>Ga0209060_10001856_pt1 | contig 21257 bp, 16 predicted proteins | sample Coa_R1_8_FD_187155 | JGI IMG/M metagenome (GOLD analysis project Ga0209060, IMG submission 187155) | Surface soil microbial communities from Centralia Pennsylvania, which are recovering from an underground coalmine fire - Coalmine... | ecosystem: Environmental > Terrestrial > Soil >...
CCGCCTACTGCTGCCGCCTCCTTTGCGAAGAAAATCTGAAACACTTTTTGTGGTCGCCTCACCATATTAATAGGAGTAGCGCAACAATCTATATTTGAAGGCTCCATGTCTGCATACAAGGCTGCAGGCAGCACAGCGGGATTCGGTCCCAAAAACGTTATCAGAGGTCTTTTGCTCGTGTTTCAAACCCAATCAGTTGAATCTGTACCTCAATTCCTTACCGAAGAGTACGCAGGATTCATACCACCTGATTACTGCCGCATCTGTTCGGCGCTAATCACGGGGAAATATTTCCGCGTCGGCGTGCAAATGGCGTGTCCTGATTGTGCCGTTGCCGCCGGATTCAGCGACCGTGAGGAACCAAAGAACGGCGTCCGAGATGCTCTCATATACGGCGGCGGAGCGACTGCAGCCGGCCTAGCTGCGTCTGCTGCAATAAGCGGGCTCACTGGGTGGACCATTCCTATTCTTGCCCTTGGAATTGGGTATGTCGTCGGCCAATCGGTAAAAAAGGGGGCTGCCGGATTGGAAAGTCGATGGCTCGCGTTGCTTGCGGCTTTACTGACATATCTTGCCGTTGCTTTTGGCAATGGCGCTAATGAGTTCATGCGCGCCACAATTCAATCATTCTCCTCAACAACGTTGTGGGAACGTGCCGCAACGTGGAGCTTGCTCGCTTTAATCTCTCCCGTGCTACAGCTAATTCGGGCAGAAGATGGAGGCTTTGCTTTCCTTACCCTGAGCGCCGGTATGTGGATTGCAGCACAACAAGCATTCATCCAGCGAACACTGGTGCTCGGACCATTTTTCCAGGAGTCACCAAAGAAAGCAGTTCCAGATGTCAATACAGCCTGCTGAGACTACGAAAAAGTGTGTCCGATGCTCTGAGGAGATAGCGGCGGGCCTTTTTGCTTGCCCAGTCTGTCATGCACTCGTATACCGCGATGCCCTGGAAAAGATCGCGTCGGAGGCAAAAGCACTGGAAGGCGAAGACGATTATTGTCTTGCGCGAGAACGATGGCTTGCCGGGATGGAGTTACTCCCCTCCAAGTCGAATCAGGCGCAGTGGATCCGCGATCATCTGCTTAGTCTCGAAGAATCAGCTCCCAATGCCGCCTCGCCCAAATCCCGATTGATCACGCGCGTCGGGTCAATTATTTCCGCTGCAACGATATTTGGGAAGTTAAAATCCGTTCTCTTGTTCATTAAGTTCAACTTTGTATTTAGCTTGGCTGCGTTTGTCTTTTTCTACTGGAGAGCTCTCGGACTGAGGTATGGCTTTGGCATTGCGATGCTCGTATTGGCCCACGAGATGGGACATTATATCGAGGCAAAACGGCGAGGAATTGGTGCGGATCTGCCGATTTTCCTGCCTGGACTGGGCGCATTCGTAAAACTGAAGAGCAAAGGAGTTCCAGATGATGTGAGAGCAGCTATCAGTTTGTCCGGCCCAGCATTTGGGGCGTTGTCTGCAGTCCTTTGTGCTTCGCTGTGGTGGATGACAAGAGAGCCAATATGGGCGGTTCTGGCAAGTACAGCAGCATGGTTCAATGCCTTCAATCTCGTTCCCGTTGCGATACTGGACGGTGCACATATCTTGCCGGTTCTCAATGCCGGCGCTTGCATCGCAATTGCCACTGTGGGCCTCGCATTGTGGCAGTTTTCCAGCCAGGGCGTGTTTATGCTCTTGGCCGCCTTCTCCGTGTTGGGTGTCATTGGGCGATCCCAAAAAGAAGCAAGATCGCAAAAGCACAATTACGCTTTGACGGCAGGCTTCGCGGCGGTGCTCACTGCACTGGCAAGTATACTTTGGCTGATGCCCAAAATCGGGAAGTGAAAATAGATATCCAGACTTGATGCCATCATGAACTGTGAAGCCAAACAGCCGAGGAGTTGTTGTTGCAATCCCTCTCTCTTTCCCCAAAAAGCCGAAGAATTCCCGCACCGCATGGCCGACCCCAGGTGGCCAACCACCTGTTCCCGAACCAGGTTTTAAGGCTTTTTTGAATTCTTCAGGGAAAGCAGAGAGGGAGAAGCATTCTGTTTTCAAACGTTAGCAAAAACTTTTATCGCCGCAGATTCAAGACAATTGAAGATGTGCCGCTTGCCGCCTACAAATATCCCCTCGATAACTTGGCAAGAGTGCTTGCTCTAAATGAAATGTTGGTTATGTTTTTTCACACGCACGCTCTTTTCTGCAGAGCATCCATGTGCTTCTTTGTGCCCTTTGTACTGCTAACAATCAGATTCATGCCATGCCGCGAAGAATTGTTTTCCTCTTCGGCTCCCCGCGCCCTCCGAAGTTTCTCTGTGTCCTCCGTGTTGAGGTTTTGACTTTTGACTGTTAACTCTTACTTTTGGTTTCTCCGTGTCTCCGCGCCTCCGTGGTAGATGTTTCTTTTTTGGTTGCGGCTCGGCCGCGCTGTGCTTAATTTTCCTTATTGCTTTGGAGATGTTTCCGCCGGCAAATTGTTTTTGCTCCACTCAAAAAACGAAGCGTCGTACATGCTGGGATCGTAGCCGAGATATTTCGCCACAAAGTAATCGAAGGCAGCCTGCATTCCGGTACGGCAGTAGGTAACCAGCGGCTGGTCTGCCCTGGCATTCACCTCGGAGTACATGCGCCGCAGTTCCGCTTCCGGTTTCAGTACGGGATTCTGCCGACTGACGAGCATGTCCATCCAGAACAGGCCTTTGGCTCCGGGAATGTGCCCGGCTTTGGCGACATCTTCTGAGAGCTGCTCGCCCGTAAATTCTTTTGTTGGACGAGCGTCAATCAAGGCGACGCTTCCCGGCTTCTTTTGCGAGAGGTCGCGCATGGCTTTTGTATCAACCAGAATTTCCGGTCGCGGTGAGACAACGAGCGTTGTTGTTTTGGCCTGCGGTATCTCGGTTGAAAGAGGACGGCGTTCAGCGGTCCACTTCTCAATGCCGCCGTCCAGGAGCGCAACACGCGCCGCAACGCCGAGATAATCGAGAGTGAAATAAGCTCGCGCGGCAAACATATTGAAGCGCTCTCCATAAATGACCACCCGAGACGAGTTACTGACTCCGGCTGCTTCAAAAACGTGTTTCAACGTCTCCACTGGTGGCAGTTCGTTGGGGATACCGTCGCGCGTTACCGCAATGTCTTCCAGCTTGATCTGCCTCGCGCCCGGAATATGCCCTTTGCTATAAAACTCCGGCGTGGAATTGATGCAAAGTATTATGACATCGGGCTCGTTCAGGTTTTCCGCCAGCCATGCGGTAGTAACCAACATTTCTGGCCGCAATTTCGGCTCTGCGCTTTGAGCTTGCAAGAGCAGTCCAGGCATGAGCGTCATCACCGCGAACAGAAGTTTTCTAACCATCGGGTTCACTCCTACCGCAGCGATGTGCCTGCGACAACGGGCAGGCTGTTCATGTGGCTCCATTGATGGATGGAGCCATCAAACATGGCTGCATCATAGCCAAGATATCTTGCGATGAAGTAATTATGAGAAGCCTGCAATCCAATCTCACAATACGTAACCAGTTTCTGTCCTGGCGTAATCCCTCTGGCGGCAAAGAGTTCCTTTAATTTGTCCGGCGGCAGAAAGACCGGATTGTTCTTCGCATCAACCAGAGTTTCCTGCCAATAAATATGCACCGCTCCGGCAATATGTCCATCGGTATAACGTTTGTCCGGACGCGAATCCACCAGAACAGCGGTCTTCGTCGGCTGCTCAGAGAGCTTCTTTACTTCTTCCATCATGGCCCGGACTTCCGGATGAACGTGCGGTGTAAAGCTGCCTCGGGTAATCTTTGGCGCGTCTGTAGAGAGTTGTCGATTCTCCTTCCGCCATTCATCAATGCCGCCATCCAGCAGCGCTGTGTGATCGCCGTGGCCCAGATAATCCAGGGTGTAGTAAGCGCGTCCGGCCATTGGGTACCAGGCCGTGGTGTAGATCACCACGCGCGAGTCATTGTTTACGCCCAGCTTTTCAAAAGTATCTTTGAGCTTTTCCGTCGCAGGAAGCTCGGCATCCTCGCCTACGATAAAGTCCTCCAGCGCCAGAAAGCGAGCGCCGGGAATATGACCTTTATCGTATTCGGAGCGCTTTTCCGCTACGTGCAGCACGATCACTTTAGGATCAGTAAGGTGCTCGCTCAGCCACTTCGCTGAAACAATCATCTCCGGATGAACTGTTCCATCGCCCGGTGTGGCGTGGACGGTTGAGAAAAATACTACAAGGGCCACAACACATAGGCCGAGGCTGCGAAACAATTTGTTGATCATAGGTCGGTGCTCTCCACGTCCATATTCAATGGTCGATGCACCACGGATATAGGACAAATGAAAGGTCAGGAGCATAATATGAAGCTTAGACTCTCGCCGCGCTCGCACTGTTAGCGGCAGCGCATCACTGTTATATACAAACTGTTAGGGGCCAAATGATAAAGAAATATCTGGTCGTCCTGCTTTTGAGCACAGGATTGCTGTCCTCGGGAACACTGGCGCAGTCTCCGCTGGATGAGCTACGCAAAAGGGCTGAAGAAGCGCTGGGCAAAAAAAACGGGCCTACCGACGAGCGAATTGCAGCGGGCCTCAAAGAAGCCCTGAGCGTGAGCACGAAAAGGGCGGTAGCTTCCACGGGACGCGTTGACGGATTTCTGAAGAATGCGGCCATCAAGATCCTGTTGCCGGAAAAGCTGCGCAACGTTGGCAAAGGCATGCGCCTGATGGGCATGGGGCGGCAGGTGGACGCACTTGAAATCGGGATGAACCGCGCCGCGGAGCAGGCTGCGCCCGCCGCTAAGCAGATATTTGTCGATGCGGTATCAAAAATGACGATTGCCGATGCACGCCAGATCCTTTCCGGCGGCGATACGGCAGCCACAGAATATTTCAAGACCGCCAGCACAGAACAATTAACCGCGGCTTTTTCTCCGATCGTGCACCAGGCCATGGAAAATGTGGGTGTCGTGAGGCAATACAACCAGTTGATGCAGAACCCTATTGCCGCGCGCGTGGCGGACAGTGAAGGTTTCAATATCGATCAATATGTAGTCGGCAAAACCATGGACGGACTTTTTTATGTGATGGGTGAAGAAGAACGCAAAATTCGCAAGGACCCCGCCGCGCAAACAACGGCCTTGCTGCGTGAGATATTCGGTAAAAAGCAAAATCCATAATCTTCCAATCTCTCCAGTTTCCCACCGCTGGGTGTAGAATCTCTGGCAATCCAAGGGCCCACAACTTAACTGAGGAGTAGCCGACGATGAAGTTCCTGATATGCGTCCTGGCAGCGCTTTTGCTTTGCGGGTCGATCTCCGCGCAGCAGCATGCCATGCACAGTCAACCTCCCGCAAAGAAAGCCACCCTGATGACCGGGCTGGGAGATTTGCACCATCCTGTTACAACCAGCAACCCTGAGGCGCAGAAATTTTTTGATCAGGGAATGCGCTTGATCTATGCCTTTAACCATGAAGAAGCTGCCGGATCTTTTGAGCGCGCGGCTGAACTTGATCCCAAAATGGCCATGGCGTACTGGGGGCTCGCGGAAGCTGTGGGACCGAACTACAACGATCCGGCTGATCCAGACCGTTACAAAAAAGCGCATGAAGCGATCGCCAAAGCTGACGCACTTGCGGCCAATGCATCGCCCAGCGAAAAAGCCTATATCGCGGCCATGGCGCTGCGTTTCCCCGCCGATCCTGCGGCCGACCATCGCCTGGCCGCGGAGCGCTACCGCAACGCCATGAGCGACGTGGTGAAGCAATTTCCTGATGACCTGGACGCCGCCACGCTGTTTGCTGAAGCCGGCATGGACCTCCATCCCTGGGGCTTGTGGCGGCCGGATGGCACGCCTGAAGGCGGGACTGAGGACATTATTGCGGCTCTGGAATCAGTCTTAAAGCGCGATCCCAACCACATGGGCGCCATTCACTATTACATTCACGCCGTGGAAGCGTCTCCGAATCCTGAGCGCGCGCTGGCTGCGGCCAATCGGCTGGCGGCACTCGCGCCCGCTGCGGGCCATCTGGTGCACATGCCCGGACACGTTTATATCCGCACCGGCGATTTTGAATCAGCGGTAAAAACCAACCAACTGGCAGCCGCTGCCGACCGCGCATACCTGCAGTCCAGCAGTTCTCCGGGGCTGTATGGCGCAATGTATTACAGCCACAACCTGCACTTCATTGCGGCTTGCTCCAGCATGAACGGCAATTACGCTGAAGCCCACAAGGCCGCGGAGATGCTGGCGACGCATGTTGGTCCGATGGTAAAAGACATACCGCCTTTGGAAGGGTTCATGACGGTGCCTCTTGCGGTTGAGGTCCGTTTCCAGAAGTGGGACCAGATACTGGCGATGCCGCAGCCGCCTGCCGCCATGCAAACCACCACCGTCTTCTGGCATTTTGCCCGTGGTATGGCGCTGGCGGCGAAGGGCAAAGTAGCTGAAGCTGAAGCCGAGCATCACATCGTGAGCGAAGCTGCGGACAAGACGCCTCCAGACCAGGTGTTTGCCATGCCGGTCAACAACAAAGCCAAAGACGTGTTGAACATCGCCACCAACGTTCTGGGAGCAAAGATCGCGCAGGCAAAGCATGATTCCGCCGGTGCGGTCTCACTGTTACGCCGCGCGGTCGCCATCCAAGACACGCTGAAGTATGACGAACCGCCAGATTGGTTTTATCCGGTGCGCGAGTCGCTGGGCGCAGTGCTGCTGCTGAACGGAAATGCCGCCGAAGCGGAGAAGGTGTTTCGCGAAGACCTGGACCGCAACCCACGCAATCCACGGTCGCTCTTTGGTTTGGCTGAGGCGTTGCGCGCACAAAACCGCGCTTACGATGCGCAGTTTGTCGACAAGCAATTTCAATCCAACTGGAAGAGCACAGAACTTAAATTAAAAGTTGCCGACCTGACTTAGTGGAAAGCACAGGAAGCGATTTATTTCACGGCGACGGCGATGTTTACCGTCGCCGTAAATTTTATGCTGGCGCCATCGTAGTATTGGCTGATCGCCTTCACGACTTCCGCATCAATTTCATCGCGACGATCGGCGGGAATCGATTGGATTAAAGACGCGAACGGCACGGTCACGTCCTGGAAATATTCCCAGACTTCTTCCGGCGTGCCCATCCAGGTCCACGGAACCGTTACGAGTTCTTCTTTCACTTGCGAAAACCCAGCCAGTCGCAGGGCTTGTGACAGGACGCCTTTCTCTCCCAGCGCAAACATTTTCTGTCCTGACTCTGGTGTGACAACGCTCGGCAGCATGTGCAACACCGTTCCGATAGTCGTTTGAAAATAAGGTTGATTCATCGGTCCCCACACCAGCAGAATCGCCCTGCCCTCAGGCTTAAGAACGCGGCGCATTTCGCCTAAAGCGCGCGGCAAATCAGAAAAAAACATCACGCCCAGGCGCGATGTGATGCAATCAAAGCTACTGTCGGCAAAGGGCAGGTGATGAGCATCGGCCTGCTGGAAGGTGACATTGGACAGGCTGCGTTGTGTGGCGCGCTCTGCGGCAATCTTGAGCGGCGCGGGAGAAATATCTATGCCGACAACTTCTCCGCCGCCTGCCAAGTCGGTGGCCAACGATATCGCCGGCTCGCCGGTGCCGCAAGCAATATCGAGCACGCGCATGCCTGTTTGGACTTGCGCCGCTGCGACAATAGCGCGGGTCATGTCATTGCCCATGGCTGCCGACTGGCGACGCCATTTCTGGCTTGCGTTGGCCCGGCCAAAGCTGTTCCAGTCAGCAGTCTCTCGGAGAGTGGTCACATCGTTATTATGGCGCACCTTGGCCGCAACAGCCATTCACACGAACCATGCTCTTCTAAAAGTCGTGCGCCTTTGAGCTGAAGCGTGTTGAGCCTTTCATGGCCCTTTGCCGCGTCTGTATCTTGATGAGCGCTTCCTGGAAGGCCAGTTGATGGAAAGTTTCGTCGCGGCGTATTTCTTCAAAGCGGTGCGCCACCTGCTCATCGCCGTCTTCGCGTGCTTCCTCGGCAAAACGCTTATAGAGCGTATCCACTTCAAAAGATTCTCCGGCAATCGCGTTGGTCAAGTCCAGTTCGTCTGTCCCCACAAGTTGCAGCAGGTCTGCCTGTTCAATAAAGTGCTCCATGTATTCCTGGTCAGCGGTCTTATCGAACAGGTCGGCCAGTTCGTTATCACCGTTGGCGCGTGCGTGTTTGGCAAAGAGCTTGTATTTGGCAAAGGCAAAGGCCTCACCCCGCATGCCTTCCAGCAGGTTTGTGCGGCTACGTGCGGAGATAGCGTGTTCAGCAAGATTTTTCTCTGTCATAATGGTCTCCAGCACCTCAGTATGGCTGACGCCGGCTTCCGGGAAATGTGCTGGCCGTCACCCTTGGTTGTGACTCACCTCACACCGAACATTCCCGTATAAGGCGCAAATTTGTTAGAGGAGAATTTTTATGAATGCACCACGCATGGCAAACCAGGTTCTCGATAACGTAGCCGAAATCGCGGAAAAGGCGAAAGATCTTTCGGCCAAAGTAAAAGAACGCCTGGATGACACGTATCATGATTTGGATCGCACTGTCAGGCGCGCAAAGGCTGCGACGGAAGATAGATTGGATGATGTCCGCCAGCAGGTAAAAAACCGTCCTCTTACTTCGGTAGCGGCGGTTGCCGCGGGAGCTTTTGCTGTGGGAATCCTGACAGGGTGGTTACTGGGCCGCAAAACGCGGTCTTAGTGCAGTCCGCCCGATTAATATCTATTGAATATTAGTGGCGCTCCGCTTGGGCCCAACTTATAGCAGCGGAGCGCTTACTTGTGCCTAAACTCAGCTGCTGGTTGCCAGGGCTTCTTCCAGCGCAAACTCCTCCAGCAGGTGCGGACGCATCGCCTCAAGCTTGACGGCCATTAACTCCCTGGCTTTTGCCGCAATGTGCTCCGCGCTGACCTCAAACTCCTTGATCAGTTCCCACGGAGCGCCGCTATCGCCAAACCGATCGTGCACGCCGATTGCGCCGGTCAGGACGGGCTTGCCGTAAAGCTCTTTATTGGCGGTGATCACGCCACTGACGCGCCATGCCAACGCGCCGATCTGGTGCTCTTCCGCCGTTACGATGATTCCCGTTTCGCGGGCCGCTCGCACAACCGCCGCTTCATCGAGAGGTTTGAGCGTATGCATGTTGATCACGCGCGTGTCATAACCAAATTCATTCTTCAAAATCCACGCAGCACGCATAGCTTCAGGGACCATGGGTCCGCAGGCAATGATGGTCAGGTCTTCGTCCTCGGACACATACTCTTCAGCCAGAACATGCTCGAAAGCGCCGATCATCCTGCCTGATTCCCGCCGCAGTCGCAGCACGTTAGCCTTGCCGACAACGAAAGGCGAATCTTCAGTCGTCACTACGGGGGTCGCTTCACGCGCAAAGCGGATGTACTTTGGTCCCACATGATTCAAGAGCAGCGTGGTGGTGGCCTTGCGTGTCTCAACGGCATCGCAAGGGACCACCACGGTCATGTTCGGCAGGCTCATCATTGCAGAACAATCTTCCAGCGCCTGATGCGTGGCGCCGTCCGGCCCAACGCTTACGCCGCCATGCGCGCCGGCAATCATAACGTTGAAATTTCCGTAACAGACAGAAGTGCGAATCTGGTCAAGGTTGCGTGCCGCCGCAAAAGTGGCGTAGGTGCCAAAGACAGGCAGTTTGCCTTCGCGCGCTAGACCGGCAGCAACGGATGTAGCCGACTGCTCGGCAATTCCCATGCTCAGCCAGCGCTTCTTTCGCTCAGGATTATTGGCGTAGAACTCATTAATGGTGATGGAGCCGCTGATGTCCAGACCCAGGCAGCAAACACGGGGATCGTCGCCAGCCCTGCGGAGGGCTTCTCCAAAACCAGCGCGTGTGGGACGCATTTCAACCTTCATGGTCGGCGCGGAATTCCACCAGTAGCCAACGCTGAACTGCGGCGTCTTTTCTTCGAGTCTGGTGTCCACCTTGTCTTGAAACATTTGTGCTGAAGCAAGCAGTTCCGCGACCGGCAATTTGCCGTCCAGATGGAGTTCAGCCAGCGCTTTCTCCAACTCCTGGATGTTTGGCGCTCGGCCATGCCATCCCGGCTGGTTTTCCATAAAGCTCACGCCTTTGCCCTTGGTTGTGTAGCAAATCAGCATTGTGGGGCGGCCGGCGGGCTCATTCTTCACGCACTCGAGCGCTTCGACAATCTCTTCCATGTCATGCCCATTCACGCGCAGCACGTGCCATCCAAAGCTGCGATATTTTTCGTCAAGAGGATCAATGTTCATTACGTCGGCCACGGGACCATCAATCTGAAGCTGGTTCTGGTCGATAATGCCGATCAGGTTGTCCAGCTTGTAATGCGCGGCTTCCATGGCCGCTTCCCAGATCTGGCCTTCCTGCTGCTCGCCATCGCCCATGATGCAAAAAGTTTTTGCCGGAATGCGGTCCATTTTTTGCGCCAGCGCCACGCCAACGGCAATGCTCAGTCCCTGCCCCAGCGATCCGGTTGATACTTCTACACCGGGCAGCTTCATGCGATGTGGATGTCCCTGAAACGCCGAACCCAGTTTGCGCAGCGTCATCATGTCTTTTTTGTCGAAGTAGCCGGAGAAGGCTAGGCCCGTGTAGAGAGCGGGGGCTTTGTGGCCAGCAGACCAGATAATGCGGTCGCGCATCTTCCAGTCTGGATTCCGGGGATCGTGCTCAGCGCAGCGGAGATAAAGCGCTGCGGCAACGTCCATGATAGAAAGCGTTCCGCCGGCGTGGCCTGAACCCGCGGCACAAAGCGCTGTGAGGCTGTAGCCGCGCATCAGGGCCGCTTGCTCTTTCAGTTCGTCGATTGAATATTTTGTAAGGGTCTTGCCGTCAGCCGAGTCGATGATGGCCATTCGATTTTGCCTCAATGGGTGCGCAAGGCGCAGAGCGCGCACCGTGATAACCATTGTGGCGATCTACTCACGGTGTGGCAGTGATGGCTGTCACACGCCCGCTAAGCGCATGGATACCAAGGGAAAACGAGGCTATTCCCGTGGAAGCGACTTAGTGGTGGCCCAGTACTGGGTGGGGTACATAGGTAGCCTCAAGCTGCGAAATCTCTTCCGTCGTGAGCTTTACCTTGACCGCTGCCAGAGCATCTTGAAGGTGGTGTGGCTTGGACGCTCCAACAATCGGCGCGGAGACTTCAGGCTTGTGCAACAGCCACGCCAGAGCAATCTGGGCCGGCGGCACGCCGCGACTCTTCGCCACCTGGGCTACGCTTTCCACCACGCGGTCATCGGCTTCCTGCGTATAGAGCTTTTTAGTGTAATCATCTTCCTGGGAGCGCACGGTTCCGGCCTTGCGATTTCCCGCCAACACTCCGCGCGCCAGAGGACTCCAGGGCACGAGTCCCACGCCCTCAGCCCTGCACAAAGGGATCATCTCGCGCTCTTCTTCGCGATAGACCAGGTTGTAATGATTCTGCATGGTTACAAAACGCATGAGCCTAAGACGATCCGAGGTATGCAGCATTTGCGCAAACTGCCAGGCAAACATTGACGATGCTCCAATGTAACGGGCCTTTCCTGACTTCACCACATCATGCAGCGCGGTGAGCGTTTCTTCAATGGGGGTCTCATAGTCGAAACGGTGAATCTGGTATAGATCAACATAATCCGTGCCCAGGCGGCGCAGGCTGTCGTCAATGGCGTGCATGATGTGCTTGCGCGAGAGGCCTTTCTGATTGGGATCTTCACCCATGGGAAAGAACACTTTGGTTGCAATCACCAGCTTGTCGCGCGATGGCCCAAAGTCCTTTAGTGCGCGCCCAAGGACCTGCTCACTGGCTCCAAGGGAATACATATCCGCGGTGTCAAAGAAATTGATGCCGGCTTCGAGCGCCTGTTTGATAAACGGCCGGCTCTCATCTTCTTCCAGCACCCACTGCCGCCACTTCTTGGTGCCATAGGTCATGCAGCCCAGGCATATGCGGGAAACCTTTGTGCCGGTAGAACCAAGATTCGTATATTCCATTTGCGCCTTTCGTCAGAAACGCTCTTGATGAAATCAGGATGCGATGAAGCGAACGACAGATTCCTGATTTTCAGGCAAAAGGTCAATCCACTTCAACCTTCTCAAAGCCCATCCCCTGAAGCAGCGTGGTCACGGTGGCGCGGGCGTTGTCACGGGCATTGGCAATGATTCCGCCGAGTGCGGCTTCCTGCAGCAACTCGCCTTCAGCCTCCTGTCGAACCTGCGTCTCAAGGTTGGGATCAACCCTGACCAGAAGTCCCGTGCTCCGCGAATAAACTTTGGTGCGCGCGTTGTCCAGGCGCGTGATCAGAATCTGGGGATTGGGCAGGTGAATGCGCACCTCTTTGCCCTGGATCTTGATGTCACCACTTTTCAGGCGGTTGAAATCAATACCAGCAACAACCTGACCATGGACTATCATCAGCAACCGGTCGCCGGCGATAAAGTCAGGCAGAATCGGATTGTCTTTTTCGCCGGTCACAATCTTGTCCATGTTGAAGACCACGGTTTCCATCCGCTGCAAGCGCTGGATACGCTCAATCACGCTGCCCTCACTGCTGATGCGCGTGTTGCGTCCGCTGAGCAGTGACCAAAATGCCGCCAGCGGGCCAGACTGCACTCGCGCCATGATCACGGCAAGCAGCAGAGCGATGATTGCGCCGATCAGAAGACCGGGCAGAAGTGCCGGGCGAGAGCGGCTCGGGACAGGTTGCGTTGATGTTTCTGTCATGGAAGCTATTGTAAGTTGCGCCAGGTTAACTGGGCCATGACTAAAGGCCGAAGGTCGAGCAAGTCGTATATTTGAGTCACGACAAAAGCGTCAAAGCCTGGGCACTGCACGTTTCTCTAATTGCCGATAATAAGCAGCGGCATTGTCCTTAAAAGTGGCTTCGTAGTTTGGATACTGGCGAAAGTTCTTGTATGCGCCCAGCTCAAGCGAGGACTGAATGCGCTCCAACGGCATGCCTTGGCGGTACATGCGAACCACCTGGTCCCGCAGGTCAGCCAGGTAATTGCGGAACCGCTGCAACTCATTTTTTGTAGCCAGTTCAAAATGGCCGGGGACAACTTGCGCAATAGGCAGAGCGAGCATGTGATCCAGCGCGGTAATCCAGTTTTCCATGTCGCCGTCATCCATGGCGGGACATGAATTGGTGAGAAAGAGATCACCTGTGGCAATTGCGTGTTCATCGGGAAAGTAAACGACCAAGTCGCCTTGCGTATGGGCCGGGCCGGGATGGTAGATGCGAACTTCGTGTCCACCAACATAGAGCACCAGCCCTTGGGGTCCCGGTCCGGCCGTTTGATTGACAGAGTTTTCCTGGGCCGGTTTTGCTATCTGTGAGCGCGTGAAAGCGGTGCTGATAATGATCGCATCCGAACCAACCACATTGTTGCCTCCGCGATGATCAGGGTGATAGTGAGTGTTGACGATCCAGCGAACAGGAGCAGGAGAAATTTTGCGAATCCCATCCAGCAACTTGCGGCCTTCCTGCGCATTGAGCCCTGTATCGACGACGAGAATTCCCAGATCGCTGACGAGGAACGTTGAATTTGCGCTTGCATCATTGTCGGAGATGTAGGCGTAGAGATCGGGACCAATCTTATGAACCGAGGCGGCAGGACTAAGGACAGGAAAACACAGCGCAATGCAAGCAATAATCGTTGAAAGATGTGGCTTATTCAAAACATGCCTCAGCGATACGCCACGATAAACATCCGGCGGTATGGAAACAACACCTTTCCCTGATCATTGGGCCGGTAGGCTTCCTGAATGCCTTCCAGGCAAAGCTCTTCAAAAAGCTGGCGCTGCTCGGCATCGGGCAGGCGGTCAAGGTAAGGACGCATGCTGGTGCTGCGAATCCAGTCAAAGACCGCCCTGGGGCCGTCCATCACCTGTTGATATTCGGTTTCCCAGATGTCGAGGCGGCTGGCGTGTTTGCGCAGGACATCGTAATAAAAAGCAGGTGGGTGCACAGTGAGCGTGTTGGGCACAGCCACCATCGCCTTGGCCCAGCGAGGGTCGCCGCTGAGGGCTGCTTCCCGCATGACGGAATGTGCGGGCGAATGAAAATTGTTTGGCATCTGGACGGCCAGAGCTCCGCCAGCCGCCACGCCGTTGATCATCCCGCGAAAGAGCGTGGCATGTCCCGCCACCCAATGGAACGCAGCATTAGAAAAAATCAAGTCGACCGCAGGTTCGGGTTTCCAGGTTTCTATATCGCCCAGCACCCATTGCCAGTCAGGATGTTTGGCCTTGGCCTGTGCCAGCATTTCCGGCGAATTGTCCACGCCGGTGATAGCGGCATTGGGCCAGCGCTGTCGCAACTGCTCCGTGCTATTGCCGGGGCCGCAGCCCAGATCGACAATGCGGGCGGGCGCTTCAAGATGGATTTGCGCAATCAGGTCGGCCGCTGGCCGCGCGCGCTGGTCGGCGTATTTCAAATATAGGTTGGGATCCCAGACGGGCATCTGCTCAAAGACTTTAATTGCGAGGCAGCATGAGAATCAAGCGCTAGACCGAAACCGCGTTCGCCTTTTCCGACTCAATGGCCGCCAGCATGGCGTTGTCCTCGGCAAATTTGAACCATAGAGCGCCGAGCTTCTGTGCTTGTTTTTCTTCAGCGCGGGCCAGCGCTTCAAGATCAGGCTTAGTGACAACTTGCAGGCCTTTGCGTTCAAGAAATTTCTGGACCTCGGCAGCGCCAAAATTGCTTTCGCGCGCTGTCTCCAGATATTTCAGCACATGCACCGCTCCGACTTCAGCGTCGTGGCGGGCGATGCCCACAAGACCGTCACTGGCTTTGCGCGCCCAGCCTACGGCATACATTCCTTCAAGCACTTTGCCGGTTTGAGGATCAAACAACTCATAGGCGGCGCGCTTCGGATCGGTCTGGTCCGGGTTGATGACGTAGCTATCGCGGCTATAAGGCAGGCCGACCGCAGGATCAGCCACATCACCGATGGCAAAAATCATGGTGTCCACGTCAAGGGCGGCAGATTTATCCGTGGCTTTGCAGGCGATACTGCCATCCCGCTCAAAAAGAACATTTTCGGCGACCGTAAGCCGGTCAATGCGACCTTCGGCGTCGGCATGGATGGCCTGCGGCGAGCACAGGAAGCGGAAACGCAGACGCGCTTTGCCTTCCGGGTGCTCTGTGGCGGGCGTCGCCAGCACAGGGAAAGTTTCTTCGGCCAGCTTATTGATGTCCTGGCCAATGGCCGAAAGTTGCGGCTGGATGCGCCGCAATTCCTCGTCAAAGGCTTTGCGGTCCAGGAATTCCTCAATGTAGTCAAATTCTTTTTTGTCGAATTTCGCTTCAAACGGTCCGCGCCGCGCCACCACAACAACTTCTTCAGCAGTCTTCACAGGCGCATCGATCAGGAGCCAGCGAGCGATATCCACCATGACGTTGCCCATGCCGACGATCGCTACGCGCTTTCCGGTAGAGAAGTCGCGCGAGGTAAATGGCGGAAGAAGGTTGTAACTGTAAACGAAATCCTTGGCGGCATAAACTCCGGTGACCTCCTCTCCGGGCAGGCCGAGCTTCTTTGTCCCTTGCGCGCCAATGGCAAAAACAATGGCTGAAGGGCCAAACTGCTGCAAATCCGCAATGGAAACCTCAGCCTGGGTTGACACAGGAACGTGGCCGAAGTAATGCACATTGGGAAGGCTCAGCACCTTGGCAAACTGCTTGCGCAGGCCAATCTTCATCTTGTCTTTGGTGGGATAGATGCCATACTCAGCCAGGCCACCTGGCTTGATGTCGCGGTTCAGGATGATGACTTCATGACCGCCCTGTGCGATTTTCTGGGCGGCAAACATTCCTGCTGGTCCTGCACCAACCACAAAGACAGTCTTCACGCGTATCCCTCCAACGATTCGCAATAACTAAAATCGAGCGCAGGCATTACCCAATGCGCGTTTGAAACGGGCTTAATAGCGGCAGCTTCCTTATTATCCCTTACCATTCGTGCCCATGCTCGCCCAAGTTTCATACATTTTCCAGCGCGCGGCCACGTCTTCGCGCGCCTCTTCCAGCAGTTTTTTGGCCTCTTCCGGGTGCGACTGTCGCAGCATGCTGTAGCGCGTCTCATTGTAAATGTAGTTTTCCAGAGGCACTGAAGGCGGTTTGGAATCGAGCTGCATCGGGTTCTTGCCTTCCGCGGCGCGCCGTGGATCGAAGCGGAACAGCGGCCAGTGTCCGGACTGCACTGCGAGCTTTTGCTGGCTCAGTCCTTGCTTCATGTCGATTCCGTGGGCGATGCAGGTGGCATAGGCGATGATCAATGACGGCCCATTGTATGCTTCGGCCTCGTTAAAGGCCTTGAGGGTCTGCATGTCCCCCGCGCCCATGGCGACGCGCGCTACATAAACATTGCCGTATGTCATGGCAAGCATGGCTAGGTCTTTCTCAGCCGTCATTTTACCGGCCGCTGAGAAACGCGCCACAGCGCCGCGAGGTGTGGCTTTAGAAGTCTGCCCACCGGTGTTGGAGTAAACTTCGCTATCCAGTACCAGGATATTCACGTTCTCGCCCGAAGCAAGCACGTGGTCCAGGCCGCCGTAACCAATGTCATAAGCCCAGCCATCGCCGCCAACGATCCACACGTTGCGCTTGACCAGCGAATCAGCCAGAAGCATAAGCTCGCGTGCATCGCGGTTCTCGCGGCTCAGCCGTAAAAGATTTTTGAGCAACTCTACCCGCTGGCGCTGCTTACGTATGCCCGCTTCATTCGATTGATCGGCGTCGCAGATCGAGGTCGCCAATTCAGGCCCAATCGTTTCGGTGAGCCGCATTACCAGCTCACGCGCGTACTCAGCGTGCTTATCTTGCGAAAGGCGGATTCCCAAGCCGAACTCTGCATTGTCTTCAAACAATGAGTTGGCCCACGCGGTTCCGCGACCGTCAATGTTGAACGTGTAAGGCGTCGTCGGCAGATTGCCGCCGTAAATCGAGGAGCACCCGGTGGCATTGGCAACGATGGTACGATCGCCAAAGAGCTGCGTCATCAGCTTGATGTACGGGGTTTCACCGCAGCCAGAGCAGGCGCCGGAAAACTCAAAGAGCGGTTGCAGGAGTTGAACATCCTTTACCTGACCAAAGGAAAGCTTCTCACGATTGAATTCCGGCAGGCCCAAAAAGAATTCCCAGTTTTTCGCTTCGCGCTGGCGAATCGGAGGCTGAGGGACCATGTTCAGCGCTTTGTGGTTCGGGGCAGTCTTGCTCTTGGCCGGGCACACATCAATGCAAAGAGTGCAGCCAGTGCAGTCCTCCGGAGAAACCTGCAGCGTGTACTTCATTTGCGTCATGTCTTTCCATCGCGCAGGCGCGGAAAGGAACGATTCAGGCGCGTTGGCGAGCTTTTCATCGTCATAGACCTTGGCGCGGATGACGGCATGCGGGCAAACCAGCACGCACTTGCCACATTGAATGCACAGTTCCTTGTCCCACTCAGGAATTTCCAGAGAAATATTTCGTTTTTCCCACTGCGCGGTGCCGGACGGAAAAGTGCCATCCACAGGCATCTTGCTTACGGGCAGGAAATCGCCGTCACCCTGGATAATGGGACCGAGAACGTCACGTACAAATGCTGGAGCCTGCTCGGGGACTGGTGGCTGGAGATCGATGGCGCTGAAAGACTCAACAGGAACTTTGACCTCAAACAGGTTCTCCAAGGTCTGATCGACGGCGGCAAAATTTTTATCCACCACAGCCTGGCCGCGCTTGCCGTATGTTTTGCGGATGGCACTCTTGATGGCCATAATCGCCTGAAAACGGGGCAGCACATTGCTAATGGCGAAAAAGCAGGTCTGGATGATGGTATTGATGCGGCCGCCCATGCCTGTTTCACGCGCGACTTTGTAGGCATCAATCACATGGAATTTCAGTTTGCCGGCAATAATCTCTTCCTGGACGGTGCGGGGCAGCTTGTCCCAAACATCGTCAGGGCCAAAGGGACTGTTCAAAAGGAAAGTTGCGCCGGGCTCGGCGTATTGCAAAAGGTTGAGCCGCTCCAAAAATGAAAACTGATGGCAGGCAATAAAGTTCGCGCGCGTGATGAGATAGCTGGAGCGAATGGGTCGCGGCCCGAAGCGCAGATGTGATGTGGTCATCGAACCTGACTTCTTCGAGTCATACACAAAATATCCCTGCGCGAATAGCTCGGTGTCTTCACCAATGATCTTGATGGAATTTTTGTTGGCTCCCACGGTCCCATCCGCTCCCAGCCCATAAAACAATGCGCGAACCGTATCCGGTTCCTCGGTGGAAAATGCAGGGTTGTAATCGATGCTGGTGTGCGTAACATCGTCAACAATTCCGACCGTAAAATGATTTTTGCTTTTCTCTTTTGCCAACTCGTCAAACACGCCTTTTACCATGGCTGGCGTAAATTCCTTGGACGAGAGACCATACCTACCGCCGATCACCCTGGGCATCGGCTGCACCAGGTGCGTTGACTGCAACTCAGCCTCAGTGAGAGCGGTAACCACGTCCATATACAGCGGCTCGCCCACAGCGCCTGGTTCCTTGGTGCGATCCAGCACAGCGATTGCTTCTACTGTGGGAGGCAAAGCATGCAAAAAGTGCTCAATGAAAAATGGCCGATAGAGCCGAACCTTGAGCACTCCAAATTTGGCTCCGCGGCGGTTGAGATGATCAACCGCCTCTTGCGCGACCTCTGCGCCGGAGCCCATAAGTACAAGAACTTGTTCCGCGTCGGGTGCGCCAACATAATCAAAGAGTTTGTATTGGCGGCCGGTGAGTGCGGCAAATTTGTCCATGGCGTTCTGCACGATCGTTGGTGCGGCAAGATAGAAGGAATTGGCCGCTTCGCGCGATTGAAAGTAAACGTCAGGGTTCTGCGCCGTGCCGCGAATGAAAGGATGATCGGGCGAGAGTGCCGCCTCGCGATGGCGGCGCACCAGATCATCGCTGATCATCGCTTGAATATCTTCGACCGAAAGCTGTTCGACTTTGGCGACCTCATGCGAAGTGCGGAAACCATCAAAGAAATGCACAAAAGGAATACGCGACTCAAGCGACGCAGCCTGCGCGATCAAGGCAAAGTCCATGGCTTCCTGAACGGAATTGGAAGCCAGCATTGCCCATCCGGTCTGGCGGACAGCCATCACATCCTGGTGATCGCCAAAAATGGAGAGCGCGTGTGTGGCCAGCGAACGCGCCGCAACGTGAATCACCGCCGGGGTAAGCTCTCCGGCAATCTTGTACATGTTGGGAATCATCAGAAGCAGTCCCTGCGCTGAGGTAAACGTGGTTGCCAGCGAGCCACCCTGCAAAGCGCCGTGCAAAGCTCCGGCAGCTCCGGCTTCACTCTGCATCTCAACCACGCGCGGTACTGAGCCCCAGATGTTCTGCCTGCCCTCTGACGACCATTGGTCCGCCAGTTCTCCCATGGTGGAAGATGGCGTTATGGGATAAATAGCAATTACTTCATTGGTCTGGTGGGCCACGTAGGCTGCGGCTTCATTGCCGTCGATCGTTACTCTGGGTCGGTTCATAAGAAGTGGTATGGGGCCGCCGATGGGTGCATACGGACGACCCCATTCCTCTCAGTTGCGTCAAAGGACGCTTGGTTACCTTCCATCCTCACGCAATGTCGGCAGATTGACTGTGACGAAGATCACGCAAGCGGGAACCCGCTGAAATAGAGGGGTTTCGGTTCAGCGATGAGTCAGAGAGGAGCGGCATCGCCCCGGAAAACTTTAGCTCTTCACCGGCTCGGCCGGCGCTTCTTCCGTCCGGATGGTAGGGCCGGCGGAAACCTGCAGGCGAAGGCTCGGATCGCGTTCGAGCGCGTCAAGGATTTCACGGGTCACTCGATTATCGATTTCACCGGCATGCTCCAGGTCAACCGGATAGCGAATCACCACTTCAAGCGAGGTTTGCGTAAGGTGTAGCCGGCTTTCAGGAGAAAAAGCCGCGATGGTGGAATTCAAGGAGCGTTCAACGTTCCGCCGCTGCACTTCCATCCTGTCTCGATATTCGGAAAAGACTTTGTTGACGGCTTCTATCATGCGCTGTTCCACCTGGCGATAATGGCCCTTTGGATCGAGCGTGAGCGTGATTTCATGCCAAAGAAAGTTCGTCCCCGGAATCTGCTTGAACATGCCCGAGTTAGCCTGAAAGACCACAGAATTAGAAAACGCCACGACGCGTCCTGTGGGAAGCGGCGCCGGACCGCCAGTGACTTCCATTAACTGGAGCCGCACAAGGCCGATATCAACAACATCACCCGTAACGCCGGCAATGTTGACGCGATCACCGACGCGGACACCATATTTGCCGATAAGGAAGAAATAGCCGGCAACCGAAAGAATGACATTCTGCAGCGCCACGGCAATGCCCGCTGTCATAAGGCCGGCGAATGTAGTAATAGCGCCAAGCTCGCTGGCAAACGCTGTGGCAATGATAATGGCCGTGAGGCACCACAGGACGATCCGGCGAATCAGCAGGAACTGGTAACGGCGGCGCGCGTCTGGAATGTAGCGGAAGGTTGCGCGCTTCCAGACCTCTGAAACACCCAGCACCACGCCCAAAACCAGAGCCAGCACAGCCAGCCGCAACAGCAATCCTTTGAGTTCAGCCTTGTACTGGCTATCAACGGCGCTACGCCAATTGGTAGTCGTGCGCTTGTAAATATCCAGCAGGATTGATTGTTTGCCCAGAGGCAACAAACTGGCTGATACCTGCTTGAACTGCGCGGTGAGTAAATCAAGATCTTTTCTCTGCTGTGCCAGCACCTTCGGGTCCTGCGAATCCGGCTGGCCTGCCACATCGTCACCCTTTTGCGTCAGCTCCCTGATTTTTGCCACCAGCGGCGCGCGCAGACTTTTAGAACTTTGGGAAAGCGCGTCGGTCTGGCGCAGATTGTCGTCCAGCGCACGCAGCTTGCGCCGCAGGGAAAACAAATCCGTAGCCAGGGCCAGAATGCCCGTGGGCGCTTCCTTGCGTTCACGCGAAGCGACCACCGCCGGAGAATTGGAATTGTTTGCGGTTGAAGAGCCGGTCTGCTCTTTGTTCTCAGCGGATGCCACTGGGACCGTTCGCGCCAGCTCTTCCACTTGCGAAAGCAGACTGCCCGAGCCCAGGCCGCTTGAGGCCGTTCCGGTGGCAAACTGAAGCATGGAACGCAGAGTATCGCGGCGGGTCTGGAACAACTCGAGTTCGCCTTCAGTCTCTGAGATCACGGCAAGCAAGGTAGTGCGTTTTTTGCCGGTGGCAGTCTCCAGTTGCTGGTGAAAATTATCCAG
>Ga0209060_10001857_pt1 | contig 21257 bp, 14 predicted proteins | sample Coa_R1_8_FD_187155 | JGI IMG/M metagenome (GOLD analysis project Ga0209060, IMG submission 187155) | Surface soil microbial communities from Centralia Pennsylvania, which are recovering from an underground coalmine fire - Coalmine... | ecosystem: Environmental > Terrestrial > Soil >...
CGCGATGTCATGCTCAGCCCTGTCCTGCTCGAGGAACTGCGCGCTCATTGGCGACGCTTGCGCAAAAAGTCCGTCTGGTTATTTCCCGGCAACCGCTGGGGCAACATCAGCCGATAACTCGACTGAGTTGCTATAGGGCGTCGCTCCGGTCGCGCTAACCGATCTTCATCGGTCAACCAGGCGCTCTTTCCCCACAACTTAGCTGGGTGGCGTGGGTTGCGGTTCCTTCGACTGTGAATCGACTATACCGCTGCCGCTTGTTCCCCCAGTTTGACTTACTCGGTCAGTGGTGATTGGCCACGGTTACTTCTCTTGGTAGAAACAGCCTTCGGGCTGGGAGGTTCGACTCCTCATGGGCGCAAGCCCTACCCGTGACCGCATGTTCCCTGACCAGTAAATGCAGTGGCCGTACAGTCTTGTCCGGCCACAGAAGCTCGGGCAATAGCCCTTAGATTGGACTAAATATGAATCCGTTGGAACGCGCTTTCGTAAGGATGGGAGCGCGAGTTGAATTTGGACAACTTATGCGGAGGAACAGGCTGTCGGGCCGAATGGTCTCCGAGGACCTCGCGCTCGACGTGCGTCAAGACCGGCACGGAGAATACTTCCTGATTTCTCGAGCACAGGCTTCGACACCTGAATTGGTGGTCTTGGATGTTCAGCCGAGAGATCGTCACTTGCTATTGCTGAGTCGCAGTGCCGCCGAGAAGCACCGTTTCTTGCTTGGCCACGATGAGCGTCATTGGTTTGTAGCCGGTATTCCGGAAAGTACGCCAGTGAGTCGCGTTCGAGATGCGAAACAGGCTCTCAAGCCCGATCTTGTGCAAAGCAGTGAGCGCGGAATTCGAACGAAGTATCGCGATCGGCGAAGCAACGCAGCACGCATTCGCCAGGGTGAATGGTTCTTCGTACCAGCGCCTGCTGTGCGAGTGGAACTGTTGCTTGTCCTGAGGAACGAGCCGATCGCGCGTGGAGGAGGCAAGCCCCATGTCTGTGAAGAGCTTTATCGCTTTGGCGGGGAGACGGTCTATGTCAGCCCCGGCGCACCAAACGGCCTCACAGACGAGCAATACAAGGCTCTTTCGGAGGGCGAACGGAGTCGCTGGAATTGGCGTGTCATGCGACGCAACCCGAAAGTGTATGTGCGTGGCCGCGTGCGCCATTCGGATCACAAGACCGTTACATTGGATGGCTGGCACGAGGTTCTCAGTAACACAGAGAATCTCTCGCACGCCATGCGGAATGTGGCTTTCTTGGACTAGGCATTAGTTCGTTTCGCCGGTGGTAAATGGTGAGTTGTAGAAGCAAGAAGGATTGGCCGGTGGTGAAGACTACGGTTACTTCGCCTCGAACGCGGGAGATGCAGGTTCGAATCCTGCCGCGGGAATTTGTGCCCGCGTGGTCTAAACGGAAGGACACCTAATGTTCCGTTGTCGCTCGTTCCCCGGCCAATATCTGTTCTTGACTCGTGAACAGGGAGAAGATCGCTTGTATCAAGTAGCGCCAAGTCACGAAGTTCTGGTGTAAGGCATTCGCCGGTGGTGACAGATCGCGGTTACTTCGGGGCCGTGCGACTTCGGTCCGCGGCAGGCAGAAATGCCGGTACCGCGTCGCCCATTCCCCGGCGATGAGGATGCACAACAGGATCGCCGGTGGTGATGTGCAACGGTTCCTTCGAAGGGCGCAGGTTCGAGTCCTGCCACAGCCCTCTGGCTGTGTAGCTCAGTTGGCAGAGCAAGACCGTTGCCTACAATTCCCCGGCGAATATTGAAAGAAAGGAGGCCATAAGTCGCTCGACTGAACATACTCAAGCTCAACTCTGGACTGCGCACGCACGAGGGAGCAGCCGCTCGGCACATTTCTGCGGAACTGCAGCTGCGGCGCTCTGTGCTGGCCTGCCTGCTCTGGGAGAACCAGTTCTACGAGGACGGAGTCGAGATCGCAGGTCGGATCGCCGAGCTCGTGCCGAAGGTTGCGGCCGAGAAGGTCGCCGCGCTTGCCGTTGAGGCTCGCGAGCAGATGAAGCTGCGCCATGCGCCGCTTCTTCTTGTTCGCGAGATGGCGCGTCACAAGACGCACCGTGCGCCGGTTTCGGAGACGCTAGCACGCATAATCCAGCGTGCCGATGAACTTGCCGAGTTTATCGCCATCTACTGGAAGGACGGACGTGTGCCGCTTTCGGGCCAGGTGAAGAAGGGACTTGCGGGTGCTTTCCCGAAGTTTGATGAGTACCAGCTTGCCAAGTACGATCGCGGCGGGCCAATCAAGCTGCGGGACGTGCTGTTCCTCTGCCACGCCAAGCCTCGCGATGAGGACCAGGCTGCGGTGTGGAAGAACCTGATCTCGGGAACACTGACGACGCCCGACACTTGGGAAGTCGCTCTCTCGTCTGGAGCGAGCAAGCGCGAGGCCTGGGAGCGGTTGCTTCGCGAGCAGAAGCTCGGTGCGCTGGCGCTGCTCCGTAACTTGCGCAATATGCGTGAGGCCGGAGTGGACGAGTCACTTGTGCTCTCTGCGCTTGGAACGATGAGTTCTGCCCGTGTGCTTCCGTTCCGGTTCCTGGCTGCGGCGCGTCATGCTCCGCAATGGGAAGAGGTGCTTGAGGGAGCTATGTTCAAGTGCCTGGCCACACAGCCGAAGCTCGCAGGGAAAACGGTTCTTGTGGTTGACGTTTCGGGTTCGATGCAAGGTCGACTTGCACGTAATTCGGAACTGGACCGGATCGATACAGCCGCCGGGCTTGCGATCCTCGCTCGTGAAATTTGCGAGGATGTGGTTGTGTACGCAACTGCCGGCAATGACCACACTCGCGTACATGCGACCGAGCAAGTGCCTTCACGCAAGGGGTTGGCGCTCGCAGATGCGATTCGCAAGTCTGCCAGTCAACTCGGAGGCGGAGGTATCTTTCTCGTGCAGGGAATGGACTACATCGTCCAACGCGAGAAGCGGGCGGATCGGGTAATTGTGTTCACAGATGAGCAGGATTGTGACCTTAAGCTCAACCCTGCACAGGCAAATGCTTTCGGACTGCACAATTACCTGGTTAATGTAGCCTCGTTCAAGAACGGTATCGGCTACGACAAGTGGACGCACATCGATGGCTGGTCCGAGTCGGTCATCGACTACATCCGTGCTCTCGAGCAGACCAAGTGGGTCAACTGAATTCACAGGCCTGGTATCACCGGGCCTGTGGGTTCCTCACAATGAGCTAAACTTTGAAGCATGTGATCCGTGCTTTTGACTTGTAATAACCGTGCTACACTCGGCTTGAAGATGACTATACAGACCAAATCCATTATGAGACGGCGCGTCAATCGCGCTCGGCCCTCGGGATTGGTCTGACTAATGCGCTAGATTTCTAAGTTCAGATTCGATTTCCGAGGCTCCGACAAAAGTCGGGGCCTTTTGGTTTTTGCGGATATTTCTTGGCCGGTAGCCAAGCTGGAAAGGCACGTGACTGTTAATCACGCCATGCGCAGGTTCGAATCCTGCCCGGCCAGCCAAATTTCGAGACGTGGCTCGCTAGTTCAGTAGGAAGAACGCGGCTCTCATAAAGCCGTCGTGGATGGTTCGAATCCATCGCGAGCCACCAGTGGAGGGGCCTCCGGGAGGAGCAGCGGCTTATACCCACTTCGGCGCCAGATTAGCGCGGCTAGGCAGGTTCGACTCCTGCACCCTCTACCAGAGTTTTGCGCCGGTAGTTCAACGGACGAGAACAGTTGGCCTACACCCAACAGATGCGGGTTCAACTCCCGAACGGCGCACCAGGCAGGATTAGCTCGAAGGTCGAGCCCGCGGTCGATAACCGCGAGGTGTTGGTTCGATTCCAACATCCTGCACCAAGTTTGATGTTGAACATGGGTGACTGGCAGAGATGGCTAATGCACTCGCCTCTTAAGCGAGACCAGGCTGGTTCGATTCCAGCGTCACCCACTAGGTTCGCGGGATTGGCAGATATGGAGATGCACTCGCCTTTTAAGCGAGACGAAGCAGGTTCGATTCCTGCATCCCGCACCAAGCAAGAATGAGGCGGCATAGCATAACGGATCAATGCTCCGAGCTTCTACCTCGGACGATGAGAGTTCAAATCTCTCTGCCGCTTCCAATGTGGGGATGTGGTCCAACGGACGAGGGCGCAAGGCTACGAACCTTGAGATCAGAGTTCAATTCTCTGCATCCGCTCCACATTAATTAGGCTCGCGTGGTCTAAGGCATGATGACGCTTCGGTCCTAACGAAGAGATCCGGGTTGGATTCCCGGCGCGAGTTCCAAAGGGTGGGTAGTGTAACCGAACAACACGGTAGCGTCCGAAGCTGCAAATCCGGGTTTGACTCCCGGCCCGCCCACCACTTTTGGGTATTGACGAATTTCAGGAATGATGTAAAAGTCCGCACTCTCGCCCTCGCTAAAGATCTGGGTCATCGTTCCCGCTTAGGCAGGTGCATCTTCCCTGGCAGGAAACGCTAAACGGAACGCCAAAAACGCCAGCCCAATCAGCACATACGCCAACACGCTTCCTTCCGGACCCGCCGATCCTCCCGTGAGCCACGCAGGACCGTGGAACGATGAGTTCAGGAGATGCCCCGTGGCGGGCGTACCGCTATTCGGAGCGCCATAAAAATAGATCTCCCCCCAATCAAATGCCGCATGGAAGCCGACGGCGAACCAGAGCGTTCCGGTACGCAGCAGCGTAAAACAGCAGAACAGCCCTAATAATGCCACGGAAACCTCACCCCGCCAGCTTTCTCCTGGGTTCCCCGCGTGCGCCAAGCCGAACAAAATCGATAACAACACCGCGCTCGGCCAAAATCCTATGCCGCGGGTGAGCGTGAACAGCGTATAGCCGCGAAAGAGAAATTCCTCAAAAAACCCCACCAATATCACTACTGCGGCCCAGAACAGGGCAAACTTCGCTGCGCGCGCTCCATGAATTTCCGCCGAACCAAAGTAGAAGCTGCCATTCACACGCAAAACGCACAGCAAAACCGTCAATGCAGAAAATCCCCAGAGCAGTCCGGCAAAGAATCTGCGCCCAAACGCTTGCGCGCTCGGTAGGCCATAAGCTCCAAAATTGCGTTTCTCAATTCTGGCCATCACCAGCGCTGGCAGAAAAGCAACCATGGCAAGAAGTGCTTCCTGCGCCAGAGGCTCCCAGACGCTGCCTTTGAGCGCATGCATCGGCTTGCTCAAGCCGCGTAATGAAAAAAACACCATGGCAACAACCATGCCCAGATAAAGCAGGAAGCCCCATCCCGATCGCAGGCCATCAGGACCCATGAACATGCTGCTTGGTTTCGGAAGCGGGACAACGGAAATAGGGCTGGCGTCTGAGGTCGTTTCTGCGGGTGCATCAGGTAGAGGATTGGTCATAAACGCTCCACTAACCGGCCCTGGCCAGAACCGGCTTTCCCTCATCCTGTCAGCTGCGCTTGCCCCAGTCTTGAACGATAGTGACCTTCTGCGTAGGCGGCAGGGGTCATCCCAGTAAGCCGTTTGAACCGTCGCTGGAAATGACTCTGATCTGCGAAGCCCAGCTCTAGCGCCAAATCACAAATTCGAGTGCCCTTCTTAAGACGTTCTCTGGCCACGTCGATTCTCAATTGGAGAAGCCATGCGTACGGAGGCATGCCCACCACGCGGCAAAAGGAACGAATCAAATACGCTTTCGATAATCCTGTGAGTCGGGCAAGTTCGCTCAACGCGACGTTGCGGCGAAGATTGGCGCGCAGATACTCCTGGATCACGGCTATATGCCGTGGCTCGACTCCGGTCTCCTGACGAACGCAAACGTGGGCGTGCCGGACGAAGAGGCAACTTAGAACGGCAAACAATTTCGTTTCGACTGCGAGGGTGGAACCGCCCGATTCCAGCAAGCGGCAAACACCGCATAAGCGAAATGCCAGGTCGGAATCCTGAATGCTTGCCTGCGGGAATATCGGCGAAGCGGCAGCGTCGGACAAAACATTCCTCACCAATTCGTCACCGACGTACAGCATCGAATGGCTTATCCCGGTTTTTTGTAGCGGATAGCCCGTATGAACTGTGCCAGGGTTTACGGCGATTACGGTTCCGGGGCCGAGGGACTCATTCGATCCACGATGCCAAATGCCACCGGTACCTTCATCCACAATACCGATGGCCCAGGTCGAATGGCTGTGCCGGGGATATTCGTGGACGAAGCCCACACTCCGAAAACACTCCAAGTGCGGTATCTCGGCCAGAATCCAAGAGCGCATTCGCGACGTCAACATCAAGTTCACCATTCTACTCTCCGCGGAAGGTTCGGGTTTGAGACCACTTCGTGACTAAGGCGATTGCGCAGTGCGCGACATGGCGTCTTACGTTACTCGCCACACGTAAGTAGATTGGCCAAAACGGTGCCTAGATCGGGTGGTCGGCAACTCTTGGGGTAAGTGCCTATGGAAGAGTTGTCGGCAAACCGGAGATTGGCCACCACTTTTGGGTATTGACGAATTATATGAATGATGTAACAGTGAGGATGAGCTACCAACAATGATGCGCAAACCCCATACCGATAACTGCCCGACGCCGGCCACATTTATGTGGCAAGGTGCGGGGGAAGGTACGGTCATGTAACGGGGGCGCATCCATAACGCGTGGTTTTTCTTAGCCTCCGATACAAATCGGGGGCTTTTGGTTTTTATGGCGCATTTGTCGGCAATGCGCAGATCGGAGGCAGCGTCGTCTAACGGTCAGGATGCGGCTCTTTCAAGGCTGAGATGGGAGTTCGATTCTCCTCGCTGCTACCAAATTATGAATGCACAAGCGATTGAACTCGAAGGCTTTGAGATCGAGCTTGCATCGGACCTTTACTGCGAGCGCGGAGGAGATCACCACGAGTTACTGGATCGTGCGCGTACAGATCGCAGGAGGCTCGGGCACAACGTCGATGAATCGGCGGTGTTGTGCGTGCGGTGCATGAAAGCGATACCGCTGAAAGCGTGATGCCGGGTCGTCTAGTGGCAGGACTCTGGACTTTGAATCCGGATACGGGCGTTCGAATCGCTCCCCGGCAGCCAGTTCTTTGACAATTTAGAAATTCCCTCTTCGTCTAATGGAAGGACGCCGCGCTCTGAACGCGGAAATCGTGGTTCGAGTCCACGGGAGGGAGCCGGAGCTATGGTCTATCGGCAGGATGGCTGACTGTCTCTCAGCAGGGACGGGTTCAACTCCCGTTAGCTCCGCCATAACTTTGCGGGAGATTCGTCCAGCGGCTAGGACACTGGTCTCCAAATCCAGGTACGAGGGTTCGAGTCCTTCATCTCCCGCCATTGCGAGCATGGTATAGCGGCTGGTGCCTCAGCCTTCCAAGCTGATGACGCGAGTTCGACTCTCGCTGCTCGCTCCATGCGGAAGTCGTCTAGTGGCTAAGACGCGACGTTGCCAACGTCGAGACCGCGGGTTCGACTCCCGCCTTCCGCTCCAATGTTGTTAGGTGGCGTAGCCAAGACAGCAAGGCATCTGCCTGCAAAGCAGATCATCGGGAGTGCAATTCTCCCCGCCACCTCCAGAGTTTTGCGCTGGTGTAGCTCAGTAGGAAGAGCGCGGGCCCCGTAAGTCCGTGATCGGCGTTCGAATCGCCGCGCCAGCTCCGCTGGTATAGCTCAACGGCAAGAGCAGGCGCACGGTAAGCGCCCGACCGCAGTTCGAGGCTGCATGCTAGCTCCAGGTTTTTGCTGGTCTAGCACAGTGGCAGTGCAGAGAGCTTGTACCTCTCCGACGAGTGTTCGATTCACTCGACCAGCTCCAGATGTTTTATGGCGGGATTGGCCGAATGGCTTAGGCACTGGATTGTGGCCCCAGTCACGAGAGTTCGATTCTCTCATCTCGCCCCAAGTGGGCGGTTCGTATAACGGGATTACTCACGGCCTGCAACCGTGAAATGCGAGTTCAATTCTCGCACCGTCCACCAAAGCTTTGGCTCGTGAACTCGACGGAAGAGTGCTGGTCTGAAAAGCCAGTGGACACGGTTCAATTCCGTGACGAGCCACCAATGTCCGGGTGTAGGGTAGCGGCCACCCACATGCCTTGGGAGCATGTCCACGCAGGTTCAACTCCTGCCACCCGGACCAATTCGTTTGCTTAGCCGATTTGTGGCGCGGTACTAGCTAGGGACAATACGATCGGGCTCATAAGCTTTGAACGCAAGGCACAAGTCCTACCCGCGCCGACGATCTAAGAATTAACAACTATTACTGTGGCATAATCCAGCGTGGCATTTCGGCCTAACTGTTCTCATTTTCCGCACCTCGGCAAACGCTATCAGAGGCTATTCACGTGGATCAGCTTTCTTCAAGAAGCTTGAGATGGGCTCTCACCCACATTTTGAAGTTTGGTGATACTGACCTTTTTCCCGCTCTGTTTGAATTTGAAGTCATTCGCTCACATTGGTCTGAATTCGTCGGGTTCCTGCAGAGTATTGATCTAGCGTCTCATAAATGGAGACAGTCCCGAAGGTGGCTGATACCAAAGGATCAGCTTTCTTTTCGAGCTGCCGTTCAGCTTGATCCTTTCGACTCGATATTGTTCACCGGAATTATTCGCGACCTAGCTCAGGCGGTTGAAAGTAAGCGGCAAGACACTGTATTCAGTTATCGCGTAGGCTTAACGGACGACGGCCAGCTATACCTGCCGCGCACCCGCAGCCGTTTCTGGGATACATCACGAGCCTTCATCAGCGATCACGATTTTGCTGTCGTACTCGACATAAGCGATTTTTACAATCAGATCGACCATGATGTTATTGCTGCACAGTTGAATGACGTTGGCGTGCCGTCCGAGCGGATTACAGCTCTGCGGAACCTACTGCAGTCCTGCTCTCAGATTGCGGCCCGCGGCATTCCAATAGGCCCTCAACCCTCCCACCTCCTCGCAGAGGCATCACTGATGCCGTTGGATAATTTTCTTGCGTCCCAATACGACTTCGCTCGATATGCAGACGATATCCACGTCTTTTGTGATAGCTACGAGGCGGCACAAACCGTAGTTTTTCGCGTTGCGGACTTCTTAGACAGGCATCAAAAACTCTCCCTCAACCGCCAGAAAACGAAGGTACTAGCTGCCCGGGACTTCGAGGAGGCGACGACCCGGATGTTGGAAGACGATCCGATCAACAAGGCAGAAGCACAGATGCTTGAGGTCATCCGGGCCCGCCTAATAGAGGAGGGTGTGCGCGACACCTTTTACACCGGTATTGAGATTACTACGCTTTCGGGGGAAGATCTTGAACGCTTTAGCCCGACTCTCATCGAACAGGTGCTCAGCGCTTACATGGGCTCAGACTCCGCTCACTACATACGCCTTAGGTGGTTCTTGCGAAGGCTTGCACAAGTCGGAGTACCCGGTGGCGTTGACTTCGTAATACAGAATATCGAACGCTTCGCTCCGGCTATCGTTGATGCGGTGCGATACTTGGGGTCCGCCTCGAAGAGCTATCAAGGAAGCTGGGGTCATTTGGGTGATCTATTGCTTGAAGCTCTTAATCACGAGCTTCTTCGAGCCAATGAATACCTACAGACCGTGATAGTCGGGTTATTCTCAAATATCACGGATTTGAACAACGCCAACCGTTTGATTGCGCTTTTTCCTGCGAGCGGTCCGGCAGTCCGACGTGAGATTGTTCTTGCGGGTGGCGCTCAAGGCAAGGCTGATTGGCTCCGCCAATATTGGAGCGAACTACCGCATATGGATTCATGGCTTCAACGATCTGTATATTTCGCTGTTCGTCGGTTGCCTGAGATGGAGCGAGTCAGACTGATTAAGAATGTTGAGGAGGGGATAGATGATGTAATGACACGATCCTTACTGGGCACATCGACTTTGCCCGTTCGCAGTCTCCGCCGCAGCAAGGAAAAGCCCGATCCCAAGCCGACACTCGCGATCATCACAGCGCTTCCGCTCGAATTGGCAGCGATGCGAGCGGTGTTGATGAAGCCGACCCGTCCCAAGGTAGAGAGACAGGGCGGAATGAGAGAGTACTACGTTGGAACTATCCCGGCTCGCGACGGTGAATACCACGAAGTCGTGTTGGCACTTTCGGGAATGGGTAACAACGTAGCGTCAGCCCGCGCAATGGCGGTCGTCCATGACTTTCCTTCAGTCAGTTGCATATTGATGGTCGGAATCGCTGGAGGGTGTCCGAATCCTGACATCCCGACGGAGCACGTCCGACTTGGAGACATTGTGGTCAGCGGCGAGCACGGCGTTATTCAGTATGACTTTGTTAAAAAGACTGTCGATCATACGAATCTTCGGTTTCGACCACGACCGCCAAATGCTTCTATGTTAGAGGCTGTCCAATTCTTGCGAAGCGAGCACATTGCCAATCGAAACCCACTTGGTACGTTGATCGGCCAAATTATGAAGAAGCTTCGGCAAAAGCGGCCAGCACCGGGCTTAGATGTTCTCGCAATCGGCAAGCATCCAAAAGACCCTGCGAGGATTCGGAATCATCCACGAGTTTTTGTGGCTCCGATAGGATCGGCAAACATCCTGCTGAAAGACCCTGAGGTGCGCGACATGCTGCGCGACCGCTATGGAGTACGTGCGATCGAGATGGAGGGGTCGGGAATAGCCGATGCCACATGGGCACTTGAGGTCGGCTATATGGTCATTCGGGGCATCTGCGACTATGGTGATGAGACAAAGTCTGATGTCTGGCAGCCTTATGCAGCAGTCGTGGCCAGTGCGTATACACGATGTCTTCTTGGGTCCATAGCGAAAAGTGTTCTCTGAACAATTTGCGGTTGCTATCATTCGTGGCCTGCTTTGCGTGGACGAGAATTCCTACAAGGAAGGTGTGGGACGGAATATTCTGACGCCACAGATTTAAACACCTGTTTCTAAGACAGGCCGCCATTCCAATTCGCGCGCGCTGGCACATGGTGCACAGGGGAGGATTTGAACCTCCGCGTCCCACTCGGGGAGACCGGGTTACAGCCGATCCGTTTCAGCCGGGCTCACGCACCTGTGCAAACTTGGCGGAAGGTAGACGAATCGAACGCCCGTCGCTCATCACGACGCTCTGGTTTTCAGGACCAGTTGCCGACCATTCAGCAGTACCTTCCGCATGGCGGAGAGTGCGGGAGTCGAACCCGCTAGCCTCTTGCGAGAACCCTTGTTCAGCAGACAAGTGCCTTACCGTCCGGCCCACTCTCCGTTGAATTGTCAAAGAACGACAGAGTTCTGGTAGGCCCGGTGGGATTTGAACCCACAGAAAGGCTGCTCTTGAGGCAGCTGCGTATGCCAGTTCCGCCACGGGCCTGGTTTACTAAGTTGAATTTGGATGGAGGTTCAGTAACTCAGTCGGGATCGACTGAGGAGTCGTAATGACGATCGAAATTGAAGCTGGCGCTTCACAACCTCAATGTAGCACGAAAGGCTCACGCCGACCGTCGTTTTTCAAGGATGTTTTCTTGATCAATTTGTACTCAACTCCTACACATACGCGGTAGCACGCGCCCCACCGTTCAAATGCGACTGCTTGGTGGTAACTGATTCTTTAGAGCGATTCAGAGAAAGCCTTAGTCTCTTATCAACAACCGAGTATTTGGAACCGTTCCACGTTTGACAGGGAATTGACTGCGGCCAGCTAGCTGAATCCATTGCACCTCAGGAAAAGTAATGTTCCAGCCTTTCAATGACTACGGATACTTACGGCACGACGTTCGATGCGGAATTGACTGCGGCCAGCGGCAGGTGCTGAAGGAGAATTCGCTTATCGGATCACGGGACGGACCGCAAGGTTCGTAAGTTATTGAAAATATGGTGGGCGTTATAGGATCACTGGACAGACAAAATCCACCGTAAGTTACTGAAAATAATAGACTTGGTGGGCGCTATAGGATTCGAATTTTAGGGTACACGTAGTTTCAATAACATAGAGCGCACGGCGGGCACCGTAAGGCTGTGGAAGACGATGGTAAGCAGCGCTAACGGATCACAAATGGATCACAATTCAGCGCTCGTCTTATCGACGATGTACGGCTTCGGGCTGTGGGGACGGCTTTGTCCGCTGTTTTTTGTGGAACCATTCTCGCTGATGACCAGCAACATCCCCACACTGGCCGAACCCGTTCAGATTGACGGTTGAGCGAGTCAGCCGCTCCAATAGCGCTCGCAGTGTACCCGAAAACCGTCCTGTCCCAAGCCGTCCGAGAATGACCGACTGTGGTTACGTAACGAGAGTCAGCGCCCGTAGGAGCACACGCAAGCGCTGCGTGATTAAGGTTTTTGTTCTATGGCTCTTGTATGACGAGCATTAGGGCGCCGCAATCGTTCGGGTGCCTTCCCGTCAAATTGAAAAGCGATAAGGGCTCCTCGCCATCTTTCCGCGCGCGGGTGTGCTCACGGGTCAAGCTGCAAAAATCGACGCGCCAGCAATCAATATCCCAGTTTTCAGGATCTGAGCCTGCAACCATTACCCGCATATTTTGAAAACAGTTATATGCGTCTTCGTGATGTTCATCGGATGTGGCGTGATTAGCAGCGAAGCGCAAGGTCATGCTTCGATAGGCTGGGTGAAGGCCCTTTGTGCGAAAATCCACTTTGTCAAAGCATACCGGGTCCTGTCCCGCAGGAAAACAGATGTTTTCGACCTTGGGTTTGCTGTAACAATCATTATAGACAAGGCGTAGTCCCCTCGCTCGAGCGCCATCAACGATCTGACTTTTTGCGGCGGCTTGGTCATCAACGAACCGTTGCGAACCGTGCTGATGAATCCAAATCGGCTCTGGATGCAACGCCACGATGGCATCCGGGCGCGGTGCGATGAAGACAAATCCGCAGTTAGTTTCAGGGATGCCGACGAAAGGGTAACTGATGCGAAGCATCTCCTTGGGATTCGAGTCGCACATGCCGCTTCGTTTCAACTCGAACGAAAGTTCATAGACCCATCCCTCCCCGCCCTCGTCTTGAGGGAGTGCAGCCTCAGTAAGACCCGACATAGAGATGTCATTTGTATCAGTCAGCAGGTTTGCAAAATGTTCGGGACAGATCGGCGCATGGATGCAGACTTTGTCATTCTTGACATGCAAAACAAAGGGCCCATTAAGGTCCAATATCAGTTGAGAGTGATGAATGTCTGCTTGTTCATGTTTCTCAATAGTTTCCTGCTGCTTGTCGCTCATGTGCTCTCCTTGCATAAGTCAGAATTCCGCGCCCTTCAAGAGTTACCGAATACAGAGAAAGAAGCCCAATAAAAGGGATGCCGATAGTTCGGATGACTTCGAATTGCAAGAGTTGCGGCGTGTAAGGACGCCGCTGGAGTCTTGCCAGACATCAAATTGGAATAAAACGCTCGCATCAACTGACGGGCAACCCCGGAATCCACTCTCCATCGGCTGGCCACGACTTGCGGTATGCCGTCAGCGACGAGAGTCCGGACCAAGCTGCCGATATCCGTGAACTTACCTGTTTCGCCGCTTGCTGTGTCGCATGCTGAAAGCACAACCAGCCTCAGATTACGAGGATGCCAATTTATCAAGTCGTGTGCACTCAAGAGTGTGTTAGGCCCGAGGAGTAGGCCCACACGATTCACATCCGCCACGCCGTGACCCGCATAGTGGAAGAGTTCGGCATCCTGCAAGTCGCGGAGCACTTCTTTTCGGTCGACTTGACTGCCGGATACCAGGACGGGGCGTTGAAAAAAAGAAGCCACATCATTGGATTCATCGCTTGCTTCCGTCAATACGGGCAGGGAGGAGTTCGCAGGTCCCCAGGCCGCGACGATCAGAGCTGCACTCGCCGACGTAATCGGCTCGTAGGCCGATTGTGAGTGAGACCGAACTCCGTAAGCAATGCCTTGGGAAAAGCTGATCTCGAATTTGTCTCCAATATAGGCACCGTCCTTGCCCTGTAGTAGATGGAAAGGGATCTGGTCGAGGGCGCCGTCGGTCTCGATTTCGAGCATAGTTGTGCCTTGTAACTCCGACTCCAGGGGAGCAAGTAGGATGTCGTAAATCCGCCGACCTTCGACGCCGAGCAGACTTAGGTCGGTCGATCCGTCGGAGCAATTGTCGAGGAAACGACTGGAGAGCTGTTCAAGGTCGGAGGGTCGCGGCTGCATCATGAGGATGATGTGGCCATCCCGCAGCACGAAAGTTGCAATCGCGTTCTTGAGCAGTGCGAACGAGATCAGCGATACTTCGTGGGGCAGATCGATGGAGTAATTCGGGATATCCTCAGTTCCCCCTTTTAGCGATGTTGAGTTTTCCACGGTCGATGCGCGAAGCGAAGCGCTGCGGTACCACTCCCACCAGCGGAATGCTTCTTCGGGCGACCGCGACCGCAGCTTGATCTCCAGCACGTCACGATATACTTGGGCCTGGAGGCGGCTCCACGAAAGCCTCTCAGGCTCGCGCGGAAGGTCCGCAAGCCCGGTCTCCACGATAGAAATTGCGCGATCCAAAAGCGGCGCGGCGGACTCGTTTTCGCCAAGCGCAATAAACGCCTCGGCGTAGGCCTGGAAGTATTCGGCCTTTAGCAGGCCCGCACTTGAAGTTTCGAAATGCTCCCGGAGTCCGGCGAGAACAGCAACCGCCTCCTGCGGACTACCCTGATGCAATTGTATGGCTGCACCCTCAAGCGCAATTTCTGCCTTTTGGGATATGACCGCGCCGTCATCCGGAACACGTATAAGGTCCAGCTCCGCACTTTTTAAGGAGCGCTCGGCCGCCTTATAGTCCCCAGAGCGTTCCTGCGCTCCTGCGATAATCTCCCGTCTCACGGCTTGATCGGTTGGATCATTCGTAGGAAACCGGTCTACTATCTCCGATAAAGCCAGAGCGTCTAGGAGGGGCTGATTTGTTTCATCCGCAATGTCCGCTAGCGTCGCGTAAAGATTTTGGCCTCGTGTGTTCGAAGCGTGTGATTGCCAAAAAATGCGGAGCGCATCGTTGAGTTCGCGGAACGATTGGTCCGCGCCGCTCGTGTAGGAGCGATATCCTGCAGCGAACGATGTTGCCCTCAGTTCCAGCCCAAGATAGTGAAACTTCTTCGCTACCTCAAACGCCCTTAAGGTAATGCGGAGCGCCTCTTGCGGAAGGGGCACGTTTTGAAGGCACTGCCCTTGTTCGATCCATACCTGAGTCTGTAACCACCGATATTTTTGTTGCTCCACCAACCAACTTGCTTGGTTTGCTGTTTCGAGACACTCGTCAAACTTGTGTGCGAATGCCTGAGCCATCATCAACGAGAACTTCGCGCGCAGTTCGCCTGCCCGGTTCTTCGAGCGGGCGAAATCCTGTTCCGATCGTTTTGCAAAATCGATACCGCGCCCATAACGCCCCGTTATCAGAGCTTTGTCACTCTCTACGAGCTCACGGACTGCTCTCTCTTCGGGTGCGGAAGGTGGGCTGCTAAGAAAATCTTCCAGCCAACTATCGTCGTGGTAGCGCTCCAAGATTTCCGCAAGGCATTCAAGAGCGCGGCGAGTGTCACCTGTAGACGCATCGTGATCCAACATTCCTGGCAACCATGAATGGAAGGCTTGATCAAGATAGCGCTCGATCTGTTGGTCAATCGCTAGCACACCCTTTTCGTTCGGCGAATTTGCTACGGCAACGAATTCACCCGGCGTCAGCAGTGGCTCCCTTTGGCTTTTCTCGTGCTGCTGCAATTTCTGTTTAATGGCCTCCAGCCTCTTGCGCGCTTCGTCCGCCCACCCCCCCTGAGGGTCGACCCGCAAGTAATGCTCCCAGTCGTCAATAGCTTGGGTGTATAGGAACATGTGTTCGCAGGCCAAGGCTTGGTTGAACAGTGCCACCGGGTCGTCTGGCGTCTTAGTCAACGCCTTGCCTAAAGATTCGATTGCATTGCCATAGTCGATGGGGCGATTGGCGGCTTCAGCGCGGACGTAGTAGGCGGCGCCAAGGTCACTCAGCACCGACGGTTCATCTGGATTGACTTCCAGTGCACGTTGTAGAGTCTTAATTGCCGGGTCGTAATTTCCATCCAGCAAATCGGCACGGGCTTTGGCTTGCAGCCACGCCACGTTGTTAGGATTTTTCGGGAGGTTCTCGGCGATTAACTCTTCGGCTTTCAACAAGGCCGGAGGTTTGTCGATACTCGATCCGGTAGTGCCACGCTCCACTCGCATCGGTGCATATTTCGCACCTGGAATTCGCACTTCTATAGTGCGATGCTCGGTATAAGCCTGCGCGAGCAATTCTCCGGCAGATCGAGGATGCAAAACCCGCATTCCAATCCACGCCCCTGCGGCAACGGCGACGATCCCCAAGAATGCATACGCTGGCGCCGGCCAAACGAAGACCGCCTTCCACCACACAGACTTGGCTTGACGGTCATGCGCACTATTGTGCAACGTTACGGCCATGTTCTTCTGCCATTCGGGGCGCGCACTCTCCAGCGACGCCAGAAGAGCCTCTTCGCTCGGAGTTGCTTCGTCCAGGAGCGCTTCTGCCGCGTTCTTTAACAGTGGTCCGCAATGCCCGCATTGTGCCGCGTGCTTCATCAGTTCTTTTGTCTTCTCTTCCGGCAGAAGGCCGGCCGCCACTTCCAACCAATCGGCATCTCCCATACACTCGGAACTCGGCGGCGACGGACGAGGCACCCGCATACGTAAAATCTCGCTGTGCACGAACTTGTGCCTTTGCAGCTTTCGGCTGCAATCATGGCAAGACTGAACGTGGCGTTCGGCCTCTCTTAGAGCTGGCTCCGAGAACTGTTTCGAATCGGACACACTCGTTCCCTGCAACGACACGAGACTATTCAGTTCGTCGCTGTCGAGATGTTTGTCGAATGGCCGTGTCAAAATCTGCTACTCCTTCTAGTACGAAATTCCTTGGCAGAATCATTTTCTTTACTACGTTATGGCACCGCCGAGTCTGGCAATTCCGAGTTAGCCAAATGCTCCCGCACGCAGCGAGTCAGACGAAAAATCACAGCTTCCACGCCCTTTGCCGTGAGTTTGATGGTTGCCAAAGCAGCAATTGCTTTCGCGCTCATACCTTGCAGATAGTAAAGCCAAAATATTATGCAGTCCCGTTCCTGAGTGGAGCCGGCGGCGCACTCCTGCACCTGATCGTTGACTTGTTTTAGAAACACCTCGCGGTCCAGGGTGTCAGGGCCGCCGTAACTGCAGCCGTGCGCTGCTGGGTCAAAGTCTTCGTGTAACTGATCGGTTTCTGCGGCGCCGCGCTTCTGTGAATGAAGTGATTTGAAGTAATCGTGAGCAACATTGATCGCGATTGTCTTTATATATCCGAGCACCGCCCCATCGGGATGTCGCTTGGCAAATTCGAGCAACAAATGGCACTTATCCGCACATAGTTTGAGATACGTCTCCTGCAGCAAATCGTCGACAAACTGGGCGGGAGGTTTTCCCCATTGGCAGGCCGTTCGCTGGATAGAAAGGCTTATCGGTCGCTGAAAGCGGGCGACAAACTCAACCCATGCCGCAGGGTCGTTTGCTTCTGCACAGGCACGAATCAGCTCTTCCGTAGATTGGGACGAAGTGTGGACCACAATACCCCGTAGTGTGCTGAATCTTACACGAAAAAACAGGGCCGATGCAGGGAGCAAGCACCTTTCCTGCGAATTGTCTGGCTCTTGACGGGAGCACCTGTTTTCTTTCGCCTTGACCCAAAAAAGGATTTCCACCGTCCTTCTCGTCTCTAGGTTTGAGTGCTTGACGCTGCGGCGGGACGGATTGAAGCGTCCGAAAGGTTGATGACCAATGAATAAAACCAATACTTATCACTCAGCGCTATCGTTTCTCTTTTTGTTCTTGATTCTTCCGTGCTTAGTGTCGGCAGATTCAACTCCGCCTGATAAAAAAGCAGACAGCGCTAATACCTCTTCACCCGCTGCGACCCAGCCCGCTACAGTGACACGCCCCTGGCACGTGGCCGTCGACTCCGTCGCTAGTGATCAATCGTCGCTAGATGTGACGGCACTCTACCCCAGCCTTAGCGACAAAACGGCGACGATTCCAGGAACGGTGTGCGCCACGCAGGAAGTGACGTGCAAGAAGCTGCATTTGATCGTGCAAGATAGTGTCGTAAAAGACCGGCTCAAACAACTACACGAAGGTGACCACATACAAGTGGTTTACTCCTCGGCAACTGATACGACCAAGAACGAGAACGTACTTAAAACGTTGACTGTGGATACGGTGTCGTCCACCGCTGGTGTTTGGGTGATCCTGGGATCGGCGGTTATCGTCCTTTTACTGTACTGCTGTCTCTCTGGCTTTAAACCCCAACAACTGATCATCGGCCAAGACAACCGATACAGCAATTCGAAATTTCAGATGGCATTGTGGTTCTTCGTTCTAATTACCTCCTACATCGCCGCACTCTGGATACGCGTGTGGGCGGCCGGCACAGACTTCATCGGCGGCGTAAACATCCCCAACAATCTACTGCTGCTGTCCGGCATGAGCGTCCTCACCTACGGCGGCGCAAAAGCAATTACCTCAACCAAAAGTGGTGCGCCGGGGCAAACGTTAAAAACCAGCGCTGATGAGCCTAGATTTCTCTTCGATTTGACCCACGATGATGGCATTCCTGCGCAACCAGCACAGGCGGCGACAGGTAACCAACCGGCAGTAGCTTCACAGCCTGCAATTCCTCCGCAGTTCGATTTCGGAGATTTCCAAATGCTCATCGTTACACTCATCGCCGTTGCCACCTACATCGTGCTGATCTTCAATTTCTTTGGAACAGTCTCGTATCTAAGAGTAACGAGCCTTCCTGATGTTGACAGCACATTGTTGGCAGCGTTCGGACTTGGACAAGGGGCGTACCTCACAAAGAAAGCCGTAGGAGACGTAGGGAAATCGTAGTCGTATCACGATATTCGAAGCCTGATTCGACGCAACAAAACTTCAGTGTGGAGGCTTGCTATGGCGCTAAAGGAAATTCCGGGCGACATTCAGGGTGCAAAAGGTACAGTCGAGACAATCCAGATTGTTCCAGGACAAAGAGGAACAGTCGTCACCATCGCTTCCGTGCTCTACGGGAGTGACGCAAACGGACCATCTGCGGTTGCAATCAATCCTGACAAAACGTCGTTTAATCTGACCGTGCTGCCGGGGTCTAACTTACTCCAAGTAACTCTCTTTTCCCCTAACCAGATCGATGGCACTGCAATAGCTCAACAAATACTTAACGGTGCGACGACTGTACTCGAAGACGATATCGAGTTTGTCGGCGGAGTGGCCGTGTGGAGCCCGGAAATCTTAGGCGTCTAGGCTTCACAAGCGAAATAGTTGAGCAGCGTGATCGTTCGATTTCGTTGGGAAAAGGGCGTGGATAATACTATGAGGCAATTAGGCAGGCAACATCTTTTTGTGTTGGTCACACTTCTACTTTCCGTTACCGCTATTGCTCAAAGCAAGGAACATCAAGCCGTTTGCAAGAAAGCAAAATCGGAAGTTGCTGACGTTTACTGCCGGGCATTGGATGACGAATTCAGCAAAGCTAGGTTTGCCAATGGCAGCTATCCGCCAAACGGGGCACTGCTAAACCCTATGACGCAACCGGTACTTTTCACCGGCGCGATCTTCCGCAAGGCATACCTTCATGTCTTGTTATCTGGCCTAACCGCCGATGCCAAGTCACTCGCTAGATCGGCAATTCAAACTGAGGCCAATCAACTCGCCCAGATCTTGTCGACGAAAGCGGCTGTACCTCAAACCGGTGCAAATGCGAACACAAATGGGTCGACAAACCTTGTTTCCAAACCAACCACAACGGACTTTGTCTCACTTGCTGCAGAATCGGGGGCTTTCACAAGCACGGTAAATGGTACGACTGTGACGGCTCAAGCCAACGCAAATGGCCTTCGTCGATATCTTGCGGGAGATAATTTTTCGAGCTTGAATCCGACAGCGATCGACACCTTGCAACACCTCACCCTGCTAGCTACTTTTAACGTAGTGCAAGGAGGGACTACATCGGCAACAACTACCGGTCAAGCTACGAGCGCAACTCCTACAAACATCACAAGCGTCGTGCTCCCTTCGCAGAATCTATCGTTTAGTTCGGTCGGGGCGAACCTGGCTGTGTATAGACCCTGTACTCCAACTTCAAGTGGCTTTGGTAGAGCATGGGCTTCAGCCATCGTTAAGAACCAGGATTCGATTACCACGGCAAGCAAGCAGCTGTTCGAGGATTACGAAAAAGCGATTCCTAGTCAGGGAAGCGTATTTGCCAGCTCAGCAGTAAAGACCGCCCTCGATATATGGAACAAGAAAGCAGTAGAGGACGAAAAAGCAAATAACTTTCAAGGGTTTGTTTCAGACTTCATTACATTTGTGGATGTCATACTCGCACAGCTCGAGACCAATACTTCTTTTTATCAGAATATTCTCAACGCGGCTGCGGATACTGCCCGGCTTCAGCAAGTTCGAAACACCGTGCTGGATAATGCGCGAGGGAGTCTTGCCACCCTCAGATATACATATTCGACGCCGCCGGATAAGCCTGCTACGCATGACGCGACCGCAACATTCGGGTACGTCTGGAGCCAGCACAATAAGGGTGCGCAATTAACACTCAATGCAGCTGGCTCTTGGTTTGCGAGCGTACCTGCAGGAGCTAAGTATGGCCACCTTAAGGATTACCAGTTATCCGGAGAGTTTGATCAGCCAATTGGAGCAGACCGAAGCTCGCCCAGAGCCATTCTTAGTGTTGCCGGTTATGGCCAATACCAGTACTCTGCCAACGTTCTGAATGTTACAGTCGCAAACGTGGTTCCAGGGACGAATATCTCAGTTCCGCCAAATTCGCAAGTGTTTACGAGCACGCCTGGTTGGATTGGTGTAGCGCAGACAAAGCTGGTGTTCAATATCGGGAAGGGCACCTCGATTCCCGTTGCGGTGAAGTGGTCTAGCAAAACAGATTTGCTGACCGGCAGTGATTGGAAAGGCCAGTTTGGAATCAGCTATGACCTATCGGCTCTTTCTAGCATTCTACAGGCAAAATGATTTCGCAAATCGTCAGCGGCCCCTCAAGTCTCGCAATGACTATGGAAACGTACCGCACGACGTCCGATTCGGAATTCACAGCGGCAAGCAGCAAGGTTGCAGAGAGAGTTTTGGTGCCGTCCGTTCTGCGATCCGATAGTGGTTCGTAAGCTATTGAAAAAATGGTGGGCGCTATAGGATTCGAACCTATGACTTCCACCGTGTGAAGATGGCACTCTACCGCTGAGTTAAGCGCCCACTGACTTGCGGTAAGCCCATGTTAACACACCAGTTCCCCGGCCCACTT
>Ga0209060_10001858_pt1 | contig 21247 bp, 11 predicted proteins | sample Coa_R1_8_FD_187155 | JGI IMG/M metagenome (GOLD analysis project Ga0209060, IMG submission 187155) | Surface soil microbial communities from Centralia Pennsylvania, which are recovering from an underground coalmine fire - Coalmine... | ecosystem: Environmental > Terrestrial > Soil >...
TGTCTTCGGAGTGGAAGAAGAGGCCGCCGAAACTGGACCAAACTTTTGGATTGCTCTTCACTGTCTTGGCGGCGCTGTGCACCAGTTCCAACTTTTCGTCCACCGGCACGGTGAAAGGATCTTTGTCGAAGGGCGAAGTCCAGCGGTCCACGTAGCCCTTAGTAGGAGCCAACTGCACCGGCTGGGCTTGTAGGACGGAGTTGGCTTTCGCGACAGTCACCGCTTCGCGCGTGATGCGGGCGATTTCGGCGGGCGTGACCAGCGGCGATGCGGCGAATCCCCACTGTCCTTTGGCGATCACGCGGACGCCAAATCCGAAGCAGGTGCCGTCGTTGACGAAGGGAACTTCGTCGGTTTTGGATCCGCCGCGTTCGGGCGACATTCGGAATCCCGAGAACTGATTGCGATAGCGATTGATGCGGATATCGCAGTAGGTCGCACCTTGTTTCTTCGCTTCGGCGAGAGCGACAGCGCCGAGCTTTTCGAGCTCCGGATTCGGTTTGGTGGAACCGGCGTCCGGCGCACCGAAAAGCTTTTCGGCGAAAACTAGCGAGGCGGCCGTGGTGGCGGAGCCCGCAAGGAATGCCCGGCGATGGAATCGGCGAGTGGGATCGAGGAAAGTCATTTTGATTTACCCTCTACGGTATCAGCATCAGAGGTCCTGCCGAACCACGACTGCGAGGCAATGCCACTCGCGTGGTAGCGCTCCCTTGTGGTCGCGGTTCAGAAACTGAGGCGCACTCCCAATTGGGCGGCGAATGGGATGCCTACCGTTGTGCCGGGTCCGAAGAAATCGCCGAGCGCTCCGGCGGGAACCAGCAACTGCTTCAAGTTGGTGATGGGACGCGTTTGCATGCAGTCCGCATTGAGGCAGAATGCGGTGGCGTTCGCGAGATTATTGACCGGCGCCGGCAGCGCGGAAATATCCGTCACATAGTTTGCGCCGGGATTATTGCGGTTGAAGAGATTGAAGAATTCGGCGAAAGGGATGACGCGCGTGCGCTCGCCGATTTTGAAGGGGCGCGTCACGCGAAGATCCGTTTGCAGATAAGGAGTGCCGCGGAATTGATCGAGCCTGGTCTGGACGCCGTTGATCACGGCGCGATCGTCGCCCGGGTCGCCGAAGCCGTTTACGTCCACGGGCGTGGTAAGCGTGATGGGGCGCGCGCTTTCGGCCTGGCTGAGAACGGCGATATCGAATCCGCCGGGCAGATGCAGTGTTCCGGCCAGCACAAAGCGGTGCGTGACATCCTCGCCGGATGGGCCGTAATCGCCCGAACCGAAGGCGTGCAGCGGATTGCACACGCCGTCGACATAATCGAACAGTTCGCCGAGCACGCAACCCCAGGTTTTGGCGCTCGATAGCGTATAGTGGGCCACCAAAGTAAAACGTCGCGTGTTGGCTTGCAGCCGAATCGACAGGGCATCGTAGCGCGAGCGATTGTCGGAGCGGAACACGCTGAGATCCGGAACGTTGGCTTGTTGGGTGGCGCGGTCGCGCGCAAAGAGCGGCGAGAAGAGCGTGTATCCGGCTTGATATTGGTAGCGAGCGTAGCTGTGGATTCCCGACTCGTGCGTCCAATCGGCGCTCAGCATCCAATGGGAATTGAAGGCATGTTCGGCGCCGGCGGTGGCGTGCAGCGCGTACGGTGTTTTGTAGGCCGGATCGATCAGCGCGCCTGCGCCGCCGCTGGCATCGTCGAAAATGCAACCGGGATCGCCGGGTTTCGCGCAAATCCCGGGCGGCTGATTGACAGCCTGGAACGCCGTCACCCAGCCGTTTTGCGCGAGATCGTTATAAAACATTCCGACGCCCGCGCGTAAAACGGTGTCGCGGGAAGAGCCGAGCGCATAGGCGACACCCAAGCGTGGAGCAATGGCCAGCCGGTAATCGTGCGGAGCTCCGGGATGCTGGAACAGCGGAATCTGCAGCGCGAGTACCGTTTGGAGCGCCGGATTGTCGAGTTGGGAGCGGCCGGAAGCGGTGAAGAGTCCGAAAGTGGTGTCGTAGCGCAGCCCGTAGTTGACGGTAAGGCGCGGCGTCACACGCCAGGAATCTTCCGCGTAGAATCCCAGCCGCTGGACATTTTGTGAGAAACTGCCGTCGCCGGCGGGAGTACTGGAACAGGAGGTCCCGTCGGTGACCTGGAGCGTTGCGGTGGGAGTGCATGTCAGATCGACGGAGAATTGCCGTGGATTTCCGAGATAAAATGACGGGTCCTGCGCGAAGACCGTCAAGTTTTCGGCGTTGCCGGGAAGCGCGCCGCTCATCACGGGCTCATGGATAAAATCGACGCCGAAGCGAGGCGAGTGGCTGCCGGAAGTATGCGTGACGTTGTAGCGAACTTGATACTTCTCCTGATTGCGCAGGATGGGGAACGCCGTGATGGGCGTGACGAACTGGTTGTCGCCGAACGTTTCGAATCCGGAAATGGTTTGTGATGTTGCGCTGAAGGGAAACGCCAGCGCGAAGCCGAGATCGGAGTTGCGGCTCTGCGTGAGATGCAGATAGCTGACGCCCAGGGTCAACGATTCGAGCCAGCTGGGGCTGAAAACATATTGCTGACCCAACACGATGTTGAAGTAGTTGTTATGCGTTGTCGCGCCGGTAGAAGGAAGCGTGGACTGCTGAATGAGCGCGTTGTTGGTGATGTAGCTATCGATTCCGGCCCGCAGAAACCAGGTGGAATTCGGCGATTGTGCCCAATCGAAGCGGATGGTTCCGAGATAGTCGCGAAATGGAATCCGAACATTGTTGGGCACGGGAATGGACGCTACGCCGGGAATCAGGCCTTGGGCAGCGAGCGATGCCAGGGCGTTGAATTCCGTGAGGCTGGCCGGGCTGTAAGCGATGCTGGCTTTTTCCTGAACGCTTTCGAACGACGAAAAGAACCAAAGTTTATCTTTGACGATAGGGCCGCCGAGCGTTCCGATGTAATTCTGCTTGGAGAACGGCTGCTTGGGCAGCGGCGCAGGATTCTCGATCGGATAGCGAGCATTTAAATCCGCCGCGCGTTCGTAGAATGCCGCTCCGCCGTGCCATTCGTTGGTGCCACTCTTGGTGGTAATTTCCACCGATCCGCCAACGGTGCGTCCGATGTCGGCGTTCTGCTGCGCCGTCTGAACAGCGAATTCCTGAATCGCATCGGGAGAGAAATTCTGCAGGAAGCCGCCGATGTAGTCGTCGGAATTGTCCATGCCATCCACGGAATTCACGTCGTTCAAGCCGGAGCTTCCGCCGAAGCTGACGGCGGTAATGCGCGCCTTCGTGGGGTCGGATGGTTCTACCGGTTCCGTTCCTGGAATCAGATACGCGATGTTGGCGAAGCTGCGTCCGGCTAACGGCAATGTATCCAAATCGCGCGAGGTTACTACGCCCCCAACAACGGCGCTTGCGGTGTCCATGGGCTGGGCGGTGATGGACGACGGCGATGCCGAAACGTTCACTTGCTGTTGCGACGGAGCAGGATTAAGGATGACACCGATCTCGCGTGCCGAACTTACGTTGACCGTAACCAGGGAAATGGCATCCGCAAAACCGGCGGCTCGTACGCTGACGCGGTAGGTGGCCGGCGCAAGGTCCTCGAAGCGAAACTCGCCGCGGCTGTCACATCGGGCGTTGCGTTCCAGGGACGATTCGGTGGCACGCAGCGTGATTACCGCGGACGGAATTCGAGCCCCGTTCGAATCGCTGACGTTGCCCAGCAGGCTGCCGCGGAAATCCTGGGACCACACAGGGAATGTCAGCGTCAAAATAAAGGCAGCGAAATGGAAGAGGTTTCGCAATAAATCCATGGACGTGCCCAAAGGCTAGCGCAGCCGAGCGATTACTACCATGGATCGTACGTGGGTCATACTGATAAATTGAACGGCGCGCGCATTGGAGCCCTGGTCGCCCTTGCTTATCTGGCCATTGTGCTTGCGCTGTGGCTTCCCTTCAATCTTCGTGGCGGACTGCCGTATGAAACCGGCTTCGTTTATACCAGCGAAATCTCAACCTGGTGGAACGGCTTTCTGAACGGCGCCGATCACCTCCGAATTTACACCAGCATCTTTTATCAAGTCGCTTACTTGATGGGGCAATTGTCCGGATTCGCCGGGAGTTGGGTTCCTTTTCAGATTACTTATGCCGCGCTGTGGTGGGCGCGAGGATTTCTGGTTTTTCTCATAGGCCGGCGAATCGTGCCAGGGCAGGATGTTTTCTGGTATCTGGCAGGGGCTTTGGTTTTGACCCATTCCTCCGATTTCGCTACGGGATGGGCAGGACTGTTGAACCAATCGGGCTACACGCTGTGGATGCCGCTGGCTTTCTATCTGTTGGTGGTGGCGCTTGAGCAGAGCGAACGATGGCGCGCCGATTCGGCACTGCTGGCTGCGATCTTCTTCGAACATCTGTCGCTGTGGAGTTTTGAGAGCCAGCTCGTCATTCTACTGGTTGCGCCGTTACTTCTGTTTTGGCGATATCCACATCCCTGGCGAAGCCGCAAAGCGATTGCCGCCGCTTGGTACATTTTGCCGGTCATTTACGTCTTTGCGACTTATCGAAAATATGCGAATTCGGGCGGGAAGACTTATCAGCAAACTATTTTGAGAAAAGTGTGGGGTGTTACTCCCGTGTTAAGCGACTGGGCATTCAACGTCGCGGCCAGCCTGAAGTTCTGGACATGGCGCGGGTCTGACACGGCTCACGCGACGTTGCCTCAATTGGCCGTGCCTACGGTGTTGGCGATAGTTGTATTTGTTCTCGGACTGCTTTGCCTGATGCGAGCCGATAGCCGATGGACTCCCGGCTGGCGCACGCTGGGCTTGACTCTACTGATAGGTTCGATTCTGCTGGTCTTGAGCTTTCCCGCTTATTTAATTCTCGAATCTGCCGCGAGCCTTTGGCGGACCCAAATCCTATCGAGCTTTGGAGCGGGTTTGGTGCTTGCGGCGGCGATCGGATTCTTGGCGAGCGTTGCATCCAGGAAATGGGTTCGCGCTTCGATCCTCACGGCGCTTGGTGCGCTGGTGGCTGGATATGGTGCATTTTCCGCGGTCAAGAAATGCGCTTTTCACGAATGGGTTTGGGAGAGGCAGCACGCGGCGATGGCGCAGGTGCTGGAGATTGCGCCGAGGCTGAAGGATGGAACGCGCGTGGTCCTTATCGACGTTCCGCGGGGCGACGATCCGTTTCTCAACGAGAACGAATGGTTCAACATGGCGCTTCGGCTTGCCTATCCGGGAACGAAGGTATCCGGGCATTACTCCTACGACGGCACGGCGCGGACTGGCAGCGATCGATTGCTACTCGACTATCAAAGGGACGGAAGAATTTCGCTGGTGGACGGGCGACAGCAAATTGAAAATGGGCCGCCGTCGCCGCTGGCGATTCGAAGATACGGAAAATAGAGCTATCGCTTGGGCAGCGCGAACGCAACGTAAGCGCCATTGATCTTCAGGTGGTCCGGATTGTTGACCTTCGCCGCGGCGGAGGCGCAGAAAACAATGTATTCGCGCCCCGCGATTTCATACACCGCGGGCATTCCCTCGATCGAGGTGTCCATCTGGCGCGACCACAGCTCTTTCCCGTTGTCCACGTCGAAGGCGCGGATTTTTCCATCACGCGTGCCGGTGAAGATCAATCCGCCGGCGGTCACCACTGGACCAACTTTGGGAAAGTGCCCACCGGTGTCATGGATTCCCTTGGCCGCGAGTTCGGGGACATCGCCGAGCGGAATCTTCCATTTGATGTCGCCGGTATTGAGATCGTACGAGGTAAGCGTGGTCCACGGCGGCGTGATGGGCGAGAGACCGTCGCTCGCGATCAAGAAGCCGAATCCGCTGTAGTAGCGTTCTTCTCCTGCCGGCGTGGGTTTTTCCCTATCTTTGGCAAGCTGAAGAAGCGCCGGTAAATCTTTGGACACGACGAAGAGACTGCCGTGCGCCGGATCCACGGCGGCGCCGCCGAAGTTCGCGCCGCCGTTATTGCCGGGCATTTCGATGGTTCCGTGTGTGCTCGGCGGCGTGAACAAGCCCTCGTTGCGGGCGCTCAGGATCGCGTCGCGAAATTTCGCGCGATCTTCGGTGGTTAATGACGGGCGCAAATCGTCCACGGTGAATTTCTGCCGCGCGTAGGGCGGAGGCCATGTCGGGAAAGGCTGGGTGGGCGAAGTTTCTTCGCCGGGCATGTCGGACTTCGGGACCTTCCGTTCTTCGATGGGCCACAGCGGTTCGCCCGTGACTCGATTAAACACCCATACGAAGCCTTGCTTGCTGACCTGCGCGACGATGTCGACAGTTTTCCCGTTGTGCTGGACGGTGAGCAATTTCGGCGCGGTGGCATCGTCGTAATCCCAAATGTCGTGATGCACCATTTGGAAATGCCAAAGCCGCTTGCCGGTTCGAGCGTCCAAGGCCAGCAGACTATCGGCGAACAGATTCGTGCCCGGGCGGTTCACGCCGTAGAAGTTGTATTTCGCGCTAGCGGTGGGGGCATATACGATGCCACGCGCTTCATCCACCGTCAATTCGCTCCAAACATTGGCGCCGCCCACATGGGCACGCGCATCTTTCGGCCAGGTCTCGGATCCGAACTCGCCGGGCTTCGGAATGGTGTGAAACGTCCAGACCACTTTTCCGGTGCGAACGTCGAACGCGCGGACATCGCCTGGCGCTGAACCGTATTCTTGATTGGTGGCGGATCCAAGGATCAGCAGATCTTCGAACACGCGGCCGGGCGTGGTGGATTGGACCAGCTTCAACGTTTTCGGATCGCGATCGAGGCCTTGTTTCAAATCGACGCTGCCGGAATCGCCGAAAGTGGGAATGAGCTTTCCGGTTCGCGCGTCGAGGGCGTGCAGAACGTGGTTGCTGGCGTAGAAAAGCCGACGGTCAGAGCGATCTTTGCTCTCCCAATAGTTGATGCCGCGATTGGTAATGATGGTGGTGTCCGGGTCAGCCGGATGTGTCCAGATTTCGGCGCCGGTGGCGGCATCCAGCGCGACAATGGAGTTGTTTTTCGCTAGGACATACATCACGCCGTCCACGACAGTTGGGTTGAATGAATACGGCTTCCCGTCGCCGGTGGGATAGGTCCAGGCGACTTGGAGTTTCGCGACGTTGGTCCGGTCGATTTGGGTTAGCGCGGAGTATTGTGCCGAATCCGGAGCACCGCCGTAGTCGCGCCACGAGGAGTGAGATGTCTTAGAATTCTGCGCCGAAGCTGTAAGTGAGATCAGCGCTGCCAGGAAGATGAAGGAAGGGCGCAACACCCAATATAGTATTATCGGAAATTAATCGCGACCCCCGTCACCGGGTTCGGCCGGGGCGCGTCTAGAGGAACGATTGGAGCTGCTGTGATTTTTAACCGGTCCGTTCTGTTCTGCACTGCCCTTCTGGCGGCCTTGAGCATGTTGGCGGTGGCGCAGGCTCCGCCGCCCGATTGGCACCAGGTACAGCCCGCCGATGCTCCCCGATTATCGCAGCAGGATCTCAGCAATCTGGTGGCGCCGATCGCGCTCTATCCCGATTTGTTGCTGAGCCAGATTCTGGCGGCGAGCACCTATCCGACGGAAATTACCGAAGCGCAGCAGTGGATGCAGAGCAGCGGTCTGCGCGGCCGGCAATTGGTGGATGCGGCCAAGCAACAGCCATGGGATCCGAGTGTGCAGGCCCTGGTCGCGTTTCCCGATGTGATGACGATGCTCACGCGCGACATGCAATGGACCACCGATCTTGGTAACGCGTTTCTTTCGCAGCAAGCCGATGTGATGGACGCGATCCAGCGGCTGCGCGCCACCGCGCGCGACAACGGGCGGTTGACCAACACTCCACAGCAGCGCGTTACTTATGACCAGCAAGCGATCGTGATTCAGCCGGCGGATCCGCAGACGGTTTATGTGCCTGTCTACAACCCCGCGTATGTGTGGGGGCCGCCTGCGTATGGTTATTATCCGGCGCTCGGATATCCCGACATTAGCTATGGCATCGGGTACGGCGTTGGCGCGTTTCTCGGTGGACTTTTCACTGGCCTCTTCAATTTCGGCGGTTGGGGATGGGGCTTTAGTTGGTTGACGCACGGCCTGTTTCTGAACGGGCTGTTCTTCAATCATTTTGGATTCCATGGATACGGCGGCTATGCGTTCCATGGCGGATACGGATATGCGAGCCGCGCAGCGTGGGTGCACAATCCCGGACATCGGTTGGGAGTGCCGTATTCCGGACATTACGCGAATTCGCGCTTTGGCGGCGCCGCGAATCGCGGTTACGCAGCGCGTTCGTACAATGCGGGCCGTTCGACAAGTGGGTGGCACTCGGCAAATGCCGGCCGATCTTTCGAATCCGGCCGTTCTTATAATGCCGCGCGTTCCAGTGGAGCCGGGCGTTCTTATGCCGGAAGCCGGCAAGCGGAAGCGTATCGCGGCCTCTCGGGCGGATCCGCGCGCGGCAATTACGGACGCTCCGCTGCTGAACCTCGCTACTCCGGCGGCGCATCCTCTCGTTACTCGGGAAGCGCAGGACGGAGCGCCGGATCTTCCGGTCACGGCTGGGCCGCGCCGGCTTCTCACTCGCACTCCGCGAGCCCACACTACTCCGCTCCAAAATCATCGGGGCGTTCGCATGGCGGCGGCGGACATAGCCACGTGAGCAGTGGGCACTCGGGCGGCGGACACTCGGGTGGCGGGCACTCGCACGGCGGCGGTGGCGGTCATCACAAAAAGTAAGCGCGCATTTCGTCTGCTACGATGGGTTTAGTGGACGCTGGTGGAACCAGTAAGCGGCTCCTGCCATGGTTGGTGGCAGTGGCCTTCTTCATGGAGTCGCTGGACACCACCATTCTGAACACCGCTGTTCCTACCATTGCGGCGGCGCTCAAAGTGGCGCCCTTAAGCATGAAAGCGGTGCTCTCCAGCTACACGCTGAGTCTCGCCGTTTTCATTCCGATCAGCGGCTGGATGGCGGATCGCTTTGGAACGCGCCGCGTGTTCGCATCCGCCATCGGATTATTCACGCTCGGGTCGTTCTTGTGCGGAATTTCCACCAACATTCATGAGCTGGTCGCCTGCCGTGTTCTGCAGGGCTGCGGCGGCGCGATGATGGTGCCGGTTGGGCGGCTCACGATTGTCCGAACCTTCGCGAAGTCGGAGCTCATCCGCGCAATGAGTTTCGTCGCCATTCCGGGTCTGGTGGGTCCGATGCTCGGGCCAATTGCGGGCGGGTTGATCGTCGGGTATTTCCATTGGCGCGTGATTTTTTTTGTGAACCTGCCCATCGGGATTCTGGGCTTGATCTTGGTCTATTTGCATCTTCCCGATTACCGCGAAAAATCGAATCCACTGGACTTTGTCGGGCTCATTTTGTTTGGATCCGGGATCGCGCTGCTCTCTTACGTTCTTGAAGTATTCGGAGAGCACACACTGAGCGTCCGTGAAATTTCTGGATTGCTGATCACATCGCTGGTCTTGCTGCTCGGTTACGGACTGCACGCATCGAAGACGCTGTATCCGTTGCTGAATCTCACGCTTTTTCGCATTCGAACCTTCCGAGCGGCGGTGAGCGGCAGCTTTTTTACGCGGCTTGGGATCGGCGGTATTCCATTTATTCTTCCGCTTTTGTATCAAGTGGGATTGGGGCTCACGCCGATTCAATCCGGTCTCTTGATGATGCCGCAAGCCATCGCGGCGATGAGCCTGAAGATGACGATGCCGAAGATTTTGACGCGCTTCGGTTATCGCGCGGTGTTGATCTCAAACACGCTGATCCTTGGCGGGCTGATCGCGCTGTTCGGAACGATCGGACTCAATACGCCGGTGTGGCTAATCGTGGCGCAGGCGTTCTGTTTCGGATTCTTCAGCTCGCTGCAATACACGAGCATGAACACCCTAGTGTATGCGGATATCGACGAGCAGCAGGCGAGTGCGGCCAGTTCCATCGCGAGCACGATGCAGCAGATGTCGATGAGTTTCGGCGTGGCTTGGGCATCGTTGGTGACGGGATTTTTCATTCCGGACCGGTTGCATTCCAGTCCGCCGCAGATGATTCATGGCATTCATTCGGCGGTTTGTGTTTTGGGCGGGATTACTGTGCTATCGACGATCGTCTTTCGGACATTGAGAAGCGACGATGGAAGCACAACAAGCAGACACAAGACTTTGGAGCATGCTGAGACTTAGACCGGGCGTCGCCAGGAGTGGCGACGCGGCACGCACGAGTGCGTGCGCTACGCGCCCTGAATCGCTTTCAGCAGGGCAGCGGCACGTTGGGACCCTATCAGGACTAGGCCGCCGTTTTTCGTGCGCAGTTCTACGCCCTCGCGGCCACCGGCGAGGAACGCAGTTCCCTTGTTGGTCCGGCGGAAGCCGTAACCGCCCCAATCGCGCACCGGATCAAGCGTGACGACGGTGGCAGATTCGATGCCATCCAAGGCGACGCGGCTGGATCGGAACAGTCCGCGCAGCCGCACGCGCAGTTCACCGGGATAAACTTCGGTTACTAGTTTTACGAACACCAAACGAAGATAAACGAGCCAGAGAAAGATCGACCAGAAAATCAAACTGGTATTAGACATCGGCTGCTTTCCCCACGGATGTCCCAGCCCAGCTTGCCAGATGGCGGCCAGTGTCAGGGCGGCCGGCGGGATGGCGGTGAGAATTCGCAGCCTTGTTTGCCGGAAGGATTGCTCTTCGTAAAACAAAGGCTCCGGTGGGCGAGACATGCTCAGCGGAGGGCGCCGATGGTGAATTGCAGCGCGGCGTACTGGGTCTGGTAGTCGTACTTTGCGCTCAGGTTTTCAATTTCGGCTTGCGTGAGATTCAACTGGGCCTGTGTCAGTTCCACGATCGACGACAAACCGAGATTGTAGCGTCCTTGCGCCAGATCGAGCGAGAGCGCCGCCTGACGCAGGAATTGTGCCGTCACGTCCATGCGCTGATAGGCGGTAACAGCGCCCGACCAGGCAACCCGGACATCGCGCGAAACCTGCTGCTGCTGATCGCGCAGGCGCTGGTCAGATTCGAGCGCGTGTTCATGCGCCGCCTCGCGGCGCGCGGAGAAAAGATGCCCGTTGAAGACCGGGATGCTGACATTCGCCGCGACGCCTTCGTATTCGGCTGGAATGGGCGCGTTCGCCGGCGTATTGATGTAGGGAATGTAGCCACCGACGGCCGCGAGGCTCACCGTGGGCCGCTTCAAATCGCGCTCCGCTTCGTAGAACTTGTAGGCGGAGTCCCGCGACAACCGCAATCCGGCTAGCTCCGGCCGGTTGGCCATCGCTTGCGCCACCAGATCGTCCGCTTTACCCGGAGGGCCTGGCGGCAGGGGCGATTCTTCCAGCACATAATCGGCGGGACGATCGGATCCAAGAGCGCGGCCGAGTTCCGCCTGAGCAGCTTGCAAGGCTTCCTGCGCGCGAATCAACAGGAGCTTGGCTTGGGAGACTTCCACCTCGGCGAAACTCACATCGAGCTGCGATTTGAGTTTGTTCTTCGCCAGTTCGCCGACCTGATCGTTCACCAACTGGCGCGCGGAGACGGTTTGCTGTGCCACGCGCACCACAGCTTGCGCCCGCAGGATCGCATAATAAGCGCGACTCACCTGCAGCACGATATCGGCGCGCGTAGCTTGCAAATTCTGCTCACTGGCCTGCGCTTGCAGCCGGGCGCTGGCCACCAGATTCGGGGTTCTTCCGGAATCCGTGATCAACTGGGAAATCTCGACACCCTGTCCGAACCGATTGAACAAGCGGGACGCGGATAGTTCGCCTGCGCCGATCCGCGAGAGATCGTTTCCCTGGGAGCCCGTGATTTCGCCGTTTACCGACGGATAATACGGCGCGCGATTGATGGTGATTTGTTGTTGCGCGAAATTGACTTCGTGCTGCGCGGCTTGAATCTGTGGGTGGTTCTTTACGGCCATCTCCACCGCTTGCTGCAGCGTGAGTTTGGCGGGTATCTGCACAAAGGCCAGGCTGGTAACGATTGCGGCCGATCCGGCGAGTTTAAGAATTCTCCGTGGCATGATGCCTCCTTCTCCGGTAAACCAGCAAATAAGCCGCCGGAACAATAAACACAGTGAGAAACACGGACGACGTCAGTCCTCCGATAATCGCGCGAGCCATCGGGGTATACTGCTCGCCGCCCGTGCCGAGCTTCATCGCCATCGGCAGCATTCCGATGATGGTGGCGAAGGATGTCATCAGGATGGGCCGGAGCCTAACCCGGCATGCCGTAATCACCGCATCGGCAACCGAGAGTCCCTGCTCCTCCAGCTTGTGCGCGAAGTCGACGATCAGAATGCTGTTCGAATCCGCGATGCCGATGAGCATGAGCACACCCATCAGCGACATGACATTGAGCGTGGTGTGAGTGAGCGGAAGGATGATCAAGACGCCGATGAATCCCATGGGAATGGCCAGCATGATGAGAAACGGGTCGATGAAGGAGCGGAACTGCGCGATCAAAATCAGGAACAACAAGATGAACGAGAGGCTGAAGCCGATGCCGAAGCTTTTGAAGGACGCTTCCATTCCCTCCACCATGCCGCGCAGGGTTACGCGAATGTTGGAGGGCAGATGGGCATCCGCGATGGCGCCGCGGATGGCCGTCGTCAGTTTGCCCAAGTCCTCGCCCGAAGGCGTCACATACACATCCACTACCCGCTGAATCTGATAGTGGTCGATTTCCGTGGGCGAAACCAAATGCTCGATCTTCACGACGGAATCAAGCGTCGTGGGTTCGGTGAGATTCGGAGCGCGGAGGGGGATCTGTTTCAGGTCGAGCAGATTGTGAATCGCAGGTTTGCCGTGCTCGTAGTATTGGACGGAAAGAAAGTAGTCGTTGCCCGTCTGATAATCCACCCAGTAGTTGGGCGCGATCATGGTGTTCGAATTGAGGGCGGTAATGACGTTGTCCACAATATCTTTCTGGCTGAGGCCCAGCTCGGCGGCGTGGACGCGATCCACATCCAGCCGCAGCGCCGGATAATTCAAATCCTGTGGAATATAGATCTGCCCGACGCCCGGCAGGTTGCGGATGCGATGCGCCAGGTCTTGCGCAGTGCGATAGGTGGCGTCCAGATCGCGCGAGTTGACTTGGACGTCGATGGGGGCGGGCATCCCCGAATTAAGAATCGCATCCACCATGGAGCCGCTCTGGAAGAACGCGCGGACATCGGGGAATTTCGCCGCCAACGCCTGGCGCACGCGATTCATATAGACCAGGCTGGTTTCGTTGTGATCCTCGTTGAGCGCCGTTTGAATGGTGGCCGTATACTGACCCGAGTTGGTGGTGTAGAGCGAAGAGAAATCGTTCACCACTCCAATATTCGACACGACCATTTTCAGATCGTGCGGATCCACGACGTGGCGAATCAGGTCTTCAATTTTGGAGACGTATTGGTCCGTGACCTCGATGCGGGTACCGGTGGGCGCTTTTACGTTGATGGTGAACTGCCCCGCATCGGTCTGGGGGAAGAAGGCGAGTCCCAGGACGGGATAAATCGCCAGACTCGCTACGAACAAGCCAAGCAGACTGCATAAGGTGAGCGCGGGGCGCTTCAGCGCAACACGAACAGCGCGCTCATAGACATCCAACAGACGATTGAACACACGGTTAAACCAGGCGTTGAAGCGGCCGCCCCAGGATGTATCCTGCACGGCATCTTGGCCGTGTCCGGCATGAATCCCTTTCAGGAATTTGGAACAGAACAATGGAATTACCGTCATCGCCACGACGAACGACGCCAGCAGAGATAAGCAGAACGCGAGTGCCAGGGCGGAAAACAGGAATTTGCTCACGCCATAGAGAAACGTGACGGGGAAAAAGTCGACCACATCGACCAGTGTGGCGGCCAGAACCGCAAGGTTCACCTCGGCGCCGCCCTGCTCCGCGGCAACTTCCGGCGACGATCCCATTTCCAGATGGCGATAAATATTTTCGAGCGAAATCACCGAGTTGTCGATGACGCGCGAAAATGCCAGCGCCAGGCCGCCGAGAATCATCGTGTTCACGGTGCTGCCCAACATGTACAAAATCACGAACGTGGCTAAGGCCGATATCGGAATGGAGAGCAGCACTGCTACCGTAGCTCGCATGCTTCCGAGAAAAATCAGGATCATCAGACTTGTGAGAATCAAGCCGATAACGCCTTCATGCAGCACCGTTTTGAGCGCTTCCTTGACGAATACGGATTGATCGAAAACCACAGCTGCCGTTAACTGCCTCGGGATGTCGAAAAGATGCCCAATCAGATTGCGGACGCCCTCCACCACCTCGAGCGTATTCGTGTCCCCGCCCTGCTTCATGATGGGGATGTAAGCGGATTTCTGCCCGTCCACACGCACGATGTTGTATTGCAGCTGGCTGGCGTCCTTCGCCTGGCCCACGTCGGCGATGGAAACCGAGCGCGTGCCGGCCGTTTTGATAGGCACCTGGTTCAATTCGTCCACGTCCCGCACCAGGCTGTTGGAGTAGACGTAATAATCGTTTGGCCCGATTTTTGAATCGCCGGCCGGGAGAATCAGATTGTTGCTGTTCACGGCATCCACCACGTCCATCACGCTCAGCTCGCGCGAGATCAGTTTGTACGGGTTTACATAGACCATCACCTGCCGGTATTTGCCGCCGAAAGGTGGCGGGATTTCCGCACCTTTTACCACAGCGATCTGATTGCGGATCTGAAACTGGGCTAGATCGTGCAGCTGCGTTTCGTTCAGCCCCTCGCCTTTCACGGTCACAAGACAAACCGGCAGGCTGGAGGCGTCGAACTTCAGCACCACTGGCGGCAGAGTGCCGGGCGGCAAGCGCTTTAAGTCCGCCAGCGCCAGATTCGACAACTGCGTGACGTCGGCGTCGGCATTGGTGCCGGGCTGAAAAAATACTTTGATGATACTGACGCCCAACAACGAACGCGACTCCATGTGGTCGATCCCGGAGGCCAACGTGAAAAAGCGCTCCAGCGGATTGGTAATATCGGTCTCCACATCTTCGGGCGGCATTCCGGAGTAAAAGGTCGCAACCACGACTTCCGGAAGGTTGATGACAGGAAACAGGTCCACCGGCATCCGCGCGACGCTCGTGATTCCGATCACAGCCAGCACCAGGCAGACCACGATGATGAAGTAGGGGTTCCGGATCGAAAAGCGCGGCATCGTTACTCCGCCGCTGGGCCTCGCCGCCGGTAGACCAGCAGATAGGCGGCCGGTACGATAAACACTGTCAGCAGAACGGAGACCGTCAATCCGCCGATGATCGCGCGCGCCAGGGGGGCGTATTGCTCGCTGCCGGTGCCGAGTTTCAGAGCCATGGGCACCATGCCGATGATGGTGGCGAAGGACGTCATCAGAATGGGTCGCAAGCGCACGCGGCAGGACGTAATTACCGCGTCCGCCACCGTCCGGCCCTGTTCCTCCAAGCGGTGCGCGAATTCCACGATCAGAATGCTGTTGGATGCCGCGATCCCGACCAGCATGAGAATACCCATGAGCGACATCACGTTGAGCGTTGTGTGGGTGAGCGGCAAAACCACCAGCACGCCGATGAAACCCATGGGAATGGCCAGCATGATCAGGAAGGGATCGATGAACGATCGGAATTGCGCCACCAGGATCAGGAACAGCAGAACAACCGAGAGCGACAGGCCGATGGCGAAGCTTTTAAACGAATCGTTCATTCCTTGCACCATGCCGCGCATCTTGATCCGGACATTGGCCCCGAAATGTTGTTCGGCGAGCAGCTTGTCGATCCGCGCCGAAACCTTGCCCAGGTCCTCGCCGGAAGGAGTGACATACACGTCTGCGACGCGCTGGATCTGGTAATGATCGATCTCGGTGGGAGACTGCACAAAATCCAGGCTGGCCACGTTCCCTAGAACCGTGATGGGACGCTTTTCGCCAACCGGTTGCGCGGGACCTCGCGCGCCGGAATCATCGGCCTGTTTGGACGTTCCCCGCAGCGGGATCTGCTGTAGGTCGATAAAGTTGTGAATCGACGGTTTGCCGCTCTCGTAATACTGAACCGTCAGAAAATAGTCGTTGCCGGTCTGATGATCCACCCAATAATTCGGCGCGATCATGGTGTTGGAATTCAGCGCCGTGATCACGTTGTCGACGATCTCTTTCTGAGAGAGACCGAGTTCGGCGGCGTGTACGCGATCCACCTTCAGGCGAACCGCGGGATAGTTCATGTCCTGGGGAACGTAAACTTCGCCGATATCCGGCAGCTTGCGGATGCGAGCCGCCAATTCTTCCGCCACATCGTAGGTTCGCTTCAGCTCGCGGCTGCTTACCTGAACGTCGATGGGCGCCGGCATTCCGGTGTTTAAAATGGCATCCACCATCGAACCGCTGGAAAAAAAGGTGCGTAGATCCGGATAGCGCGAGGCCATCTCACGGCGCATGCGATCGATGTATTCGAAGCTCCCGATTTTATGCGACTCGTTCAACTCCACCTGGATGGTGGCTGTGTAGGGACCGGCATTGGTGGTATAGAGCGCTGAAAAATCCGGGACGATTCCGATATTCGAGACCACCATCTTGAAATCCGCCGGGTCTACCACGTGCCGGATCAACTCTTCCACCTTTGCGACATACGCTTCGGTGTTTTCAATGCGGGAGCCGGTGGGAACCTTCAAATTGATGGTGAATTGCCCCGCATCGGTCCGCGGGAAGAAGGCCAACCCCAGAAGCGGATAGAGCAAAAGGCTGCCGGCGAACAGGCCGAGCAAAAGAATGATGGTAAGCGCCGGGAAGCGCAGGGCGCGGCGTACCGATCGCTCGTAAAAATCCAGTAGGGCGCGGAAACCACGATTGAACCAGTAATTGAAGCCCCGGCTCTCCACGGCATCCTGCGCGTGATGCACGCCTTTCAAGAAACGCGCGCAAAACAGCGGGATCACCGACATCGCCACCAGATAGGAGGCAAACAGCGAAATCACCACGGCCAGCGCCAGTGCGGAGAACAAGAATTTACTGACACCGTACAGAAAAGTTACGGGGAAGAAAACGACCACCGTGGTTAACGTCGCCGCGAGCACCGCCAGACTGACTTCCGATCCGCCTTGTTCGGCTGCAACTTCCGGAGAAGCGCCCATCTCCAGGTGACGATAGATGTTTTCCAGGGAAATCACGGAATTGTCAATCACGCGCGAAAACGCCAGAGCCAGTCCGCCCAAAATCATGGTGTTCACAGTGCTACCCATCATGTAAAGGATCAAAAACGTGGCCAGTGCGGAAATAGGAATGGAAAGGAAAACCGCCACGGTGGCACGCAAGCTGCCGAGAAACACCAGGATCATCAGACTGGTCAACGCCAAGCCGATCATTCCCTCGTCCAACAACGTCCGGATGGCTTGTTTCACGAAGGCCGATTGATCGAATACCACCGTTGTCGCAAGCTGCCGGGGGACATCGAAAAGCCGGCTCAGCATTTCGCGCACACCATTCACCACCTGAATGGTGTTGGTGTCACCGCCCTGTTTCATGATGGGCAAATAGACAGACCGTTGGCTGTCCACCCGGACAATGTTGTATTGAATCTGGTTGGCGTCTTTAGCTTCGCCGATGTCGCCCACCGAAACCGAACTGTGTCCCACCGTCTTGATGGGAATGTCGTTCAGCTCGTCCACCTTCTTTACCAAGCTGTTCGAATAGACGTAGTAATCGTAAGGCCCCATCTTGACGTCGCCCGCCGGCAGGATGAGATTGTTCTTGTTAACCGCGTTCACCACGTCCATCGGGCTCAACTGCCGCGAAAGCAGTTTGTAAGGATCCACGTAGATCATTACCTGGCGATACTTTCCGCCAAAGGGCGGTGGAATGGTGGCGCCGGGCACCACCGCGATCTGATTGCGGATGGTAAATTGCCCGATATCGTGAAGCTGGGTCTGATTCAATCCTGCGCCTTTCAGCGTCACCAGACAAACCGGAAGGCTGGCGGCGTCGAACTTTAACACCACCGGGGGCAAGGTGCCGGGCGGCAACCGCTTCAAATCGGCCAGCGCGAGATTCGAAAGCTCCGTCACGTCGGCGTCGGCGTTTGTGCCCGGCTGAAAGAATACCTTGATGATGCTGACCCCGAGCAGCGATCTCGATTCCATGTGATCGATGCCGGAGGCCAGCGTGAAGAAGCGCTCCAGCGGATCGGTGATATCGGTTTCAATATCTTCGGGCGGCATTCCGGAATAGAAAGTCGCCACCACTACTTCAGGCAGGTTAATGGTGGGAAACAGATCCACCGGCATACGCAGCAGGCTGGTCACTCCGATGACCATCAGAGCCAGGCAAATCACGACGATAAAGTACGGATTGCGAATCGAAAAGCCGGACACCGCTACTTCTTCTCTTCCTGCTTTGGATCGTTGCCGCTCTGATAATTCACCAGCTCAATCATCTTGGGCTGGACTTCTTCGCCGGATTTCAGGCCGCTGCGATCGCTGACTACCACTAGATCCCCTTCCTTCAAACCCGAGACCACTTCCGCTTCGCTTGCAGTCTGGATGCCCAGCACCAACGGCCTGCTTTCGAGCTTGTTGGCTGGATCGACAACGTAGACGCTTGTTTCATCGCCGTTGTGGCTAACGGCTTGAAGCGGGACCGACAATACGTTGTTCTTACTTTCGAGCGTGATGGTGGCTTCGGCGTAGAGCCCCTGCACCAGCGCTCCGTTCGGATTGGGAACATCCACTTCGGTGTGCATGGTGCGAGTGTCTTGTTTGACGTCCTGCGAAAACCGCGCTACCTTGCCTGGCAGCGTCCGATTGAGCGAGGGGACGCTCACTTGCACCCGGTCGCCAACATGGATATAGCGGACATAAGATTCGGGCACCGGAATCACCAGCCGGAAGCGGTCGTCTTCGGAAAGGCGCACTAATGGCATGGCTTGGGTGCTGGAACTGGTGCCGGCCTGCATCAAGGCTCCCTGGTTCGCGAAACGCTGCGTGATCACGCCCGCGAACGGCGCGGTTATAGTGGAATAGTCGAAAAGCGCTTGGTCGTGCGCGCGCTTGGCCTGCGCCACTTCCAGTTGGCTTTGCGCACCCTGCAGGTGGGACTTGGAGCCCTCCACCTGGGCTTCCGCCGCCAGATCCTTGCCCTGGGCGTCATCCACCTCTTGCTGAGCCACCAATCCCGGCTTGGATTTGGCGACGCTGTTCAAGCGGTCGTACTGCAAGTGCAGAACGTCGCGATTCGCCTGCACGCGGCTCAATTCGTGCTGCGCGAGTGTTACTTGATCCTGCGCGCTCTTGATGGCGGCATCATCCTCCTTCAATTGCAACTGCAGTTCCGGGATTTCCAGTACCGCCATCACCTGGCCCGCTTTTACGTGCGTCCCGTAATCGACATTCAGCGTCTTGACGAAGCCCGACTCTTTCGCATAAACGTCAATCTCCTGGAACGGGACTAATTCGGAAGATACGGTCAATTGACGGTCCAGCGATTTTCTGGCGACTTTGGCCACACCGACAGTAACGCCCGCGGAAACTTCGGCTGAACCTGCAGCGTGCGCCTTCTCGGTTTTTCCGCAGGACGTCAGGAGTGTTGCGGCGAGCCCCAGGAGAATCGCGATTTGAGTTCTTGCGATCACAGACAATCCTGACGGCTTTTCGTCAACTTTTCCGCCAGTGCCTCCAGGGAAAATTGGGGCGACTGGCAGAATTCTTTCAATTCACGTTCCGCGCGCATTAATTTATTGGCCTCCTGCGGCACGTCGGCCGCGATGTCGAGTGGGATTGTCTGCACGCCATGGCAATCGCCCTGGATCAAATCTCCCGGAGAAATCTTTAAGCCGCCCAGCGTGACCGGATCGCCAAAATCCACCAGATGCGCATAGGCGTGAGAAACTGCGGCGTTTCCAGCGAAAAGGTGAAAACCGAGCGCCTTGACAGCCTGCAAATCGCGCACCGCCCCGTTGGTGACATATCCAACGCAGCGCAGGGCCAGCGCGATCGTAGCGTGGATCTCACCCACAAATGCTCCCACGCCTGGCTTGTGGTCGAAGTCTTCCAATACCAGAACCCGGGGCTCAGGCACGGTTGTAAAATATTTCCAAAAATCCATCCGATCGTAGTAACAGCGTCCGCTCATGGGCGGGCTGTCCGTTCGGATTCGTCCGGTCACCGCGTAGCCCAACATGGTTGGAAACGCCGGGAACCGGCAGCGCAGCGTGCCTGTGATGAATCCCTCATTGCGAAGCCGCACATTCAATCGTTCGATGGCATTGGAGGTGGTGCAAGTATCCAGGGCTTTGAGTTGCGCGAAGACGCTATCGGAAACGGGCATGATTCAGGCGTAATCTGCCTCCGTTGTAGTATATGCACCCGCTCCGGGATCGTTACATACCAAAGACTTGGTATTTTTCCGCAGGTTGACGTCGGAAACCGGGTGTTTTCGCTAGACTGGAACTGGACGCCGTTTCCTAATGCAGTCCGATCATTCTCCCTTCAACAACCGCGTAGCGTTGGTGGCAGGATTCGGCAGCATCCTGGTGATCATGACGCTGGCCGGCCTGGATGCGCTGCGCGTCCTTTCCGATGTCCGTCAAAAAGACGATCGCATCCGGCGGCAGTTCCTGTCGCAAAATCATGTCCTGAACGACATTCGTTCCCAGGTATACCTTTCCGGGACATTCATACGCGATTATCTGCTCGAACCGGACGCCGAGCGCGCGGATAAATCACGCATCAGTCTGGAACAGCTCCGGCGGCAAATGAAGCTGGCGCTGGATTCGTATCGCCGTCAAATCGAGCCCACGCAATTGGTGCACTATTCGGCTCTGGAAAGCGAGCTAAGCGAGTATTGGCGGATTCTGGCGCCGGTTTTGGGATGGGGTCCGGCCGAACGCCAACGCCTGGGTTATGCGTTCCTGCGCGATGAAGTGTATCCGCGGCGGCAGAATATGTTGGGGGTGGCGGACAAAATCGCGAGCATTAATGAGCAACAACTCAATGCAGGGAACGAACAGGTAGTGAGCCTGCTCGGCAGCTTTCAGACCAGGCTCGCGGTCACGCTGTTCGCGGCTCTCTTCATCGGCTTGGGAATGGCGGTGCTCAGCATTCGCCGCATTGTCCGGCTGGAAGACCGCGCCCGTATGCGGTTCCAGGAAGTGGCCGAAGCGCGCACACAAATGAAAGAGCTCTCGGCGCGGCTGGTCCAGGCGCAGGAAACGGAACGGCGAGCGCTATCGCGCGAATTACACGATGAAGTCGGCCAATCACTTTCGGCTGCTTTGGTGGAGCTGCGCAATCTATCCACAGGCTTGCAGCTTCGATCCGA
>Ga0209060_10001860_pt1 | contig 21228 bp, 21 predicted proteins | sample Coa_R1_8_FD_187155 | JGI IMG/M metagenome (GOLD analysis project Ga0209060, IMG submission 187155) | Surface soil microbial communities from Centralia Pennsylvania, which are recovering from an underground coalmine fire - Coalmine... | ecosystem: Environmental > Terrestrial > Soil >...
GAGACCGCAGAGCATGCCTTGGCGAACAAGACCGCGCGCATCGTCGAGGAAGTGTCGTTGAAGAAGGTCGGCGCAGATCGGGTGGAGACCGTCAAGGACAAGATCCGTCGCCAGCAGGTGGAGGTCCAGCGCGTTGGACCCGACGGAAAGGTGATCCCGAACCCGAAGCCTGGCGCCTAGTTGCGCCACGGAAACGCGCATTGGTCGACGGTCTGGGGCATTCGGGTGCCCCAGACCGTGCGCGTGACAAAGAGAGGAAAGGTTCAACAGCCAGCCCATCAAGCAACCTGCCAAACCGATATTCAACTCAGGGAGGAATGACATGGCTCTCTTCGACGCACTTATCAATGACCTGGCTAACCGGTACGGACTAGGCGCGAATGCTGCTCCACTGGTGCGCGAGGTTCTGAATTATGTCACTGGCTCGCCAGGTGGCATTGGTGGCTTTCTGGACAGACTGAAGGCGGCTGGCTTGGGCTCTGAAGTTGAGTCTTGGCTAGGGCATGCCGACGCTGCGCCCGTTTCGTCGCAATTGGTGGATCGCCTGGTCGGCTCCACTGCGCTTGGTGGGATGGCCAGTCGGCTTGGCCTCGGCACATCCCTATTATCGACGGCTGTGGGATACGCGTTACCCAAGCTCATAGGTCTGTTGACGCCCGGCGGGACGGTTCCGGCGTATCTGTCATCGGAGGTCAGGAACTTCCTGTCCGCACCGACCGCTCAGCGAATCACGCCCGCGGCGCACTTCGAACAGGTCGCTCCGCGGCACATTGAGGTGATCCATGACCAGCCGCACATGGCCCGCTGGCTGTGGCCATTGCTCGGCGCTCTCGCCGTTCTGGGATTGGGCTCCTATCTTATCTCGCCCAACAACCGTGCCGCGGTCGCTCCGGCGGTGGTGCAAGCGCCCGCCAACCCGCCCGCACTGCCAGCGCCGACGCTGCCGCCCCGCTTGGCGCTCAGCAACGATGACGGCGTGATCCACTACTCCGGATCGGTGCATGACGAGGAGACCCGCACCTCGATCATCAACGCGCTGAAGGCGGTGTTCGGGGCCGACAAGATTCAAGGCGACATCGGCATTGACCTCAACCGCGGCGCCGCGCCCTGGTTGGTCAACCTGCGCACAACGCTCGAGAACTTCAAGGTGCCAGGCGTACAGGCGTTGTTCGACGGCAATTCAGTCAATCTCGGCGGCGTGATCAGCGAGGCCGATCGTGACCGAATTTCCAATTCGCTGAAGAGCGTGCTTGGCAGCGGGATTGTGTTAGGCGCGTTGGCGAACAAGGTGACCGACCTGGTGTCAAATACCAACGCCAAAGTGACAACGGCCTTGGCTGCGCTGAAGGCGGGATCTGACCCAAAGGACCTCGTCGGCATTCTCAACCAGTCGATTGTCAATTTCCCAGCTGGCGCATCCGAGGTGCCTGCAGGCGCGACCTCGCTTTTGCAAGACGCCGCTACTCAGATCAAGGCACTTAAGCCGGGAACGGTGCTGGAGATTGCCGGCTATACGGACAACGCTGGCGATCCGGCGGCGAACGTGACGCTGTCACAGCAGCGCGCCGATGCCGTACGCAACGTCCTGATCCACGCAGGCGTGGATCCATCCATGCTGGTCGCGAAGGGATACGGAAGCGCTAATCCGGTTGCCAGCAATGATCTGCTGGAAGGTCGCTTCCGCAACCGCCGCATCGAGTACCACATCCTCAAGACCTGAATGAGTTTCTCGCACCGAAGAATTAAATGGGAGAAAGCCATGACAATGATGAACACAGCGGCGGGTTCAGGGACCGCGCCCGCATCAGGCCCTTCCTGGGGCTCTAGCCGAAGTCGCATATCGTGGGGCGCCGTTATTGCCGGTGCTGTCGTGGCGGTGGCCACGACTATTCTGCTGAGCCTGCTTGGTGCCGCAATGGGAGCCGGCTCGATCCATCCGCTTGACGCCACTGCCAATGATCTCAGCAACTATGGCACCGGCGCGGCAATCTGGGAGATCATCAACCTTGCCTTGTCGATGGCCTTCGGCGGCTACGTGGCGGCCCGCCTGTCCGGAACGCACTCGCACCTCGACGGAGAGCTGCACGGCGTGACGATGTGGGGCTTGGCCGTGTTGCTCGGCAGTGTGATGCTTGCTCAAGCCGTTAGCGGCTTGATCGGCCTCGTGGGGCCGGGCCTCGGCTCGGTCGCGAGCCGCGCAGTTGGCGCCGCCGGTGTCGCTTCGAGCGCCGTTCCATCTGAGGTCAACCCTCAGACAGTGATCGACCGTCTGCAGCAGACGCTGAACAACAGCGGCGACCCAACCACCATGAGTCGGGAACAGATCGGCACAGAGATTGCTGGGCTGGTTCGCAACAGCCTCTCCAACGGCAGCCTGTCGGAGCCGGATCGCACCCGACTGGTCAACCTGGTCGCGGCGCACTCCGGGGTGACCCAGGATGAAGCCGCCCGGCGTGTGACCCGGATGGAGAGCGATGCAAAGGCGAGCCTGGGACAGGTTGAGCAGAGAGCGCGCGTGGCCGCCGACGAGGTGGCCCGCAGCGCTGCCACCACCGCTCGGGCATTGTTCACAGCGTTGGTGCTCGGTCTGCTCGCCGCCCTGATCGGCGCGTGGCTAGGCACACGTCACAAGCGCGTCCTGCATCCCGCGGTTGACTACACCCATGCGCCTGCGCTCGCGCCGAGCTATCCCACGCACACCCTCCATGAGAGGTTCGAGCCTTCCAACGTGTCCGTGTATGACGACGGGGGCCATCTCGTGTCACAGTACCTGCGAGGAGTCTCTTTTCCAGTGAGCAAACAAGATTTGCTGCGGTTGGCGCGATCGCACAATGCGGGAAGCAGTCTTGTTCATTCGATCGAGGGCATGGCTGAGCGGAGCTACAACAACACTGACGACGTACTCAGGGCGCTGGCCCTTGAGGCGGCGCAATAGCGCAGCCGCCACTAGACGCACCGTTTGCGTCGCGGATCGACGCGTGGCTGACGTCTTGGGAGAAGGCAAAATGCTGAGCGGGATGCGGACGTGGAACGCGTGGCTTGCGCTGTCGTCACGAGCCGCCCTGCTCGGTCAAGAGGCCAATGCGTCATCGCGTTAGGGTCATCCGACTGGCCGCAGGTGGTGCGCTAGCCGAATCCGAGGCGCGTCGGATGATGACTGAGAAGGTGGAGGCACTAGGCGAGGCTCAAACTGTTGCGGCCATTGCTTCGATCAAAGGCCGCAACAGCAGCCAGGTCGCGAAGAAGGCTTTGGGCGTCAAGAAGAGATTTCGTGCAAACCGGCGGCGGCTTGCCAACTGAGCGGGTGGCGATCACAGCTCGCGCTCGATTGGAAATGGGCTCTTCGCCCAAGTGCGCCGATGGCAATTGAAAGAGAGAATATGGCTCTCAACATCCGGCAGGCGGACGAGAGACGTGAAGCTGGCCCGGGAGCCACGCAAGCACCGGGCGAGCCCGTGGCTGTCAACGGATGCGCTCCATTGCTTGTCCTGAGAGCAAAACCCTGAGGCCGAACCATGAGGCGATGGCTCTTCGCCTGGCTGAACAGCATGACAGCCGCCGAGCTCGCCTTGCTCTTTTGCGGCCTCTTCTTCGTCATCTCGCTGATCGGGATTGCGCTTGTTCATCCTCACATGCGCCGGGCAGTTCATGGCAAGCGGCAGGTCAACGACGTGGTGATCTTTGTCGCCGCAAACTATGGACTTGTCTACGCGGTGCTGCTCGGCCTGCTGGTCGTTGCCACCTTTCAGATCACGAAAGACCTGCAGGATCACATAGCGATGGAAGCCTCGAATCTGGCGACGATGTACCGCAGCACCGATGCCTACCCAGAACAGTTGCGAGGTGAATTGCAGGCGCAACTGCGTGACTATACCCACTACGTCATCGAAAAGGACTGGCCTGCGCACCGCCAAATGCGTGTCCTCGCCGGCGGCGATCATCGATTGCAGGCGATCCGGCAAAAGCTGCTTTCATTTGAACCGAAGACCTCGTCTCAAGAGGAGGTTCATCGAGAAATGCTGCGCTACTTCAATGCCATGAATGTTGCTCGGGAGCAGCGGCTAAGCGCGGTGTTCTCCTCAATTCCCGATGTCCTTTGGTATGTGCTGTTGATCGGCGCCCTCGTCACGATTGTATTTCTGTGGATGCTCCATACGGATCCGATGCCGCAGATCCTCCTCGGTGGCATCACCGCATTTTTTCTCGGAATCATGATTTTTCTGATCTATGCCATGGACCATCCGCTGCAAGGAGCAGTCAGCATTGGTCCCGATCCATTTCAATCCGTCTACGACCTGGAAATGAGGTATGAGGACATAGGCACCACGGCAACGACGGTGTCGCTCGGCACCGGCCCATTGAATGGCGTTTACTATCCCGTGGGCCAGGCCATCTGTGACATTGTTGACCGGAACATAAATAAACACGGCGTGCGGTGTTCGCCCGAGGAAACGGCCGGGTCTGTTTACAACCTTGATGCAATTCGTGGCGGGGACCTTGAATTTGGTATTGTCCAGTCTGACGTCGCTTATGCCGCCTACAATGGCGAGGGAGCGTACGCCGACAAGCCGTTCCATGAGCTGCGTTCTGTCCTGGTGCTCTATCCCGAGTTCATCACCATCATGGTGCGAGAGGGCTCCAGCATTCGCCAGATCGCCGACCTGGCGGGCCGGCGCATTAATGTTGGTCGACGGGGTGGTGGCGCATTCGCAACATGGGGCGCCATCCAGACAGCGCTTGGTTGGAAGAATGGGAAAAGGACGCAGATCACCGACTTGGGGCCTCGTGGTGCGGCGCGGGCACTTTGCGCCGGTGAGATCGATGCGAGTTTACTGGTCGTCGGTCATCCGTCCGGCATGGTGCAGACGCAGCTTGCGGCATGCGCGACAGATTTCGTCACGGTCAGCGGGCCCGAGATCGATGCGCTTCTTGCTAGCGCTCCCTACCTCAGAAAAGGATCTATTCCAGGCGCGCTCTATGGGAGAGCCGACGACACGGCAACGATTGGCACCAGTGCCGTCGTGATGACCACGGCGAACGAGGACCCAAAGGCCGTCGCTGCATTCGCTCAAGGAATTATTGCCCAGGTCAGCGACTTGAGGACCAAGCATCCGGTACTGGCAAATCTAACTCTTGAAGAGATCACCGGCGGCAGTCTTCCCGTCCCGTTCCATTCGGCTGCCGGCCAAGTCTACAAGGAGGTTGGACTGTTGAAGTAGCCGGCGCCGCGCTAACGACCTGGCAAGAGTTTAAGCAGCCGTCAATCAGGGCTCTCGGCGATGCGGTCAATTCCTGCATCGGCGAATCCCCATGCCGGCGAGTTCGCGTTGATAGTTTGCGAATCTCGGCGACCGGAGCACGGGGGCTTAACCGGCTCAGCTCATTCACTTCGCTCTGGTTAGGCGATCGACGAGATCAAGGTGATCCTTTGCCAATTCATTGGCTTCCTCGATCAGGATTGTCGCGCGGTATCTTTCTTCAAACGAAAGGGATTCGTCAGTCTGACGTTTACGCAGCTCATCGACTGCATCAAACATTTTCATTGCTTTACCACGTAACCGATCAGCGGCTTCGTATACGCGCTGCGCCCTGGCGAGGTAATCTTCTGGGGATGCAATCACCCAACCCTCCATTCCTACTGTCAGCTCGCACTTATTGATCAGGAGGCCTCTGCCAGCTAGGAGGCCGCGCAACTTCTCTTGCAGAAATTCGCATGGCCGGCGACATTCGACACGCCCGTGCCAACAGCATCGTGAAGCGCCGTGATCGCTCGAATACATCATGAGCATCGCCGCGAGCAAGATTGACGCACTGGCAAACTCTCGTCTACGGTGCAGTCTTGCAATTCCGGTGGATGATTGGAATGTAGGAATGCAATTTCGGGGGAAAAGCGTGGGGCGGGTATTCTCTGCCCAGGATGCATTCTCTGCCCAGGATAATGTAATTTTGGAAAGGTGCGCGCCAACTCGGAACTATATCCTTTGCAGGCAATTGCGAGGATGAGGCGCACCACGCGACTTCCGTCGACTTGCACGCGCTTCCGTCATCACGCACAGTCATCTGGTAGCGGTTCCACTCAACCCTTTGCGGAGCAGTTTACGCCCTGCGACTCAGATCGGGGGCGATGATGGAGCCGTGGCCGCAGCAACCGCGATCCCATGTGATTAGAGGTCAGGCAAAATGAAAGGAGTGGCAAATGGCAATGATAGGCGATCCTCTCAAGCGACACCATGTAGTACCTCTCACGGAGCCGATCCCGGAAACGTGGGAGCCACTACCATCGACTCCGTCTCCAGGCCCAGCCCCAAGCGAGCCATCGCCAACGCCGGAATTAGAGCCGGCGAAATAATTGCTTACCGAGCTTGGTCCGTTTTGAACGGCAAGCTTAGAAGCATGGCTGCCGAGTTTGATTGGGAACCAAATGGCGTCCCGCGCTGGCATAAGTGGATTGTATCTCACGAGGCAAAAATAACAGACCAGCCAGCCGTTCCCTATAAGAGCCCAAACGGCGTTGATGAGGAAATGGCTGGTTTCCATGCCTTCAAGAGCATGAGGGATGTCAAGTTCGAATATTCTCCATGTGATGCTGACGACGCAGTTGTTTATGGGCAGGTCAAACTATGGGGGACTGTGTATGAGCACCAGTACGGCTATAGGGCGGAATACGCCAAGATCCACACGCTGATGGAATATCGCTCACTGCGTCGATATCACAGCGTCTATGAGGTCCTTAAATCTTTGCGCGAAGCCTACCGGGTTCCTTGATTTTTTCATCAAAGAGATTGGTAGCGACGCACGACGCGTCCACCGGGTTTCCAAGGCACAGTTGTTCGTGAGCTTAGGTCACATGGGCAACGGTTCCATTAGACGACAGCGCCACACTGGCAGCTGCGGCCGAGTGGCCGCCGCTGGATCGCGCCAGTCGGACGAAATTGACCTCGGTGCCGACCAATGGAGCCACAGACAGTGAACTGGCCGATGCCGTGAGCAGTACTGGCGTTTGCAGAGAATCGCCGCGTCGCCCGGGATTCGGGCGTCGATAATTACTTTTTGCCGTGTTCCTCCATGTGGAACTTGGCGGCTTCGTCAGAGTGATGCCTGGCGTGAAGAGCGTGCGCCCTAGCAGTATGTGCATGGTGAGCCGCTTTTTCGTGATGTCCGCTCTCATGGTGCTTTGCCGCTTCGCTGTGGTGACGCGCGGCGTGCGTATGGTGTTCTGCCGATTGCTTGTGGTGCTCGGCTGCTTTCTTCGACATGGGGTGTTTCCTGTTGTTGGGTTGCGCGTTGGACAAGGCCTTGTCCCGGAAGAAACACCCGGAACGCCCACATCAGCAAAGCGTTCCTATTGACAAGGGCGTTATCGAAGCGGGCTTGTCGGCGGCGTCCGGCTTATCGACTTGGCGATCCAGTCAACTTCTGTGCTGACCTTGATCTAAATCAAACCGAAGTTTAGCGCCGGGCTAGGCTCAAACGTGAGTTCTTGAGGCGACACGCTCCCTGCACCCAGCCTCATACGCCCGCCGACCCCGCCGAACGTGTGCTGCTCAATGCGCGCCCACGGCAGAGGGTACTCCTCTCAGTTGCTTGTTCATGAAGGAGACAGCCATGGCTGACAAGACAAACTTCACAAAGGACGAATGGGCACTGCTGCTGAGGAGTCCCATGAACGCGGGAATGGCCGTTTCAGCGGCCGAACCTCACGGGTTGTGGACGCTTCTGAAGGAATCGTTTGCCAGCAGCACAGAACTGGCGCATGCCGCTGCTGACCCTAACGCCAACCCGTTGATCAAGGCTGTGGTTGCCGATTTCATGACCAGTGACGGCCGGACCGTCGCTCGTGATGGGCTTAAAGCGGAATTCGCCAATTCCCAGCCGGCGGAGATCAAGACCAAGACGATCGACTCGCTGCATCAGGTCTCGGCTATTCTTGATGCGAAGGCTCCCGGCGACGCTGCGGCTTTCAAGGGCTGGCTGCATCAGATCGGTCAAAAGACCGCGGAGGCAGAAGGTGGGGGCTGGTTTGGCGCGGGCATGCAGGTCAGCGAAGCCGAAAAGGCAACGCTTGGCGAAATCTCCAACGCGCTCGGCATCTGACTTTCTCGACCGCGCGGGGTCGCCCATCTTGCTGGCTGTTCACCGATTGGATTCATCGACAAGAGGCGGGCACCATGAGCATTATCAGCTGGATCATACTTGGTCTGATCGCCGGGTTCGTTGGAGGCAAGATAGTTGACCGACAAGGCCAGGGCTTTTGGCTCGACATTGCGCTTGGAATAGTCGGCGCGCTCGTTGGTGGGTTTCTGTTCAGCCTTTTTGGTGCCAGTGGCGTCACAGGTTTGAACATCTGGAGCATGATTGTCGCAATCGTTGGCTCGATTGTAGTGCTGCTGATCTACAATGCGGTGACGAGCGGCCGCAGTGTATGAAGCTGGAATGGAGATTTCGTTCTGCAAACCCAACGGAGAATGAAAGATGGCCGGCCTAGAAGACATGATCCGTTCGTCAGTGCCAGATGGCAATATCGGTAAGCCATTGATGCTGGCTCTCGTTGCTCTACTCGCGTCCGGCGCTTTGTTTGGAAAAGGCGATGCAGGGCCTTCCACGAAACCAGGGTCACAATCGTCAGCTGATGAAGGAGCTGGTGGCCTGCTCGGAGGACTGGGCGGTTTGTTAGATAAGCTGCAAAAGGGAGGGCTTAGTAGCGCGGCCAATTCTTGGGTTGGCTCTGGCTCAAATCAACCTGTTTCTCCTGCGCAGCTTGGTCCCGCCCTTGGCCCCGACATCATCAAGACGCTTGCTGAACGCTCCGGCCTCTCCGAAGAAGAACTGACCAAGCAGTTGTCCCAGGCACTACCGGGATTAGTGGACAAGCTGACCCCAAAGGGCCGGCTACCGACGATGGCGGAATTGTCTGAGGCAAGGTGAAATATCACTGTTGCCGAGAGCTTGTATGCGCATCGATGATCCAAACGACCGCGTTGAAGCTCGGCGCAGAGGACTCCATAGCGTTCCTGGTCACGTCAAAAAGCGATAAGAGACGTCCGCGTATTCATATCTGTTTCGAAACGGCCGCATGTTGAATCCCGATCTTCCATTATCAATCGCGCTTGGAGTAGGGCTCGCAGCGGCAACGGGCTTCCGCATTTTTTTGCCAATGCTCATCGTCAGTGTGGCCGCGCACACTGGGCATCTCTCGTTGGATGAACGCTTTGCATGGCTCGCAACGTCATCAGCGCTGATAACGCTGAGTGTGGCCGCCTTTTTGGAAATCCTTGCCTATTATCTTCCTGTTGTTGATAACCTGCTCGACACCCTGGCGGCGCCGGCCTCTCTGGTCGCTGGGACAGTCGTGTCGGCGGCAGTAATGACCGATCTGCCGCCGATGGTGAAATGGACGGCGGCTGTGATCGCGGGAGGTGGTGTCGCCGGCCTTACGCAAGCCGGCACCGCAATGCTTAGGGCAAAATCCACAATCTTCACGGGTGGTGTTGGCAACGCGGCTATCTCAACCGCGGAACTAGGTGGTGCGCTGCTAGTCTCTATCTTGGCGCTGGCCGCGCCGCTTGCCGCGCTCGCAGTCGTTATTTTGTTTCTATGGTTCGCGATGCGCTTGATTCGTCAGCTGTTCCGACGAGAGAGTAAGTCCAACTAACAATCGCTCCTTTGCGCTAGGACCGGCGGCATCGGCGAGGTCGGATTTTGAGCGAAGCAATACCAGTACGCGCGAGAGGGCCGAAGTGTTTTGCGCAAGGGAGGTCAATAATCGAGTGGCGCAATCTGAATGCCAACCGCAAGGCTGGATTTGGCGCGGCGAAAGCGGCTGCCGCAGGACTCTTTCTCGGATGAGGGTCACGGATTCAAAACACCGAGCCCCAAAATCGTTGACGAAACTACGAAATCGGTGACGACACCGCTTGATCAAGTGAAAACTCCATTCTCCGCGCCCTTGTGAAGGCTTTTTGGCCGAAACTCCAGGATTCTCCGGAGTGCAAATCTGCGAGAAACCGCGGGTCCGCGCTCGGCACCTTTGAGTTTCGTTACGTCAACGAGCAATCTTCCGCTGCAACGTGCGGGTCGTACTTCTGGTGTCGGGGCTGATGCCACCGGCGTAAGGATTTCGTCCGGTAGCAGACTTCGCCCCAGGCTCCGCCATAGCCACGCAATGGGGGCAGCGCGGCCATGCTGGTCTTCGGTTTGCTAGAGTTCCGCAAGGCTGATTGCTGTCCGCAATTCCCATGCCAGCGCTCCCTGCCGACGCGCAGTCTCGATCGATCGCAAGATCAGAGCTTCGGCTGCGCCCCGATTCCCTTGCAGGAGCAGCCGCCTGCCTCTGATACGAAGTAGCTCGGGCGTGCACCATCCCGCGCGGCCGCCGTGGGGTTCTTTCGAAACGGAGGTCGGAACGAAGCCCTCGGGAGGAAGGGGCCACCTTTTCAGGGCGACGGCCGCCGCGTTATGCTTGTCCTTCGCCCGCCCGTTAACTTCGGAGGTCACTGTGCTCACTGTCACCCGCGACATGGTTCTGCCTACCACCATAACGGGCTCTTACCCGCGGCCGCTTTGGTTCGACCGCAGCCTGGCCGGACGTTCGTTCAAATCGGCGCTCGGGGATTCCCTGTTCCGCGAGCAATACCTTGACGCGGTCGCCAGCATCATCGCCGAACAGGAGGCGGCCGGGCTCGATATCGTGACGGACGGCGATAGCCGCTTCGACCTCACGGTGGGCGGCAAGTCTTGGTTCTTTTATCCAATCGAACGCCTCGGTGGGGTCTGCGGTCACCGCGACACCTCGCGCGGCTGGATGTCGCGTCACGGTCTACGCCCCGGGAAGATATTGTGGGAGGTGCAGGAGGCCTATCAGCCTGGCGTAGTGCGCGAGAGGCTCTCGCGCGGTCCGCTGGAATACGCCGCGCTCTGGCAGGTCGCCCAGCGCATGACGGATCGTCCGGTGAAATTCGGCGCCATCTGCGCTCCGGCACTGGCGTCGATGCTGTGGAACGAGTTTTACGAAGACGACAAAGCGATGGTCCTGGATCTTTGCGAGATCATGAACGCAGAGCTCCGCGACATGGCGGCTGCCGGCTGCCCGCTGATCCAGGTGGAAGAACCACCGCATCATATGCGCGCCCAGCAGCCAGATTGCACCGATGCCGATCTCGAGTTCCTCACCGAGGCGTTCAATCGCCAGCTCGTTGACGTGAATGCCGAGATCTGGGTGCATACTTGCTGGGGTAATCCGAATCAGCAGCGCGTCCACTGGAAAGTGCCGAGCTACGAACGCGTTCTGCCGCACCTGTTGCAGCTCAACTGCGATGTATTGACACTCGAATGCGCGAGTTCGGACGGACAGGATCTGCATTTGTTCAAGCACGTCAGGACCGACAAGAAGATCGGCATCGGCGTTGTCAACCACTGCAACACGGTGGTTGAGCCGGCAGAGCACGTAGCCGCGCTGATAAGGAAGGCGCTGGAATACATCCCCAAGGAGCAGCTGGTGATCAGCACCGATTGCGGCTTTGGCCGCGAGGGACTGTCCCGCCGGATCGCGTTTTACAAGTGCGTGGCGTTGGTCGAGGGCACCAATCTGGTGCGCCGGGAACTCGGTCTGCCGGAAGCGCGGGTGCGAGCGGCGGATCCGAAGCTTTGGTTTGCCGGAAGGGAGCCCGTCCGGTGAGACGAGGGGATGACGCCAGAAACCAGCGTTTCGAACCGAGCTGACAAACGTCGAGGGGGAAGAGACTTATGTATATCGGCGAACAGCTGATTAATCCAACGGACGAACGTCTGCGTCTGTCGGCGCAGCTAGGCTGCAAAGGCATCGTCATCGACTCACGCCCTAATCGCGACGTTTGCAACGACGACGGAACATGGGACGCTGGGCGGCTGAAAGCCCAGAAGGCTCGTATCGAACGGTACGGGATGAAGCTGGAAGGGTTGGCCTTGGACGTTGGATCCATCCTGCTGGACTCCATGCGCGAGCCCGATAAAGCGGCGGCGAGCGCCGAGCGTTTGCGCCAAAACATTGGCGCTGCCGGCGCGGCCGGCGTTCCGATGGTAAAGTACACGATAGCCATGGTGGGGATTACGCGCACCGACGTTACCGACGGCCGGGGTGGCATGAAGTGTTCAACGTTCAAGGCCGAAGAATATGACCGGAATGCGGATGCTCGCTTTTCATACTGGGGAACGGTTCTGCCTGAGGACGGGCACAATGCGAATCTGTCCCCGAAAGATCAGATGAACACCGCTGAGGCCGGGGGTCAGCAGTTGGCGTCGCAGGTCGGGAGCATTTCTGAAACAGAGGGATGGCAAGCCATCGAATATCTGGTCGCAGAGCTGCTTCCTGCTGCCACGGAAGCTAAGGTGAGGCTCGCCTGCCATCCGCACGACCCTGCCTACCCGCCGAACGGCCTCAACGGCGTTCATCATGTGGTGGGATCGCTCGACGGCATGAAGCGATTTATTGCGCTTGCGCCTGACAACCCATACCACGGATTCAACCTTTGCCAGGGAACGATCGCGGAAATGTCGCGCGATCCGACTGGCGTCGTGCTAGAGGCGATCCGCGAGTTCGGACCACGCAAGAAGATCTTCATGGTCCATTTTCGCAACATAAAAGGGGGCTATCTCGACTTTCGTGAGGCAATGCCGGATGAGGGCTCGGTCGACATGCCGGCTTGTATTCGCGCGTACCGCGCGATCGGTTACGATGGTGTGCTGTGTCCGGATCATGTACCGACATCGGACGTCGATCCAGGCCGCGAACGCTTCTTCTCGTTCTGTTTGGGCTACACGCAGGCCCTTCTCCAAACAGCATGAGATCCTTCGGCTCAAGGCGATGGCCGGACGCTATTTCGACGGCTGGATGCCGATCAGCCCGGACGCGGCGCAATGGGGTCGCCTGTGGCGCGAGCTTAAGGACCTCGCGCGCGCGGCTGGCCGCAACGCCAACGCACTCGTTGGCAGCATGTATCTGACTATCGTGCTCGACGACGACGCCAAGCGCGCCAATGACAGGTTCGACCGTTTTCTCGAGGCTTACTACGGCCAGCCGGCGGCGCTGATGCGCAAACGCCAGATGGGCTACGCCGGCCCGGCGTCGGGCGTCGCCGAGTGGCTCAACGAATACGTGCGCGCCGGCTGCTCGCACCTCATTTTGCGCTTCACCGGCGGGCACGAGCGCAATCTGGAGACGATCGCCGGGCTGCGGGAGAAGATTGTCTGAACCGTCGTTGCGAAGAGGCGAAACGATACCGTGCGCGACATTGCGCCGCGCGCAAGGACCTCTGCTACTACCCTCGATGTCCGCTAAGGGCCAAAAGGCGACATGATGAGCTGGCCGACTTGTCACTCCGGCAGCCCTGCCTTTCGCATGCCCTCCGCATATCTTGTCGTGTCTTCAGGTCGACGCAGAGGGGTCAAATCCTTGAGATTGGAAACGCGCAACCCCGGGTCAATCTGACGAAGACGCTCCATCATCTCTTGCGCTCTTTCCATCCGCCCAGCGAGCGCGTGGCTCATGGCGGCCATGCGTAATGCCTGATGCGAGTCCGGGTTCTCGTTCAACGCCTGTTCGGCGTGCGATGAAGCCTCGTCGTACCGGCCGGCGAGAACATGAGCAAATGCAATTCCACAGTTCGTCCTCATCAGCAGTGGGTCGACGGGACTCATGCGCCGGAAACGCGCAAAATGCTGAATTGCGGTGTCTGGATCACCGAGCCAGATCCTTAGCCAGCCGCTGTGGAACCATGCCGACGCCAAGTTTGGATTAAGTTCGAGCGCACGGTCAATGAACCGCGCACCAGCATCCAAATCCTCAGCCACATAGGCAACGGCATGACCGGCCCTGGACAACGCCGCAGCGTCATCGTTGCCCAACTTGGCGGCAGTTCGACCAAATCGAGAAGCTTCCGCGATATCTTGCTCCCGGTGAATGACCCAACCGCTTGATTTACGCATCACATAGCAATAAGCGGCCGTGCCGTAGGCTGCGGCATAGTCAGGGTCTAGCTGAATCGCCTTCTTTAGCAATCGCAGCGCCTCGTCGACACTTTCTGGGGTCTGCCTATAAAGATTCTCGGTTCCGCGCAGGAAGTAGTCGTAAGCGTCGAGGCTTTCGGTTGGCTTGCGCTTGGCCCGCGCTACCTCGGCCTGCTCCATCTTTGGCGCGATGGCACCCACTACCTTTGCTGCGACGTTATCCTGTAACTCAAAGATGTCCTTCAGCGCGCCATCGAAACGGTCTGCCCACAAATGCGCTCCGGTCGAGGCGTCAATGAGCTGCCCAGTGATGCGTACTTGGTTTCTTCCCGCCTTGCGCACACTGCCCTCAAGCACAAAGCGTACCCCAAGTTCGCGACCGACCTGCCTGATGTCGATAGTCTTTCCTTTGTAAACGAAGGTCGAGTTGCGGGCGATGACGAATAGCCCGCTAAATCGCGACAACGCGGTGATAATGTCCTCGACCATTCCATCCGCGAAGTATTCCTGCTCCGGGTCACCACTCATATTCTGGAACGGCAGGATGGCGATGGATGGTCTGTCGGGCAGCGGAAGAGGTTTGGCGGCGACCTTGTTCTGCGATTTTGCGGTTGCCACCCCAGGATGATTCACGGCATAGAGCCGCACTGGCAGGTCGATATTCTTGAGTGGTTTCTCGCCGAGGTCATCAAAAGCAAAGGCAGTCTTACCCCGAACCTGATCGAAGGCGCTGCCGGAAAGATATACACCGCCTGGTTCGCATTCACCCTCGACCCGTGCGGCGACGTTCACGCCATCACCGAAGATGTCACCCTGGTCGATGATTATGTCGCCGATGTTGATTCCAATGCGGAAGGTGATTTCTGGCTGTGTAACCTCGTTCTGTTCTGCCATTTTGCCCTGCATAGCTACAGCGCAGGTCACCGCATCCACCACGCTTGCGAACTCAACCAGCATTCCATCGCCAGTGGTCTTGACGACACGACCTTTATGCGTGGCGATCGCCGGATCAACAACCTCCTTACGGCGCGCCTTCAGTGCCTTCAGCGTGCCAACCTCGTCGGTTCCCATAAGGCGGCTATAGCCGGCGACATCCGCCGCCAGTATCGCTGTCAGTCGCCGCTCGACATCCCCACCGGTCACGAAACCCTCCGGTCTGCCTGCCGTCTGCGAACCCAGCAAATCACGGAGGCTGGCTCCCTGCCAGAGAAAAGCATGCATCCTGATGTCAGCAATGGGCCAAAAGCAGACATTCTGCGGCGGGGAAGGCATGTCGGCTCAACCCTCGAAAGCGGACATTTGAGGCGCGCGGCAGCATGTCTGCTAACGTCCAGGAAGCCAAGTTTCGTCTACTCCCGAGCCGTGATGGTTCGGTGCAATGACCGAAACAAACGATCTTGCGACGGGATCGCGGCACCGAGCCGTGCTATGACGTGGCGTATTGAACCCAACCAGCGAGGCAGACCATGGCGACAGTGAAGCTGCTATCCGACGATGAACTTTCGCCGGAGGCGCGTGTCATCTTCGATGACATTCGCAAGACGCGGCAGTCGGATTTCGTCAACAATTTCTGGCGCGCGCTCGCGCATGATCCGAAGACACTTGGCCGAACTTGGGAGGGTGTTAAAGAGGTCATGTCGCCGGGCGCGCTTGAGCCAAAATTCAAAGAAATGCTCTACGTCGCAGTTTCGATTGCCCACGGTTGCACCTACTGCATTCATTCTCACACAGCCAGCGCTCGCGCGAAGGGTATGACCGATCAGGAATATGCAGAAATGGTCGCCATCGTCGGGATGGCCGCAGAGACAAACCGGCTTGTCACTGCGTTTGGTGTTGCCGTCGATGACGCTTTCCTCGTTGATCGCTGAGTGCCGGGGGTAAGACCTTATAATTGTGATTGGCCGAGCGACCCCAGGCCGCGCATAATGAATCCTCTTTGGCGGGCAGGTCCGCGTCGACCACCGGCGGCATCAGATCAACAATGTTGGGGGCTTGCCGCTAATGGCACGCCAATGCAAACATTCGCGCTCAATGAACGATTTGCCCGGATAGCACCATCACAATATTAACCTCGCGATCCAAAATCTTGCTCGCGATGATGGAGATGTGCATCGAGAAATTGTCCTCGATCTCGTTCGCGCACCGCTCGCTCCTGGCATAAACAAACAAGATGTCACCATCGATCTCATCGAATCGAATACCGGCAAAGAGGCGGTCGTAGGTCCCTGCGCCGACGACAAGCGCCATCCGCGCCTGTATCGCATGGTCTTGAATTTCGGTCAGATTCATAATGCCGAAGATAGATGCTGTAGCTTGATTTACGAGGCTGATTGACCGCGCATCACGCTTCGATTGAGGTGCGCAAAAATCCTGCGGAACGGTAGTTAGTGCGGGCTGTACTTCTGCAGCTGATAGAGCGCAGGTAGAGATACGCCCCGGTCAGTGTCCCATAATCCTTTTTGAAAATTACCATTGAGCTTTGAAATTTCGACAAGCTCGGAAGTGAAATCTGACATCCGGGCACCCCTGCCGTTGGCCAGGCAGCCTATAAACCAATGATTTGCCCGACGCCCCAAGCACCATTTTCCGTTTTCGGAACGCTCGCTCCCAGGGGGCCTTTCCGGTCAGTGCGGCCGACCTTGGAGTTCGATGACTTCCGAGAGCAAATCGGCTGTGGCTTGTAGAGAGTTGCGAATTTCTGTGAGTCGGTGATGTGAAAGCACGCCGGTCGGCGCGACAGCCTCAATACGAATTCGAACACTTGGTCCGAATTACACATCAGGTGCAACAGGTGCTCTCCGCTTGGCCCGTTTGATCCCGACAGCCAGTTTTTTGCTGTGCGTTCGTTAGCGCCCGTCCATCGCATCAAGGTCTTGTGCGCCTGGTGGCTATTGCCGAGCTCTGTCTTCAGTATTTCCGCGATTGAGGCCACATAAGTGGAAGTTTGCGAGTCGACATCGACTGGAAACTTTTTGCCCGTTTTCGGAAACATGTTTCCCCCCGAGCTACGTTATTGTTGCGCCTACCACATCATGCATTCGTGACGTTAGTGGGGCGGCAATGTTGCCAGCTGAATCAAACACAGAGCAAAGAGCAACTTCAGCAGATCATCTGGTGTCGGCAGCCGAGTACGCGCGAATGTCAACTGATCATCAGCAGTACTCGACGGCAAACCAATCGCAAGCGATCCGCGAGTACGCCGCTCGGCACGGGTTCAAGATAGAGAAAACCTATGAGGATAGCGGCAAGAGCGGCTTGAACCTGGATGACAGCGATGCCCTCAAGCAACTCATCGACGACGTCCAAAGCGGCAGTGCGGAGTTTTCAACGATCCTGGTCTATGACGTGAGCCGCTGGGGCCGGTTCCAGGATGCCGACGAAAGCGCCTACTACGAATATATCTGCAAGCGCGCCGGCATTTCGGTACGCTATTGCGCCGAGCGGCTGACCTTCGTCCTGGAGGCCTTGCGAAAGCTCCTGAGTGAGCCGGACTTTTTGGCGGTCCTCGAGGGCGAACAGCTCGACACCTTGCCAAAAAACCTGGCGCTGCGGCTACAAGGGGGTTGAGGTATGGCGCGGCGCCCTCACATCTCGGTTCGGATGGGCTTTGAGGAGCGGACCCTGGTGGTCAAGCTCGCCGATATCCAGCCGTTAAAGCTCGTTTCGGAGGAGGTCAAGCGCTCGCCAAAATACCGGCAGATCGCGGCGTCTATCAACGAGATCGGCCTGGTCGAACCACCGGCGGTGGCCCGCAGTCGGGACAAAAGCGGAAAATTTTTGCTGCTCGACGGGCATCTGCGCCTGGAGGCTTTGCGCGATCGGGGCCTCTCCGAGGTCGAGTGCCTGGTGTCGACCGAAGACGAAGCCTTCACCTATAACAAGCGCGTCAACCGCATCGCCATCATCCAGGAACACCGCATGATCCTCAAAGCGATCGAAAATGGTGTTTCGGAAGCGCGGATTGCCAAAGCGCTCAATGTCGACGTCGCCAGCATCCGTCGTCGCCGAAAGCTCCTGGACGGCATCTGCGCGGAGACCGTCGATCTCCTCAAAGAGAAGCATCTCACCCTCAACACCTTTTCCGAGCTGCGAAAACTCTGCCCGATCCGGCAGATCGAAGCGGCCGAGCTGATGATTGCAATGAACAATTTTTCCAACAGCTATGTGCGCTCGCTGGTGGCGGCCACCCCAAAAAGCCAGCTCGCCGCGGGCTATACGCCGCGTCAGCCGAAGGGATTGTCGGACGACCAGCTCGCGCTTATGGAACGGGAGTCTGCGTCCCTGGCACGGGAGTTCAAGGTGGCCGAGCAAACCTACGGCGCCGATCATCTCGATCTGGTGCTGGCAACCGGCTATGTCTCAAAACTCCTGCGCAACGGCAAGGTGGTCGGCTATCTGGCAAAACATTTTCAGGAGCTGCTGTTCGAATTTCAGAAGATCACCGAAGCCGAGGCGGCGGCCGCGTGAGGCGGTCGCCTCGCCTTTGATTCAAAAGCAGGTCATTCGCGGATCCGATGTTATGGAATAAGGGCCGGAGTTCGGAGCGTTGAGCGAACCTTACGGGCTCGACTATCGCGTATTTTGCACACTTGTCAGTCAGAACCGTGCCCTCGAAATGTGTCGAAACCCGTCAGCTCTCTTCCCTGAATGAGGGTGAGGATGCCTGGCGCGCCGTCGGGAATTGTAAGCGTGCGTAAGTCTCGCGCCATTTGTTCGAGGCCGAGTTCCCGACTCAATCCCATCGCGCCATGGACTCGCATAGCCAGCGCAAGAGCACGGTCGCAGGCATCGACAGCATATCGCTTTGCCATCGCCGACAGCCCATTGGCCCGTTCACCGCGATCAATGGCGGCGAGCGCGTTGTAGCAAATCAGCCTGCTGCTCAGTATGCAGGTTTCCATTTCCGCAAGATCGTTCTGCACCAGCTGGAAGCCACCGATGTAGCGGCCGAATTGTTTTCGCACGCCGGCATAGGAGCGTGCGGCATCCAGTGCCCGCTGCGCAAGGCCGACCGCCATCAATCCTACCAAAGGCCGGTTTGCTAGCCACGTAACCGTCAACAGTTTGGCGGTCTCATTGGTGTCGGGACAAAGATTTTCCTTCGGCACACGGCATCCGCTGAACGTGACCTCGCCGAGCGGAGCCTGACACAAGCCGTGCATCGCGAGCTCACGGGTCTCGAAAGACGACTGTGAGGGATCGACAAGCACGCGAACCATGACGGAGCTCCCGTCAGCCCTGACCAACCGGCAGGTGACATTCATCACGTCACAGACAGTTGCATTCGAAATCCAGAGCTTGCTGCCGTCGAGGACGAGGTCGCTTTCGGTCTCGCGAAGGCGGGTCTTGATGCCGCGCGGATCCGATCCGACATCGGGCTCCGTGCTCGCCGTACAGGCGATCTTGCGCCCAGCCATGAGATCGTCGAGGTACTGCCCTCTCTGATGCGGAGTGCAGCCATAGTAAACTCTTGTCGCTGTAGCTTCATGCGGTTGGAGAATCATGCCGGCGCTGGGCGGCATCTGCTCGGTAATCAGACCATAGTCGAGCATCGACATGCCAGCGCCGCCGCCTTCCTCGGGAATACGGGCGGAGGTCATCCCGAGATTTGCAGCCTTCTCCATCATCTTCAAAATTGCAGCTTTAGGCAGCCCTTTGCTGCGGTCATGGCTGTCAAGAATGGGCTGAATATCGGTCTCGACCATCCGCTTCGCCGAGGCGACCATCATTTGCTGCTCGACCGTAAGCGAAAAATCCATCGGAGATTTACCTCGGCTTCTCAGCGTGGTCCGCCGCACGGGCTACCGGTCCGTTCGGAAATTCAATAGGCCGCGTCTCGCCGTCAGGGAAATTCTAAAACCGGATGATTTCATGTCCTTATTGGTATGGCGCGGGAGCCGACAGATCGCAGCCGCGGCCCCGCGCGCCTGTAAGGCTGTCATACCAACTTGGATATGTGATCATCAAAATTTCGTATTTTACAACATCGTCGCGCGGTCTATCGTGACCTCTTGAGAACGGCGAGAAAGCGCCGCAGTCAGGGAGGACTAATGCTGTCCGGTATCGATCTCAGCATGAAAAAATGGGATTGGGATTACTTCCTTGCCGAGCGGCGCAAGGTGGTGAACCTCTGGCACACAGGAAAAGAGATCGAAAATCCGGAGTCCATCGCGCAAGCCATTGCCTACCACAAGGCCCAACCCTGGTTCAAATACGCCTCGCTTCGGAATGAAAAGGCCGAGAAGGAGGGGCGGATTCAGATCGTCCCCCAGGTCGGTCACGCGCTTGTCGAACAGACGGTCGACCACATCAAGCACTCGGAAGACCTGCAGCCCGCACGCTGGTATGTTCTGACGGACACCTACACGCGCAAATCCGAATATGCCAAGGCCCAGGACGCGGTCGAGCGGAGCCGCGCCAAGGGCTTTTCATATCTGAACGGCTATCCGCTGGTCGCACACGGCGTCAGCGGATCGCGCGCGGTTAACGAAGCCACCCGTGCTGCCATCGGCACTGACAACAACGATGAAGACGCGCGTTTGCCCTGGGAATTCGCGCTCGCCGGCGGATGGACGTGGGGCACCATCAAGAGCATCGAGGAACTTATTCAGCACTCGAGGGACTACCCCGTCGACAAGAACATTCATAATCAGCAATACATCGACCGCCTTGCGGCACATTTTACCGAAAACGGCGTGCCCATTCTTCGACGCGCTTCCGCCAATCTCCCCGGTTGGGACTCTCTCGGATTCAAGGTTACGGTTTCCCTTCTTGAGGTGCTGCTCTCGGCTGCACAAGGGGTGAAATGGATCGACCTCAGTCTCGGGATTGGAATGAACCTGCTGCAGGACGTCGCAGCGATCCAGGTTCTGAAAACCCTGTCGCGCGAATATCTCGATCGCATGGGCTTCAATGACGTCAAGATATTCTCGTGGACGTACTTCTTTCTCGGCGACTGGCCACTAAACAGGGGCCAGATGGCCGGGCAATTGGCCTGGAACGCCGCCGTGTCGACGCTGGCCGGCTGCAACGGGATGTTCATCAAGTCGCCCGACGAAGCCAGCACGACGCCAACGGCGGAAGGCTTTAGAGAAGGTCTCCATATCTGCGGTCAAATCGTGCGCCTGGTCGCGGGCCAGCGGCTGCCGGAATCTGAGGCACTTAGGCTCGAACGTCAGATGATGGAACTTGAGGTTCGCGCGCTTGTCGACCGCGTCCTCGAACTTGGGGAGGGCGACCTCGCTCTCG
>Ga0209060_10001866_pt1 | contig 21212 bp, 18 predicted proteins | sample Coa_R1_8_FD_187155 | JGI IMG/M metagenome (GOLD analysis project Ga0209060, IMG submission 187155) | Surface soil microbial communities from Centralia Pennsylvania, which are recovering from an underground coalmine fire - Coalmine... | ecosystem: Environmental > Terrestrial > Soil >...
AGCGAAGCTTTAATCGAACCAGCGTGGAATTGAAACATGCCAGAGAGCGTCACTGACCGGCCTACAAAAGCCCAGCTTTAATCGAACCAGCGTGGAATTGAAACAGGGCGAAGCGGAGGATGTCCGCGCTCTGCTCATTGGCTTTAATCGAACCAGCGTGGAATTGAAACTGGCGATGATCCTCATCATACTCCTCGGCATCACGCTTGCTTTAATCGAACCAGCGTGGAATTGAAACTGCTGATAATCTCTGTTTTGCAGCGGCTCGGGATGCTTTGCTTTAATCGAACCAGCGTGGAATTGAAACTACATCCAGAAGGCCAATAAGGGCCAGATTTCCCAGTGCTTTAATCGAACCAGCGTGGAATTGAAACATGGGGTGATGATGGCGAGGATCGCGCGCGAGGTGGGGGCTTTAATCGAACCAGCGTGGAATTGAAACTTGGCGAACATGGCGGCGATGATCTGCTCCTCGACCAGGCTTTAATCGAACCAGCGTGGAATTGAAACACGACGAGATTACAAAAGCGTCTCCTGAAGCGTTAGAGCTTTAATCGAACCAGCGTGGAATTGAAACCTGAGTTCATCTTTCAGAAGGGTTTCTGCTGCAAGACACGCTTTAATCGAACCAGCGTGGAATTGAAACATGATTTTCACGATTATCATGAGATCAGTCCTCTACAGCTTTAATCGAACCAGCGTGGAATTGAAACGCTCTGGAGCGAAGAGGAGTGGCAGGACGCGCGGGAGTGCTTTAATCGAACCAGCGTGGAATTGAAACGCGGTGAACTTCTACGGCGCGCGGCTCTTTGCGGCCTGGCTTTAATCGAACCAGCGTGGAATTGAAACTCGTTTGCGTCCCAAAGGGCGTCTGGGATGTCACCCTGCTTTAATCGAACCAGCGTGGAATTGAAACATGAGATGGAAATCATCCAACTCGGCATTGTGAGCCATGCTTTAATCGAACCAGCGTGGAATTGAAACGTCCATATACTCCACCGTGGCTGCCTGCACCGTCTTTGCTTTAATCGAACCAGCGTGGAATTGAAACATTTCAACCAGCGCGGCATTCCGACCTCCAGTTCCACGCTTTAATCGAACCAGCGTGGAATTGAAACGAGGCTGTTCGGCAGGCAAAAGAGGTGAAATCCAAGCTTTAATCGAACCAGCGTGGAATTGAAACATGGGAATGCATTGGAGGCAATCTCTATTATGATGACCGCTTTAATCGAACCAGCGTGGAATTGAAACTCGTTCACCGTGACGCCTGTCTGCGAATACTTCTCCTGCTTTAATCGAACCAGCGTGGAATTGAAACCAATCCCTCCGGCTATATCGGACGCGGCTTGCGACGTGCTTTAATCGAACCAGCGTGGAATTGAAACTGGAACTGGTGATCGTCACCTCGGACGGCTCCGGAGGGCTTTAATCGAACCAGCGTGGAATTGAAACGAGACGACGGGCTCTCCTACGATGTGTTCGACTGGGGCGCTTTAATCGAACCAGCGTGGAATTGAAACCCTGTCGGCGTCGTCCCTGCCGGAAGCGTCGTCACTGCTTTAATCGAACCAGCGTGGAATTGAAACGTGGAAGGGATTACCATCTGTAATTCTTGTTTCCCGCTTTAATCGAACCAGCGTGGAATTGAAACACGCTTCTGACGAGCCTAACGCTCACAGGAGTGGGCGGCTTTAATCGAACCAGCGTGGAATTGAAACAGGTGTGTTGCACAAACTGGAAGGTGAGAGGCGTATGTCCAATCATCGCAACAAGGAAAGCGCTCCGTTTTGGGAAGCGCTTTTTCGCCGTGAGGTTTTGTTGATCTTGCCTCTTGTGGATAGTCACCGTGCGGCGATGTGGAAGCTGCCTTCCCAGGGCCCGTAGGCATTGCTCGTGACCCCGTTGCGTGTCGAGCCGTCGTAGGAGTTGTAGCCGGGGAGGATCGTCACACGGACCACCCCCTGCTGCCCATCGCGAAGCAGGCCGGCATGGACAGCGGCGGTTCCGATGTTGGAGTCGTCGGTATAGGGACCGCTCCCCCAGAGTGAGCCGGCCTGGCGTCCGGTAACCTGAAAATAGTAGCTCATCCCGGTCTGACCGCGGTAGGAGGTGAGAGTCCCGGGATCCGGTAGAACCGTGACCGGCGCGTCCTTCGCCAGTGGGACCACATTGATTTTGTCGCTGATGGCGAGATCGCGCAAAGTCTCTCCCTGGCGTAACTGCAGGCTCTTCGGGGAGATCTGCTTGACAGTGAAGCCCCGAAAGTCATCCCCCTCCTTCACCCAGACGCCCTCATGATTGCGATTGTCCTCGATAAGCGCGTAGGACTGGTCTCCCAGGACGGCATGCCCCGTGTAGGAGTAGTTCTGTAAGGGGTCTTCCGGAGTGGGAGGCGGCGTAGGCGGAACGGGCGGAGTGACGACCGGGCCGGGCTGCGGGGTGGGGGTTGGCGTAGGCGCCTGGGGAGCGCCGAACATATTGTTTAAGTTGGATGCATCGTAGGCAGGGGACGATTTGCGTTCAGAAGGTGGCGATGGCTGTGAGGGGGTCGGCGGCGCGGATACGTCCTGCTGTAGACCTGCTTCGGTTCCGCGCACGGGAGGAGCGGCCTGCCAGGTAGGAAGCAAGCCGAAGCTCAGGATGCCGATAACGATGAGGCCGCCGATGGCCGGCAGGAGGAACTTCTCCATTTTGCCCATTTGTCGTGGTTGCCTTTCCCTGACAAGCATGATCTGCCGGTAAACGGAACCCGCACCGGCGTCCTACCCTTCTGATCGATTAGACGCCCAATTGCGGTATTCGTCACAGACATTCCATATGTTAGACCGGTTTGCCGCCGCCATTTTATAAAGAAGCGACCTATTTCTGCCGAAAATAGACCAATAGCCATTCTAAAATCAGACACCGGAGGAGAGAACCATGTTTGAAGTCACCGAACAACTTATTCGCGAAGGATTGGCTCACGGACCGCGCGTCGCGTCTCCCGTTTTTGTGAACCTGGAGTACAGTGCGCTTCGCTTGCTGGTGGATAAGGCGATCTGCGCCGGGATCGAGATGGAGCGCTCGCGAGGAGAGCAGGCTGCCTTGGTCGGTGCGTCGGAAACGCAGGTGGAGTGCGTCACCACCCTGGAGCGAGACCGCGAGAAACAGGCCGCCTGACAAGGCGGTGTGAACCGGCCCGAAAGTCGCGTCTGTGGAACGGGTTTCGGATGCGGCGGGCAGTAAGCGTTGCGTTGCGGGCCGCTCTCAAGGTGAAAGTAGGTCGGCCTGCGTCCGGGGAGGAGGCAGGCCGAGGTAGGGGACACACAAATTCAGGCTGTTTTGCTGTCCAGGCTTTATAAGCATAGATAGCTCTGAACGGGCAGCCTGTTGAAATTAGCAAGACCTCTCGATCTCACACTTATTCTACACTCGATTTCGCCGGATGTCAAGGCTTTTCAGCCGTTGCTTTCTATTAATTCCGGCAAAATTTCTCCATCGTGGGTATTCCGCAGCCGGATTCCGGTTGCGATGCCTCCGCGTGCTCACTCCAGGCTTCCGTATTTGGCGCGTATTGGGGTAGTATACAGAGGGATGGAAACAAATGCTTTGTTGAGGGAGGCCATAGGATGCGATACCCGATAGAAACCCCGGGAATGGTGGAGACCCTGGAGCCGGAGACCACTCCGGTCGAAACTCCGGCGGACGCCCCGCCGCTGGATATGCGCTGCCCCGTCTGCGGCAAAAAGCTCCGCCTGCACGATCCCATCACCGGGGAGCCGCGCCCGCTGCCTCCCGCCGGAAAGGGCTTTAGCAGTCGGGCCAAGTGTACGGGGTGCGGCACGATCCTGTATCACCGGGGCGACGGCGTGTGGCATGTCCTGCTGGACGATGACCTGACCGACGAGGACAGGGCATTGGACAAGCTTCAGTTCTAAGATGCTCCTGCCCCTGCTTGCGGCGCTGGCGCTCCTGAAGCCCGGCGTCGCACCCGCTTCGGAGCCGCCTCTCGCCATCGTCGGCGCGACCGTGCTGGACGGAACCGGCGGGCCTCCGCTTCCGGATGCCGTGGTGCTCATCCGTGACGGGCACTTTACGGCTGTCGGCCCCCGCACCAGGGTCAAAATCCCCCCGAATGCCCGGCAGGTGGATGGCGCCGGCAAGTGGCTGATCCCCGGCCTGATCGATATGCATGTGCACCTGGACGAGGTGCTCACGCCCGGCGCATTCGTGCTGTACGGCGTCACATCCGTGCGGGATGTCGGCTCCCGATTGGAGACGATACAGGCGCTGCGGACGCGGGCGGCGCGGGGCGAGGGGATGCCGCGCCTCTACTGGATGGGCCAGAACATCGACCAGGGCGCGCCAAGCTGGTGGGGTGCGGTCGCGGTCAAAGGCCCGGAGGAGGTGCCTGCGCTGCTGGATACCATGCAGCAGCAGGGTGTGGATGGCGTAAAACTCTATGTGCGAGCGAAGCCGGATGTCAGTCGCGCGGTCATCGCCGAAGCGCACCGCCGCCACTGGCCGGTCACTGGGCATCTGGACGACACTCTGCCCAGCGTCGCCGCCGGGTTCGGCATTGACAACCTGGAGCACGTCACCACGCTCTTTCAGGAGCTGCGCGGCCCGCTCGCCAATGCACCGGAGGGCTATAGCAAGACCTTTATGGGCGTCGCCGAGGTAGACCTGCAGGGGCAGGTCGCAACGCGGCTGCTCACGGCCCTCGTCCGCCACCATGTCGCCATCACCCCCACGCTGACGGTCGCGCTGCTCCCGGCGGAGGGGGAGCGCTCCGCTGACATCACCTATGGCGACTGGGCTGCGGTTCCGGACGGCTGGCGGCGCTACTGGCACGACCCCTACTGGGACTTCATCGGCACCAGAGATTGGACGCCCGACGACTACGCCCGCGCCCGCGCGGCCCGCGCGCCGTTTTTGAAGTTTGTGGGGATGCTGGACCGGGCGGGCGTGCCCATCATCGCCGGGACGGATACCCCCGCGCCCTGGGTGCTGCCGGGCGCCGGCCTGTTGACCGAACTGGAGCTATTGGTCGAGGCGGGCCTGACGCCCAATAAGGCGCTTCTCGCTGCGACGGGACGCGCCGCCGACATCCTCCACAAAAGCGCCGATGTGGGCACGATCCGCAAGGGCCGCTACGCCGACTGCATCCTCCTAGACGCCGATCCTCTCCAGGACATCCGCAATCTCCATCGCATCCGTGCCGTCTATCAGGGGGGCAAGGAGTCCGATCTCCCCGCCCTCCAACGGGCCTTTCAAAACGCCGACCCCAAGTCCATCCACCTCGGGCCATAAGCCCCTCTGATTCACGAGGCAGTAGGCAGCAGGGGGTAGAGAAGAGGGAACAGGCAATAGTGAGCAAAGGAGGGGCTTTTCCTACTGCCTACTGCCTGTATTGGAGATGGCGCTCAGGACGGACTGCGCGACAAGCTCCTGGCCGGGCAGGCCGAGATGGATTTTATCGGTGGCATAGAGCCGCGCCCTGTCGTTCTGCGGTATGGCCTGGAAGGCGCTGCTTATGTCGCAGATCCCGGCGTTTTTGTTTTTGGCGGCCTGGCGGCAGGCAGCGGCCAGCTCGTTCATCAGGCTGCTGTTCTCCAGCGGCGGGCAGGTGGTCAGGATCAGGACGTCAGCATGCCCTCCGGTGGCATGGCGAATGCGGTCAACGGCATCCTGCTGCGCGGCCAGGAAGTTGTCCCCACGCATTCCTGAATTCCAGTCGTTGCCGCCGAAGAAGACGGTTACCAGGTCCGGCTCGGGCGTCTTGTCGGCCCATCGCCGCAGGACCACCAGGTTCTGGCGCAGTTCCGTCCCGCCCATGGCCGGGTTCACGATCGTCAACTCGGAGCCGTATTTCTGCTTGATCTGCGCCTTGAGTTGCAAAGGCCAGTTGGTCTCTCGATTGGTCCAGTGGGCGGTATCGGTGAGCGAATCGCCCATCGTCACGACGGTGATCGGCTGCCCCGCCTTCAATTTGGCCAGCACCCGCGCCAGCGGCGCACCGGCAGGGCGATACTCTTTATCATCCTGTGCAATGGTCGGTTCCAGGCGGATCTCATCTATCGTGTAGGAGTGGGCCGCATAGTCCCGCCAGTACCACCATTTGCCGAAAGTAAACGGCCCCAACCTGGAGGGCGCATTGCCGTTTTTCGGCGCGACGCTCAGCGTGGTTTTGCTCAGTTCCGGGATCAGATCCCGCCAGGGCACCACGATCTTCTTCCACTCCGTGCTGCGGATGGGAAAGGCATAAGCATAGCGGGTCGCGTAGTCGCCGTTCCAGATAAACTCCAGGCCGCCGAGGTGATCGGAGCCGTCGCCCTTGACCCAGAAGGAGAACCCGGCGGCATTGTCCCATTCGGGCTTGCCTGCAGCGCGACCGATCATCATGACACTCTGGCAGTCCTTGTCGAAAGAGAATTTCAGTGCGTTGCCCACCTTGCCGGGAACCAACTCGACCTGCCCTTTTTCTTTTGGCGCAGAGAAGCTGACTTCGTCCATGGCGTCAATGAGCGTCCCATCGGCGGCAGGCGTCGCCAGGGCGGGCAAGCAGAGCAGAACGAGGGTAATCAGGCCCAACGACGAGCGCCACAACGGGGGGTTATCTGTCTTTCTCATAGCAAACCTTTCCTTATCCTTTTCGCTGCTGTCGTCGCTCCATCCAACGGCGAAATAAAGGGATCAACCATTCCGGGCAGCCTAAATCGCGGGCGGCAGTGAGATGGGCTTCCATTAAGCCCTGATCTGACCATATGGTAGAGGCATGTTTCATCTTATAGGCGCCATGTTCGACAATGATACCCCGAGAAGTCAGTTCTGAGAGAGGCAAGCGCCGTGCAAAGGCAATCTCCGCCTTACAGCAGATCCGTTCGACCCGGAAGCGCGTGTTCTCCTCATAGCGAATCCCCACCGCATCAGACGTGCATGCATCGCTTCATGCGCCAGCGTCGCGGCCAGAATAGCTGGCGTCGTCTCCGAATCCAGGACAAAATGGTCTGTCAACTCACAGAGAGAAAACTTCGGATGCCAATTTCCTCGGTAGGCCGGATCTCCAAACACCAAAATGCGTGGTACATCCCGTTTAAGATAGGCATAGCGTCTTGGATCGCACTGTTGCATCAGCGCAAGCGCCTCCTCCACCTTGCCTCGTATTATTTTATCCTCCGCCTTTTGGGGCATAAAGATCCCGATGCGGATTCCATTCCACTCGGTCCAACTGGAAAAAAGCAAACAGCCTTGAGGAATGTGTGTATCAGGGGCATTCGTGTTCTTATATCCCGCAGGCGATTGTAAGGCGCTGCGCCTGCGCCCAGCGCTGCAGCAGCACCCTGGCGGTGGAAATTCGACCGTTGCCGCGCATAGAGGCGAGGTGATAGTCGGCCTTGCCTCGCACCTGCACAATGGCACGGCGGGAGTTGTTGACCTCGATGGTCAAGAGGCGTCGCGTATGGGCATCGTTGACGGCGCGGACACGTAGCGACCAGATGGAAGTGCTTCCATTGAGGCAGGCGTTGGCGTAAGTGAAGACACAGTGCCTAAGCTCCTGGCCTTCAATTCTCAGGGCCTCGCTATCGAGCAGTTCGGTTATGGTCCAGAAGCAGTCAATCCCGTGGGGATCGCACTCCTGGACGGCCAGCGCGCCGATGCCGGCCGGCGGCCAGGATCTGCGTGGGCGCTTGGAATCTTTCGCCAGTCGTGCGTGCCATTCCTCCACGCGTTGTTTCAGCGCGGCGAGGGTGCGCCCTTTCATGGAGAAGGTGGGTTCCGGGGCGTTGGAGTAGTCCATCGTACCATCCGGGCGGGTCGTCGGTGTATCCCCGAACTTCTGCGCATAGATGAAATCCACGATAGGGCCGACCAACGCCGTGTCCATCGTCGGGTTATTCACAAAGAAGTGTAGCACCGATTCCCAGAAGGTCTCGTCGGGCAGAATGGCATTCAGGCGGGATTCCGCGACGGCCTGGGCAAGCAGCGCATCACCGCCTAGGCCATGCACCTGCCCCCACCGCAGCGCGCTGACAATGGAGCTTTCGGGTGGCGCAAACAGGAAATGGTGCGCCATTCTCTCGGTGAGGCGCAAGGGCAGGTGAGCGCGACGGATGTTCTGTCCGATGCCGATGTGAATAAACCAGTCCCGGTAGGCTTCCCCTTCCGGTGTAAACCCGGCGAACCACCCTTCGTCCATGAATTCCGGCACAGGATAGCGCGCCAGCAGATGCCGAACAAGGCTGCCAATCTGTTGGCCTGCATCCGCTATGGTCGGCTGCCATGTCTCCGGCTCCTGACGCCAATGTATGTGGTGCAGGGCAAGCATCAATAGGGCATCGAGGCCGGTGTTGCCTGCCTGCGGCCCCAACGAGGCGAGAGCCGGTTCGATGGAGAGTATTTGTGTGGAGTAACGGCAGTGATGGACCAGCCGCTGCCAGGCCATACCCGTGGAGGCATCGTCCTTGACGGTGGTATAGGCAGCACGCATTTTCTGTTCGAACGCGCTTCGTCGTGCCGACCAGGCCACTTTTTTCTCATAGATGGCGCGGCATAGCCTATCCGCCGCGCGATGCAGATCTCGGGTCTGTTCTGGTAGCGTAAAGGCAGCTTCGGAAGCGCGGGAAAACGGGGCGACCATGGCGCTTTCTCCGCAAAAAGTCGCCGTGCGAGGAAATCGGGCGGCGCATTGCTTTATCGCGCCAATGAGATTGCATGCTAAAACTACCAGGATGCGAGGAAGCTGTCCGCTACGGTCCGTACACGCTCCCAAACCGGACAGTGGGCCAGCATTTCCGACGGAATGGCCGAGGCTCCCCACCGCGCCCCGGCGATGGCGCCCGCCAGGACCGGACAGTAGTTCGCCGGGCCGGCGAAGGCCAGCGCTGCCTTTAAGGCGGGAGCAAATTTTTCGTGCGTGGAAATGAACGCTACCGCCGCCTGGAGCACATCGGGCGCAAATCCGCCTGCATTGAACGGCCTCTCGATCCCGCCCAGCAGCGCGTTTTGCGTTTCGGCATCGCGGCCTTGCGCGGCTTGCTGGAGGGCAACATCCCAGTCCGATCCGAGGATCAGATACCGGCACAGCACGACAGCGGCGGACGCAACCTCTCCGGCGAGGGGATCCTGATGCGTCAGCGAGGCTTCCTGGATTGCCAGGCCCGGCAACTGGTCGACCATCAGGAAGGAAGTCATCGCCAGAGGAGGCGCGCGATGGGCCGGATTACAGCCCGCCGTCCGCCCCTCGTATGCGGCATGCGTTCGGGCCACTGCCACCTCGGGAGTGAGGCCGGAGGCGATCCCTTGAAAGACGCTCGCTGACACGGGGCCGGTGTCAAAGCCCTCCGCACGCCACCAGGCGAGATATCGTCGGAGAATGTCCTCCCGGTTGAATTGCTGCTGCCCTATCAGGCTTTCGGCCAGACAGAGCGCCATCTGGAGCGGCCCCCCGATCCGGTCGCCCGCCGCCAGACCCAATAATACGCCGCGCACCCGATCTCTGGGGTCCATGGACGAACTCCTTAGGCGGCGATAAGGCTATTTCCCCGGCGAGAGGGTGACAGGGGCATGCTTATTCGGTATCGGCTGGCCCTGGTCGTCCCGCGCCAGCGGCCCGACGCTCTCCAGAGTATAGCGGATTCCCATCGTTTTATACACAAAGGGTTTGCCGGAGAAGGGATCGGTCGCCATGACGCCAAGTTTCAACTCCTCCAGGGAGGGCGGCAGACTGTCGTGCTCCCAACGGTAGCGGTGGATCGCGGCGTGGCAGCCGAGCAGGCGAGTGATCGCCTGGATCTGCGTGTAGCGGTCTGCGATCCGGTCGAAGTTGGGCATCGTCTGGCTCAGGAACAGTTGCAACACGGCGTCTTCCGGTTGCTTGCCGTTTCCCGCCTGCGCGACCACCGGGGTGCGCTCCCAGAAGGGCGTCTTCAGCGCCAACTGCGTCTGATCGAAGGCGGTATCGATGGCAGAGGAGGCGCGGTTGAGCATCTGTTGTCGCGCCTGGGGGGTGAGGCGATCCATCTGTGCCCCCAGTTGCGTCCCCTCCACGTTCTGTGCGTCCTGATAGATCTCCTGGAGAACGCGGTCGAAGTTCGCAGCCCCCATGAATTTCTGCACCAAGGCGCGCCGCTCCTGATGCATCCGCTCCACCACTTGCGTCAGCGGGTCGGAGGCGTTGGCCCACTCCTGCGCCAGGTTCAAGAGGCGGTCGCAATCGCGCTCCGCCAGTTGATCGTCATGGGCGACCAGTTGTTCCGCCAGGGAGGTCTCGATCACCATGCCGCTCAGCCAGCCGGTCATGGTGGAGTTTCCGATGGCGTAGCTCAGGCGCAGGCCGTCCCGCAGGGTCGAAATCGCCTCGCTGACGCGCCCGTCGGCCAGGAGGACATAGCTCTGGACCGTCAGCGCCCTGCCCAGCGCGCGGGCGCCGGTGAGGAGGGGAACCAGGCTCTCTCCGGTGGGGTCGGGGGCCGCGTTGGGAGAAGTGGGAGTATCCAGCCAGAGGTGCATCCGCTCCAGGGCCTCCACGACAGACTTATCGGAGAGGGCGCGGCGCTTCTGCGTCAGCGTTGCTCCCGGTTGGGATGCCGCTTCGAGCGCCTGGCTGGATTTCGCCCACTGCGCCGCTTCCGCCAGCAGTTCGTAGCCCGTGATGGCCTTGGCCGGTGGGGAGTTCTGGGCCTGCGCGACATCGAGATCTGTCGCTGCCCAGCAGCAGAGCATTCCCATAAGAATTGGAAAGGGCCGGAAAACGCGGGTTGTGTGCATGAACGCCTCCATCACAGCGGGATGAGCGTGTTCCCTGGGTAACCGGAAATCACGAGGGAGCTTTTCTGCTTCTTTAGACGAAGCGCCCCTGCGGCAGGTATCGGAATTACCGTATGCCCCTTCAGCCCTGGTCCGAGAGCTTAAGGCATAAACGGCTTGTTCAACTCGTCCTGAGTGAAGCTGATGTTCGTCGTGGGGCCCTCATCGCGGAGGATCTTGTCTGCGATCAGGTGGGTGGTGGGCGCGAGGATGCTGAAGTGTGTCGCCCCACGCACGGGAAAGAAGTGAATCAGGGGATTGGTGGAGGTGTGCGACATCGTCGTCAGGGAGTCCATGTTGCCCTGTTTTGCCCCTTCGAATACAAACACCGGGTTGTGAATGGAGTGCAGCCAGAGGCCGGGAGCCCGCAGATCCAACTCTTTACTGTCCGAGACATCGAAGGGGAGATAAGCGCGACCATATCCGGCGACATCCTCGACGGGGCCGAACGCGAAGACCGCCCGAAATCGGCTCGACGATTCGGCGACGAGGAGGGCGAGCGTGCCGCCGGTGCTGTGCCCGCCCAGATAGATCCGGTTGGGGTCCACATAGTCCTGCTTCGCCAGATAGTCGGCGGCAGCCAATACATCATCCACCTCCCCGAAGAAGCCCTCCTTGTAACCCGGATTGGTGTTGCCCCCACGCAGCGAGGGAAACATCATCACAATGCCCGCCTCCCGAAAAGCGCGAGCGGACTGATCGTTATCGGGGTCTGCCGACTGCCAGGCTCCATCATCGATGGTATTACAGTCGCCTCCGGTGATCCATAGGATCGCCGGACGCTTCTGGCCGTCGTTGGGCGATGGGGTGAGGTAGGCTGCCAGGTTGCCCGCAGGAGAGGTGTAATGAACGATATTAAAGAGATCGATCGGTGGTTCTGCAACCGGTTGCCCGGCCTGCACCTGACGTACAAGATGCGTGGTAAAGCCCGCACGGGCCTGGGTTAAGGAGACGCTGGTGTCGAGTTTATGGCTGCACCCGACAAGCGCGAGGCACAAAAGCAAAATAAGGAAGTAAGGGCTTTTCCTAGTGCAACGCATTCTATTTATCTCCTGGGAAGGTCCTCCACATTCTGCGTTGAGAAGACGAGCGGAGTAAATTTTTCGGGCATGTGGGTATCGTAGAGGCCATGCAGCGACCAGCACCAGGCGGCCTGCGCCTTTTGCTCCCCGAGGAAGATATTCTGGAACCTTCCGAAGAACAGTTTCCAGACGTCGCCCTCTTGGGGAGGCAGGGACCGGCCATTCGTGAGGTGCTTCATGCCCTGCCAGGGGAGCGTGAGTTCCAAAGTCCACCCCTTGCTGCGGTGGGTGGGGTCATTCAGATGGCCATCCACATGCACGGCGGAGCGCAGCCCCGGAAAGTCCCAATCGAGGAAGGCCCAGCGGGGACCGCGCGGATGCGTACCCCACCAGAAGTGATCGGGGGTACGGTCGAAGTCGCCGGAGAAGGAGAAGGCGGTTCTGTCGAGCAGGTCGAACTCCGGAATATCGAACCGACTGCCGCGCCGATAGGCGTCGCGCCAGATGAAGAAGACCTCATAGAGGGTACCGAGCGCGTTGATCTCCAGTTCGTAGTAGCAGTCGCCGCCATCAATAAACAGTTCGACATCGTTCTCGCGAAAGATGATCGAATCGCGCTCCGTTAGCGCTGCTTTTGGGTACGGCTCCTCGATCCAGAACCCGATATAGAGGTTCTCCTCATCCCACAGAGCGGCGGCGCGGGTGTCGTAGAGCGCCGGTTCGCCCGTCGCCATGTCCACGAACGCGGGCGACCTGGGTGCAAGCTGCCAGGCGGGATCCGACAGGCGTCCGTCCCCTTTTGGCGGTGTGTTTACCCGATAGACAGAATACACGATTGCGCTCCCAATCTCCGTTTAGACCTTACCACGGCTGCAAGCCATCACGCCCCAACGAGGCATGTCATTCTCCCTCTTTAGGCTCGCCTGCCATCTCCACACGCAAAGTCTCCAACCGAGCGACAAAATGGTGAAGGCTTGCGTTCTCCTCGAAGTATTTGATCAATTCCTTACGCTTACTGTAGGGCCTGGCTAACTCGGCATAATATCTCGGCTTTTTGGCCGCTGGATTGATTGTATCACGGTTCTTTCTGCGCAAACAACGATTAAGAACATCCAGGCAATTGAGATGCCTACCTTTGTCTCTTTCTGCTGCATAGAGCGGCAGGAGCCAGCATTCTGTCGTCTCAACGGCAATGGCAAATAGAATCCGGTCGTGGAACTTGTCCCATACTGCCTGGCCAATCTGGTCCTTCAACTTCGCGGCTACGCGTGTGATGATTTCCTGGATCGGCAGAGATTGACCGCCTTCCTCCTTCCGAACACCAAATTTCGGATCATCGCACTTGTCCGTATCAATCTGCACGACCACATAATCTACAAAGGGAAACGCCTCTTCAAATTTAGGTGAGGCGCAATACTCCAGGACCAGTTGCCAGTTGCTGAAATTCTGAACCTGATGCTGAAACGTCTGGTCCGCAATGGGAAGAAATGGCCTCGTGTCGATCTCTTCCGGATCAAATACGCCATCCAGAATTGCCTGGATGACCTGTTGATCCGTCGCGCCTTCGGCTATCAGTCCAAAAGTCGGCATATTCAGAAATTGTCCGGGAGTCCGCCCAGGTATCCACGTAAAAATGCCTCGGAAAGACGAACGGGCGTCTGTCCTTCCGTCACTTGAGGTGGGGGCACTCTTCGTATACGGGTGTGCCCATTTCGATTGCGCGAGACGACAAATAAGCGCTGCTCATCATCCGTCAGATCCAGCCCATCCAGAACAGCAGGGTTATGCGTCGTGAAGATAGCCTGCTTCCCATGGGCGTCAGCAAGCTGTACCAGGTCGGTCATCAACTGGCTACAGAGCTTCGGATTGAGGGAAGCATCGACGTTATCCACCGCAAAGAAAGTGGGAGTGTCTTTGCTGATGAAGAGGCTGTAGTAGAACAGCAAGAACAAGAAACCTTCATTTGCGCTCTTCTGGTCGAAATAGGCCAGATCATCATCTAGAAATCTATCGCGTATGCGCAAGGAGCGCTCCAAAGGCGCGAGGTCTCCGGCAATATCAAAATCGGAAAACCAGTCTATCAACGCTAATTTCTCTTTGATTTCTTTGATAGCATCCCTGTCGCTCGTGCTTAGAATTCTGAGCAACTTAAATAATCCTTGACCTCGGATACCTAGCGGCAAGATTTGTCCCTCTGCTTCAAACGTTTGTAGCGCAGAGTTTTCTGGAGAGTAAAAACGAAAACTCAGTAGATCTGTTGGGCCTGCGTCATATTCATACAGCAATCTGAAAATTTGCAATTCGTTCAAGTTAGGTACAATTTCCCCATTTAAATTCGTATTAGGATCTATTAATGCTCGGAACTTAGGAAATAGATTTCGAATTTCTTCTTCTCTAAGAATATGGTCTGGATTCGAATATGGGATAAATCCTTTTGTCACTTCCCACGGCGAATAAGGATGACGATTGTCCTTTTGAAGCGTATAAATGAACTTATCATCCTTATCATCTAAGTAAGATAGAGAGATGTCCGTATCAGCCATATTTTTGTCAAAAGCAGTGCGCATGAAACATGGGTCGTCCGGGACCCGAATACCACGCGATGCCAAAAATTCATTGTCTAGCTTGTGGTTTGCTGCTGCGGAACCGATCGTGATGGCCTCAAGAATATTGCTTTTACCAGAACCATTCGCGCCGATAAGCACCGTGATGCGGCCTAATGGTAGTGTCAAGTCTGTAATGGATTTGAAATTTCGGATTTGGATTTCTCTAATCATGATTTGTAGGATACCACAGGAAGGCGCTTGATACAACGGCTTTGCGTGAGAGGCGGCATCGTGATGATGCCCGCCCGTGAACGAAATTCGCGGGGGAATAGCGAATTTGGACTGCACTGAAGGTGCGACCTTTACCGGTCTGCCTCGTGGGAAAGCCCGGTGAACCGGGCTGGGCCATCCAAGGTACGTTTGCACCAGCCTTTGCAACCCATCTTACGGCGGTGCAGCCGCGTTTACGCGGCTTCGTTTACGAAACAGCCAGGTCGTTTACGGCCTGGGAGAGTCGGTGATGCCGATAGAATCGAGAGGGGCTGGCCCTGCGACTACGCATAAGAGACGACGCCCCAATTATGCCCGTCCAGGAATGACCTGGGACGAAAACACCCCGACGGGTCGTTCACGGCCCGGCGTTCTTTATGGATACCGAAGGTTATTGCTTCAATCCATTACGGCGGCGGAGACCATTTCGAGGACGCGGCGCAGGCCGTCGTCGCCGCCCATGCTGCCGTCGTTGAAGGGCGTTCGTGGGATCGGCTTCCAGTTGTCGCGGGAGGTATCGGGCTGGAAGGTGAGCGGGATGCCGGTAAGCGCCGGATCGTACTGGCCGTTGTTGCCGCCAAGTTTGTAGATCACCAAGTCGAGGGAGGGGACGATGAAGATGCCAAAGCCGCCCGCGCCCGATTTGTAGAAGGCATCGCGGGGCGCACCGGCGACATGGCCGTCCGCGTTGTGCTCGAATTGCAGGCTAAAGGGCGTGTGCGGGTTATAGGGCGAGGGCTTGTTGCATTTGGCGATGTAGTCGGCGGGCGCCAGTTGGCGGTCGCCCCAGCGGCCCTGATGCAGCAGGCAGTAGCCGAAGCGGAGGGCGTCGGTGGCATGCACGGCGATGCTCCCGGCCCCGTTGGCGTGCGGCATGAGGTAGTCGCCGCGATGCAGGCAGTAGGCCCAAGGTCCCCAGCCCATCGGCTTGGCCAGGCGCTCGTTAATGTAATCCTGAAGCTCCATCCCGGTGACATGCCGCAGGACGATGGAGGCGACATGCGGCGAGGGCGAGGAGTAGGAGTAGCCCCCGCCGGGTTCCGTCCAGAGCGGCGTGCGGAGCGAGGACTGGTCCAGATTGCGGATGTCCTGGCCGGGGACGGGCTGCAGCGGAACCACCTGGCCATTCACAACGCCGGGACTGCCCCCCTCGCCGTGATACCCGGCGGACATGCAGAGCAGTTGCCCCAGCGTGATGTCCGCTTTGCGGGGATCGTCGAGCGGAAAGGCTTCGGGGAGATACTGCTGGGTGAAGACCTTCTGGTCCAGCCCGTTCGGGATCTTGGCTTTGAACTCTGCCAGCATAATGCCGCAGGCGATGCTGGTGTACGCCTTGCCGGTGGAGGCCATGTCCGGGTTGGCGTTGCGGTGGGCGCGGCCAAAGTACTTCTCATACACCAGGTAGCCGTGGCGCACTACCAGCAGGCCGCCGTTCTGGCTGCAGCGCTGGGTGAAGTCGAACGCCTGATCCAACCGGGCGAGATCCATACCCGCCAATTTGCGGATGGAAGCGGCGTCTTTGAGGGTGCGCCAGCCTCCCTGGCTGTCCGGCGGGGGAAAATAGTCCGTGGGCTTTGCCAGGGCCAGCATAGGCAGTAATGGAATGAGCAGCATCGCTCCGACGAGCGTAATATAGCGAGAAACAGGGGGATTGCAAGGCCTCATGAGACCGTTTTCCTCTTCATATTGGAGTATTTTCGACGCTTGTTTTCCGGCTGTTTCCGGATGGTTATCCAGTATTCTCTGCGGGCGTCCTCATCAATTTCCACAGGGATCCGCTCGCCGTAGAGGCGGTCGCTGCCATCTCGTTTGCAGCCGGATATCCAGTACTCCTCGCCCGTCGCAATGTCATAGTAATTGGATTTAAAATCGGCTCCGTTCAGACTGTGGAAAGCCTTCCCCCGATAGTAAATCGTTCGGTGCGACTTAGAATATGTGACATATCCGATGCGTGCAGCGCCAATCAACTGGCCTGCTTTCCGTTCAATGTACATAAGACGGCGATGTCCCTTCGCCGGAGGTCCTGTGGGAAAATCTGTTGTCTCTGTTTGCTCCTTGAGCCGCCTCTCCTGTTGTAACTCTTCAATCAGCTCTTCCGCCTGGTCCATGTTCTCGCACGGGAGAAATAGTCTCTGTTTTCCATGCTGGCCATTGGTCACAATGGGAGTTCCTACATCGGAGAAGAGAATCCATAATTCATGGTCAACCGGAACAATATCCATAGGCCTTTGCATTTCAAAATCCTCCTTGCCGCCCTGGATGAGGGAAAAGAAACAGTACCATGGTAGCACAGCCTCCCGGATGTGTCAACAGGGAGGCCGGCTCTTGTTGGGAAGAAACGCGTTAGGAACAATGCAGTTGTGCTGTAACGAGCGGCCTCTATAAAAGATAGCTATAGAACATGCATTTGAAATTGTCAAGAACTCCTTTAATGTTTCCGTGATGATGTGTTATAATGATATTATAACGAAATTCATAATGTTCCCTGGCTTGTGTCGTCGGGTGAACCCGAAAGTGTGCAACTGAAAACAACGCTTCCTAGAGGTAGTCATGCCAACAACTGCTGCGCAATGCGGAGTGCTCTCAGGCGCTTTCTCAACGGGAGGGAGATGATGAACCCGAATAGGGCAGCCTCCGCCTTTCCGGAAGGGATTTCTCTCTGCGATTTTTCCGGACCACAATTGAGGGTCATAGACGCGCTGCTGCGCTCCTCTCCGGATGTCGTCTTTGTGCATGACCGGGAGGGACACTTCTTGTATGTAGGGGTGGCAACCACGCAGATGGTCGGCCATCCTTCCGAAGAGATATTGGGTAAGACCTGCACCGAACTGGGGTTTCCCCCAGAGGTTACCCAACAATTGGATCAGGACCGGGAGCGGATGTTCGCACAGCGGGGGCCGGTATCCGGTGAGCTATTATCGCTGACGCTTCAGGGAGCGCGCGCGTTCGCCTATACGTTTAGCCCGGTCTCGGATAGTGAAGGAGAGCAGTGCGCAGCACTGTGTATTGCCCGCGATGTGACGGAGCGCAGAGAAGCCGAGCGGGAGCGACTACGGCTGGTCGCCAGCGTCACGGATAGCGAAGGTCGGCTGCGCGCGCTCGTGAACAACATGGTGGACGGCGTCATCACGATTGACACGCAGGGAACCATCCAGACCGTCAACCCCGCCACCCTCCGGCTGTTCGGTTACCCCCGAGAAGAGCTCATCGGCCGGAACGTCCGTATCCTCATGCCGGAGCCCTACGCCTCCGAACACGACAACTATCTTACCAACTATCTGCAGACCGGGCAGGCGCAAATCATCGGCATCGGTCGGGAGGTGACCGGCCTGCGGAGGGATGGCACGACGTTTCCGCTGGATCTGGCGGTCGCGGAGATGCGGATCGGCGACCAACCGGCGTTTGTGGGCACCATTCACGACCTGACGGAGCGCAAACGGCTGGAACAGCAATTCCTGCAGGCGCAGAAGATGGAGGGCCTGGGGAGGATGGCCGGAGGGATCGCCCACGATTATAACAATCTGCTCTCGGTGATCCTCGGATACGCGGAGTTGGTCGAGGAGGGGCTGAGCGAAGAGAGCGGGTTGCTGCCCTCCCTCCGCAATATCCAGGGGGCGGCCAACCGCGCCTCCACGCTCACCCGGCAACTGCTGGCGTTCGCCCGGAATCAGGTGACGCAAACGAAAGTGGTCTCCGTCAATACCCTCTTGCGTGAACTGACTTCCCTGCTCAAGTCGCTGATGGGGGCGCAGGTCGAGATGGTGGTGCTCTTCTCGGAAGAGGAGGGGTTTGTGCGTATAGATCCCTCCCAGATGGAGCAGGTGCTGATCAACCTCGCCGTCAACGCCAGGGATGCCATGCCCGAAGGGGGCAAGCTGGTTCTCCATGCCGCCAATATCCTGCTCACCGACCCGTATCGAGGGGAGCTGGGGCGCATGCCGCTCGGGGTTTACTGCCAGATTACGGTGACGGATACCGGGATCGGGATGAGCGACGCGGTACGCGAACGGGTGTTCGAGCCGTTCTTCACCACCAAGGAGAAGGGCAAAGGAACCGGACTGGGATTGGCGACCTGTTACGGCATCGTGAAGCAGGCAGGGGGGTATATCTGGGTCCAGAGCGCAGTCGGAGCAGGGACGACGGTCAAGGTGCATCTGCCCCGAGTAGAAGCTCCTGCTGCGGAGAGGGCGAGTGAGCGCAAGGCGGCGCCGGTCGGCGGGACCGAAACCGTGCTGGTCGTGGAGGACGAACCGCTGGTTCGGGACCTGACGGTCCGTGCGTTGCAAAAGCATGGATATACGGTGTTGGCTGCGGAGAATGGCGCGGATGCCTTGCGCGTCCTTGGGGAACATTCCGGGCCGATCCATATGGTCATTACGGACGCGGTCATGCCCCTGATGGGTGGTCGGGAACTCATCGAACGCCTGCGCACGCTCTATCCGGGGGTGAAGGCGTTGCTGGCGTCCGGTTATACCGAAGAGGACTTTGACGCCCAGGTCGGCCTGCCGGAGAGCGCCGCTTTTCTGCAGAAGCCGTTCACCTCCGCCGCGCTGTTGCGTAGAGTGCGCGAAGTGCTGGGAGAGGATTGATCGTTCCGACAGGCAGGACGTAGGGGCGCTGCTTGCCGCGCCCTGAAACCTGCCCCTACGATGCGCGTCATTCGAATCCGAATGGAAAACCCCAATCCTTCAGTGCCGTTTGTAGAGGATGGGGCAGATGGCAGGGTCGTCAATGAAAGCGGTCAGACCCTGGCGTTTGTCGTCCACCGGGCGGCTGCGGTTGGTGCGCATATGGATGGCGAAACTGCGTCGGGATATGCCGGAGGTATTGGGACCGCTGCCGTGCAGCGTCTGATCGTCGTGGAGGGAGAAGCCGCCGGGCGGCAGGATGGCGGCGACCTCCTGCCAGGATTGGCCTGTGGGGACGGCGATGCGTGCGTGGTCGTCCTCCTGGGAGAAGAAGTCGGCTTCCGGAAAGAGGCCCCAGTGGTGCGAGCCGACCACAAACTTCATGGGGCCGGAATCCGGCCCGGCCTCGCTGAGGGCGACCCAGGCGGTGAGCAGTTCGCTGCCCGGCTCCCAGCATCCCCAGTAGGTGCGATCCTGATGCCAGCCGACCCGGGTCTTCGCGGGCGTTCCCGGCGGCAGAGACGGCTTGAAGAGCAACTGCACCCACCAGGTCTGCACCCACTCCGCGCCGGTGACGGCGGCGACGACCTCGCCGATGACGGGATGCCCGATCAGTTCGCGAATGGCGAGGTTGGCGAACTGGGGCTGCTCGATCTTGCAGAGCCGATCCTCCGGATCGCCCGGCTTCCAGGGGGAGGGCTGAGGAGGCGTCCCTGTTTCGTATTCGCCGCGCCGCAGGGCGTCCATGCCCTCGGAGGCCCTGCGGATGAGATCCGCGGGCAGCATCGGCGTATCGCAGAGCAGAAAGCCATCCGCCTCGAACCGTGTGAGTGAGGCCGTAACGTCGTGTGTCGTCATCCGTTCCTTGTTTCTCCCTGCGAATTCAGGATTTTGTGGCGGCCTTGAGCGTCGCCACATAGTCGTGGACCTGGGTGAGCAGACCGGGGTCGTCGCGGTGGCGATGGATCAGGTCCACCAGGGCGCTCCCCACGACGACGCCATCCGCGAACGCAGCGATGCGGCGTACATGTTCCGGCTGCGAGACGCCGAAGCCGACGCAGACGGGATCGGAGGTGTGGGCTTTGATGCGCGCCACGACCTCCGTCAACTCTGTGGGAATATCCTGCCGCGCGCCGGTCACACCGGTGCGGGAGACGCAGTAGACGAAGCCGGTGGAGAGGCGCGCGACGATGGCGATCCGGTCGGGGGTGCTGGTCGGGGCGAGCAGGAAGATCGTGTCGAGGTCGTTGGCGACGGAGAGGCGCTTCCACTCTTCGGCCTCTTCGGGCGTCAGGTCCGTGACGATATGGGCGTCGGCTCCGGCGGCTTTCGCATCGTGGGCATAGCGCGCCAGGCCATACCGGCGGATGGGGTTGTAGTAGGTCATCAAGATCAGGGGCAGTTCCGGGGCGTTCTGCCGTACCTGTCGGACCACCTCCAGCGCCTTCGCCGTGGTCATGCCCCCATTCAGGGCGCGTTGTGATGCTGCCTGAATGCTGGGGCCGTCCGCCAGCGGGTCGCTGAAGGGCAGTCCGATCTCGACCGCATCCACGCCCGCCCGTGCCAGCGTCGTCACGATCTCGACGGTGCGCTCCGCCGAGGGGTCGCCCGCCGTCACAAAGCAGACCAGCGCCTTCTCGCCGCGCGCCCGCAACTCCTCAAACCGCTGTGCTAACCGGCTCAATTCCGCTCCTCACTCTGTCTTTCGCCAGAGAAAACAAACCACAGACGTCTCAACGCGGAAGCATTGTGTTCGTCTGTGGTCGGCTGACTGTTGGAGTTATTATACCGCAAAAACCGCCGGCTGCGGCAGCCCGAGGGAAATCTACTCCAGGGCCAGCGCATCTTAATTGATGAGCACCAAGCTCAAATAGTCGTTGTCCCATCCCGCCTTCTTCTGGCGAGCCTTAATCCCACGCTTGTTGGTCTTCTCTTGGCGCAGCAGGTTGAGAGTGATA
>Ga0209060_10001872_pt1 | contig 21142 bp, 18 predicted proteins | sample Coa_R1_8_FD_187155 | JGI IMG/M metagenome (GOLD analysis project Ga0209060, IMG submission 187155) | Surface soil microbial communities from Centralia Pennsylvania, which are recovering from an underground coalmine fire - Coalmine... | ecosystem: Environmental > Terrestrial > Soil >...
GATTTCAGACGCCGGAGTCATTGCGTCTGTTCAGAAGGCGATGAATGACAAGAAACTCGTCATTGCTGACGGTCATCACCGGTATGAGACAGCGCTGAACTTCCGCAATGAATGCCGCAATGCGGCGCAGGATGCGAATCCGCAGGCTCCGTATGAATACGTCATGATGACGTTCGTCAACATGAACGATCCCGGGTTATTGGTGTTGCCGACGCACCGGGTGGTTCATTCGCTTAGCTCGTTTTCCACAGATGATTTTCTGAAATCGGCGCGCGAACTGTTCGAGGTACAGGAGGTCGAAGGCGGCGTTGATGCGGCTCGGGCGACCGAACTTCTGGACCAGAAAGGCCGTGGTGGAACTGCCCTGCTGGCGGTTACTGCGAATCGCGCCTTCCTGCTGCATTCTCCGAAGGCGGCGACAGGGAAATATGTTGGCAACCTGTCTGATCAGCAGCAGTCACTCGACGTTGTACAGTTGCACAAGTGTTTGCTGGAGGGAGTTCTCGAGCTTTCCGAGGAGTCGATTCGCAATCAGCAGAACTTGTCGTATGTGCGCGAGGCGCAGGAAGCGCTTGCTACTGTGCGGAGACAAGCGGCCGGCAAGAGCGCTGATATCGTGTTTCTGATGAATCCATGCCCGGTGCAGAAGGTACGGGACATTGCGTTTGCAGGAGAGGTGATGCCGCAGAAGTCCACCGACTTCTATCCCAAGCTGCTAAGCGGACTCACGGCATATGCGCTCGATTGAGGTTCCGATCAAGACGGCGGATCACGTAGGGCGAATTTCCAGACTGTGCGAGAAGTGGCGCGCAGCCGTGTTCGGCGGCGCGCTGATCGCGCTGTTTGCTCTGCTGTCGGGCGCTGCTCCTGAAAAACATCTCTCGGTCTACTCTGTCGCTGCGAACTATTCCCTGCCCCTGGCGCAACGCGACGGACGCGACTATGTCGGCCTGCTCGAACTGCTGGAGCCGCTCGGGCGAGTGACCGCGAAAGCTGAGGGCAACAAGTGGCGCCTGCGCTACAACAACGTGCAGAGTGAGTTTCAGGTGGGCAAGACCCGGGCCCGCGTGCAGGATCGCGAGGCCGACCTCGGCAGCAAATTTTTGATGGAAAACGGCCGTGGGCTGGTTCCGGTCGGATCTCTGGCATCTCTGCTGCCGCGCATTCTCGGAGGTCCGGTAAGCCTACACGAGGTTGCGAACCGTCTTTTCATCGGAAGCGTGGCAACGCACTTCACAGCGTCGCTAGCGGGTGACAATCCTCCACGGCTCGTCTTTCACTTCTCGGCGCCGGTGAATCCCAGTATTGCGACCGACAACGGCATCCTGCGCATGACGTTTTCGCGCGAACCGCTGGTCGGGCCCGCTTCGCCGACACTCACGTTCGGAAATAAGACAATTCCTTCGGCCAGCTACAGTGAGAGTAATGGCGCGGCCACAGTGACGGTGGTTGCGGCAGCGCCCGTTTTCGCCACATTTGGAGGCGATGGCCGGACAATCACAATCACTCCGACATCGACGCCCGCACAGAGCTCTCCGGCGCTAACGACGCCGGCGGGTCAGTCCGCACCATCGGGTCAGCCAGCGGCAACGGCAACACCAACTCCTGCGCCGGTTTTTCCTACGCCTCGTCGATATTTTGCCGTGGTCGACGCCAGCCATGGCGGAGACGATCACGGTGAGACGTTAAGCAATACTCTTCTCGAAAAAGACGTCACCGTGGCGATCGCCCGCAGCCTGCGGCAGGAACTAGAGAGCAGGGGGATCACCACGCTCGTTTTGCGCGACTCGGATGCAAATCTACCCGTCGATCAACGTGCGGTGTTTGCCAATGCGGATCATGCCGCGATCTATATCGCCGTTCACGCGTCTTCGAGCGGCCATGGAGTTCGCGTGTATACCGCACTGCTGCCTTTTGGGGAAGACGACCGTGGTCCGTTCCGTTCGTGGACTACCGCGCAACACGACATTCTGCCGATCAGTCAGAGCACAGCAGCGTCGGTCGCCAGCGAACTGCAGAAGCGGCAAGTTCCGGTGCGCAATCTCGGCGCTCCCTTGCGGCCCCTCAACAACGTGACCAGACCGGCCATCGCGATCGAAGTGGCGCCGCAAGGGTCCGACGTCTCGCAGCTAACAGCACCCGATTATCAGCAGCTCGTGACGAGTGCGGTCGCTACTGCGATTGCTGCCTCCCGCGATCAGCTGGGAGGAGCACCATGAAGTTTCAAGCGGTGGGAGAACAAAGATGATTCCGCGCCATATGGTGATAGCCTTGTCGGTGCTGCTTGCCGCGGCGCTGGGATTGAGTATCTACGCCTGGCACGTGCGCAAGACTGTGATCTCAACGCCGCTCACAGTGGCGCACGATACGCGCCCGCTTGCGCCGCCGATATCCGGTCCGACCGAACAGGTTGTGTTATTTGTCGCGCACGATGAGGACGGCACTCTGCGCGGCGAAACGGCGCAGATTCCAATGCCCTCGGGGCGCCAGCAGCGCGCGGAAGAATTGCTTCGCGCGCTAGTCTCGATTTATCTGGACAGAACTTCACCGCATCCGCTGGGACCTGGCGCGGACATTCGCAGTGTGTTCCTGGTGGATCCGGGGGTTGCTGTTATTGACCTCAACGAAGCCTTCGCCGACACGCATCGCTCGGGAGTGCTGGTGGAAGCGCTCACTGTGGCGTCGCTGATTCGCACCATAACCGCGAATACGCAAGGAATTCTCAAAGTGAAAATTCTAGTGGACGGCAAGGAACGGGACACACTCGCCGGGCATGCAGACCTGTCTTCCTACTACGATGTGTCCGCTGTGAATCAGCTCGCGACCGAATTGCAGCCCGGCCAATAAAGAGCTGAAGCTATCTCGTAGATCCATTGCCAGCCCAGTTGGTCTTTATCGGGGTATGGCTTCCGGTCGGCACCTATCCAAGGGTGTGTACGACCGACTCTCAACACTGCGAGTTTACTTCCAGTTACACTCAGTCCAGATGCCCCGATTGCTTTCAGTGAATGTTGGTCTTCCGCGCGACGTGAGTTGGAACGGCAAAACGGTCCGCACAGCGGTCTGGAAATCTGCGGTCACGGGACGGCGAATGGTGCGCAAGCTCGATATCGATGGCGACGCCCAAGCCGATCTCGCCGGTCATGGTGGGGAGCAGCGCGCGGTTTTTGTATATCAAATGGACTCCTATCACTACTGGGAACGCCTTCTCGGACGTAATGACTTTGTGTTCGGCCAGTTCGGAGAGAACTTCACCGTCGAGGGACTTCCTGACAACGAGGTTTGCATTGGCGATCGATACCGCATTGGCGATGCGATATTTGAAGTGACACAGCCGCGTGTCACCTGCTACCGCGTGGGCATCCGCTTGAATGAGCCTCGGATGCCATCCCTACTAGTGGCACATCACAGACCGGGATTCTACTTTCGCGTGTTGCAGGAGGGAGAAGTTGGCGCAGGCGACGACATCGTAAAAATAACTGACGGTCCGGAGCGGATCACCGTTGCCGAGACCGATGCTCTCTTATATTTGCCAGGACATTCTCGCGAGCAACTGCAACGCGCGTTGCGGGTTCCTGCGCTCAGCAAGGGCTGGCAGAGTTCGTTCCAGGCAATGCTCGAACAAGATTCGAGCTCCAAAACTGTGGCGGGGAATGCGGGACTGGCGAATGAGGAGCAGGCTCCGGCATGGCCTGGATTTAGACAGATGCGCGTTGCGCAGATCCGTAAGGAAAGCGCCAGCGTGTTTTCCTTCGTTCTTGCGCCGATCGATGGGCAACCTCTTCCTCTCTTCCAGGCGGGTCAATTTGTGGTTTTGCGCTTGCATCTCGACCGGAACAAGCCGCCGGTTCTTCGCAGCTATTCGCTGTCCGATCTGCCGGCAACCGATCATTTCCGCATCAGCGTCAAGAGCGAATTGAATGGGATTGGAAGTTCGTTTTTGTGCAACCGTACTCACGAAGGGGATGTATTGGAAGTTAGTGCGCCGCGGGGAAGCTTTACTCTGCGTCCCAGCGGGAGCCCTGTGGTGCTGCTGAGCGCTGGAGTTGGCGCAACCCCCGTAATGTCGATGCTACACACACTCGCTGCCGAAACCTCGCCACGAGAGATGTGGTGGATCTATGGCGCGCGCAACCGCGTCGACCATCCATTTATAGAAGAGTCGCGTGCATTGCTGAAACAGCTCTCCCACGGGCGAGGATACATCGTGTACAGCAGGCCCGCCGCAACCGACCAAGTCGGGGCAGACTTTGATGCTCCCGGGCACATTGACACAGCTTTGCTGGAAAGAATAGGGGTGTCACAGGGTAGTGATTTCTATCTGTGTGGCCCCGCTTCATTCTTGCAGGATATGCTCGATGGGCTGCGAAACTGGGGTGTCCCCGCCGGGAATGTGCACACCGAAATCTTCGGTTCTCTCGAGGGCATTACGCCTGGTATGGCGCAGGTTGGGCACACTCCTCATATACCGCAAGGGACGCCCGGATCCGGCCCCTCAGTCTCATTCGCGCGTAGCGGGATTACCGCGGCTTGGGATCCGAAATTCGCGAGCTTGCTCGAACTGGCGGAAGCGTGCGACATTCCCGCCAGGTGGTCGTGCCGGACTGGAGTCTGTCACACCTGCATGACCGGTCTAATCTCCGGATCGATTGTTTATAACCCTGAACCGCTGGAGAGGCCCGCGCCCGGGAACGTGCTCGTGTGCTGTTCCCAGCCAAACGCGGAAGTCACTCTGGACCTTTGAGAGAGATGCGAGGAATTCAATGCGCCCTGATATCGTGCCCGGAGGAATTTTTCCCAACTACGAACTGCCCGATCACACGGGCACACTGCGCAAGCTCAGCGAGGTACAGGGCGAGGATCCGCTGATCCTCACGCTCGCTCGCGGCCACTATTGCCCCAAGGAGCACCAGCAACATTTGGAACTCGCCGCTTTCTACCCAAAGATCGCGGTGGCGTACACGCAGATCGCCACGATCGCCACCGACGAGCACCATACTCTCCAGGAATTCCGTGCGTCAGTCGGTGCCCAATGGACATTTCTTTCGGACCCCGACCGAACCGTGCAGAAGGATCTGGACATCCAGGAGTACACCGACCCCGAGCACAATCCGATGATCCCGCACACGCTAGTGCTCAAGCCGGGCCTCGTGATTTACAGCATCTATAACGGCTACTGGTTCTGGGGGCGTCCTTCAGTCGTCGATCTTTGGCACGACCTGCGAGTTGTCACGAGTGAAATCCGCCTAGACTGGGATCTAAGTACTCCCGGACTCCGAGAGGCATGGAATGGGGTGACCTCTCGCGTTTTCACGGATGGAACAAGCATGCTAGTCCGGAAACCGCCTCGATATCACACAAGAAGTAGCCGACTTCGATCTACTGCGGTTTCGAATGGAGAGCAAATTATGGCCAGCGGCACAGCTGAGAATAGGTTTCTTTAGACCACAGGCATTCTCGGGGACTGCCACAGCGGCGAACACCTCTGGCCATTCTCCTATAGCCGATCTGAGTTGCGCCTTTCCCTTCACCGCCGAGTTCCGGTTTGTCAGCAAACAGGAAGTTATCCCGTCTCTGTCGGTCAACTTCGGTGTTGTCCCTGCGCTCGTTTGGAGACACGACGGTTCATCTGCCACTCGTATCGGCGCGAAGGCTGCTAGATGACCATGAAACTCGGTATTAACCGATTTGCCTGAGCTACGTCAAAATTGCATACGAGGAACGAATGCTAACCGATTTGCGTGACGCTCTGCGGCAGTTGAGGAAGGCGCCTAGCTTTACGGCAACAGTTTTGATCACACTGGCACTGGGGATCGGAGCTACGACGGCAATCTTCACCCTGGTTCACCAGGTAATGTTGAAGTCCCTGCCGGTCGCCAAGCCGGATGACCTGTGGCGAATCGGCGACAAGGTTCGCTGTTGCAACTGGGGTGGGTACACCCAGGGCGACGATGGCGATTTCGCGCTGTTTTCTTGGGAGGCTTACCGACACTTCCGCGACCACACCCCGGAGTTCGAAGACCTTGCCGCGTTGCAAGCCGGTAATGCGTCTCTCGGCGTCCGTAGAGTGGGGTCCCAGGCACCGGTAGACACACGCAATGGGGAATATGTATCCGGAAATTTTTTCAGGACCTTTGGGGTGCAGCCATGGATTGGCCGGCTGTTGACCGACGAGGATGATCAGGAGGGGGTGTCACCCGTCGCGGTGATGAGCTACCGCATTTGGCACGATAAGTACGGCTCTGATCCTTCTGTCGTCGGTGCTGGCTACCAGATCAATGGACATCCGTTCACGGTCATCGGCGTGGCTGCCCCGGGATTCTTCGGAGCGAAGCTGGCCGGATGGGGCATGCCGGACTTTTGGCTGCCGCTGACCACTGAACCACTGGTCGATGGAGCGACGTCGCGGCTGAAACGGCCAAACACCAACTTCCTGGACATGATCGGGAGAGTGCGTCATGGAGTGAATCCCAAATCGCTGGAAGCAAAGTTGAAGGTGGAGCTGTATGACTGGCTGGCGAGTCACGTTCCCGATATGGAGCCAGGTGAGAAGCAGCTATGGCAACAGCAGACGTTGCACCTCGTTCCCGGTGGTGCTGGAGTGGCTGCCTTGCGCGATCAGTATAAGGATGGACTGAAGTTGCTTCTGGTGGCTGCTGGATGTGTTCTGCTGGTGGCGTGCGGGAATGTGGCAAATCTGATGTTGGCACGCGGGTTAAAGGATCGCGCGCAAACCTCAGTACGAATGGCGCTGGGCGCTCCCCGAAGGCGGCTCGTTCGCAAGTCTTTGGTCGAATGCATCATGTTGGCAGCGATCGGTGGGGCCTTAGGCATAGGGGTGGCGTACGCTGGAACAAGGGTGATTTTGCATCTGGCTTTCCAGATTGGCGGCCCCAACAACTACGTGCCAATCAGCGCGCACCCGTCTTTACCTGTGCTGCTCTTCTCACTGGGTGTGTCCGTTTTTACCGGAATACTCTTCGGGATCGCACCGGCGTGGATGACGTCGCACGCTGACCCGATCGAGGCGCTTCGCGGTTCTAACCGCTCGGTGGCGGGTGGACGCTCGTGGGCGCAGAGATCACTGGTAATCGCGCAGGCGGCCATGTCGCTCGTGCTGCTCTCCGCAGCGGCCCTGCTCGGCCAGAGCCTGCGAAACTTGCAACATCAGAAGTTTGGATTCGAGACGCAGAGCCGATATATCGCATGGATCGATCCTCAACTCGGAAACTACAAGCCGGAGCAAATGGATTCAATGTTCCGGCAAATCGACGATCGCCTGGAGCAAATTCCCGGTGTCCGGATGGCTGCGCCCGCGCTCTATGCCCCGATGACTGGTGACAGCTGGAATAACGGTATTCGGATCGAAGGTCAACCTGAGCCTGGTGCCAAAGACGACACAGGAGCGGGGTTCGTCCGGGTGATGCCGCGATTCTTCGATGCTCTGGGTGCCAAAATCGTATCGGGCCGATCGATTACGGAGGACGATACCGCAATGACGAGAAAGGTCGCCGTTGTCAACGAAGCGTTTGCGAAGCGGTTCTTCAAGAACCAGAACCCGATTGGGCAGCATTTTGGTCCCGGCAAGCTGAAGTATTCCTCCACGTTCGAAATCGTCGGAATCGTAAGAGACATGCGGTATATGACCTACGACTACAAAGATCCGGTAAGGCCGATGTACTGGGTGCCAGAAGCGCAGACGGTGGAGTATGACGATCCGGCATACGTGAGCGGCGAAATCTCGTCTCATTACTTGGACAACATCGTGATTTGGGCGCCGGGGAATCCGCCGGGAATGGAAGAACGCGTGCGCAAGACGCTGGCTATGATTGATCCCAATCTGGTTCTGTATAGCGTTGACCCCTATGCCAACGTTGTTAGCGCAGATTTCCAGCAGGAAGAAATGATCGCTACTCTTACAACGCTCTTCGGCGTTCTTGGCCTGGTCCTGGCTGCGGTTGGTCTGTACGGAGTCATGGCCTATACCGTGCAACAGCGAACAGGGGAGATTGGAATTCGGATGGCGCTGGGAGCGGATCGCATGCGGGTGTTGAAGATGGTGCTGCGGGGTGCTTTTTCGCAGATAGGAGTCGGGATGGCGCTTGGCATTCCCGCAGCTCTTGGCGCCGGCAAGCTGATGACGGATCAACTGTTCGGTGTTACGCCCTGGAATCCAATCATGCTCGCGCTGCCGGTGCTGACGCTCGCCTTAGCAGCACTCCTGGCGTCGGCGGTGCCTGCGCGTCGTGCTGCAAGCGTAGAGCCCATGGTGGCACTGCGGAACGAATGATCAGAAAAACGCAGGTGCGTGGATTCAATCGGTACCGCGAATGCGCACCTGCGCTGCGATCGCGCAAGCAGAGTGGCCGATATTCTGACACAGTCACTCCGAACGCAGCGCTTGCATAACATCGACGCGCGCGGCGCGGGCTGCGGGCAACACCGACGCGATAACCGCGACTGCCATTAACAGGAACGCGGAAATGATCACCGGCCAAGGGCCAGGCATTTTGATCTCGAGAAAGAATCTACCCGAGAGCCTTGCGAGCACGAAGCCGACTGCCGCACCAGCGACCACGCCCGCACCTGCCATTGCGGCTCCTTCGGCAATGACACGGGTCAGGAGGTGCCGACGTTGCGAGCCGATTGCCAAGCGGATGCCGAATTCACGGGTGCGTGCACTGACGGAGAAGGCGAGCACGCCCGCCACACCGACGATTGCGATCAACAGAGCAACCGCGGCAAATCCACCAAACACGATCGTGTTGAGTCGATCGGGGGTGAGTACTTCGGAGCGAATATCTTCCAGCGTGGAAGCGTGCTCGACGGGCTGATCCACTGACATCTCGCGCACGATGCGCGTGACAGGCGTGACCAGCGAGTAGGGATCGATACGTGTGTGCACAAACAAACGTCCGCCAAAGAGGCTGACGCCGTTGTCGGAAAGATTATCCGGTACCTGACCGAACGGATGATAGATAGTGAGTGCCGCTCCCGGAATGAGGTGTTCATCATCGACGTCAGCGGCCACTCCAACAATTCGCCGCGGCCCTTTACTCATGCTGATGAAATCCATCACGGGATCGGTCCACATAATGTGACGATTGAGAGGATCCTGGCCGGGGAACATGCGCTGCGCGACACTTTGGCTGATGATCACGACAGACTCGCCGCCACGCCGGTCGTCGTCGTTAAAATCGCGGCCTTCAATGATCGGTACGCCGAGCGCTGCGAAAAATCCGGGCGTAACCGCGCGAAATTGTGCCATCGGATCTTCTTCCCGAGCACCTTTGACGTGACCTTCCCCGGTGAACTGCATGCCCGGACCGAAGCCCTGCGCATCACGCCAAGGGACAGTGGTGCCTTCCGCGACTCCGTCAACCCCCGGGACTTCCTTGATGCGGCGTATCGCGTCCCGATAGAAATTGATGATCTGATCCGGAGTCTTGCCATAAGAGAGGACTGGCATATCCATGGCAAGCACGCGGTGCATGTCGAAGCCGGTCTGTGTGGCTTGCAGCGTCAGCAGAGTCTTGATCAGCATGCTCGCGCCAGCCAACAGCATGAACGAAGCCGCAATCTGTGTGATGGCGAAGATGCGCAGACGCCGGTTCGTGCCGCCGGTAATGCGCACGCCTCCGCTGCTCAGGTTGACGCCTTGCGACGTGTTGGCAGTGGGCAACCGTGGGACGAAAGCCAGGAGTATAGCCGCCACGATCGCCAATCCCGCACCAAGCCAGAGCATGCTCGAATCAATCTTCAAGTCGAGAGCGCGTACTGAGAAGCGCGAAGCGTACCGCCCCAGGACGTTGACCATCGGAGTTGCGCTCACCACGCCCAGAATGGCTCCTGCGCCGCAGAGCAACAAGCTTTCTGCCAGCAGCAGGCGGCGCAACGTACCCGCGCTTGCGCCGAGTGCCGTACGCACCGACAATTCCGCTTCGCGGCGCACGGTCCGGGCGAGGATCAGATTCGCGACATTGCAGCACGCGATGATGAACACCAGTCCCGAGGCGGCGAGCAGTACCAGCAACACGGTACGAGCACCCGATGTGATCTCATCGCGCAGCAGCTTCGCTTCGATGCCGAATTGCGCGCCCGCAGGGTAGGCTTCAGGATGATTTTTCGTCATCGCAGAGTATGCCGTCCGCAATTCGGCTCGCGCTTGGTCGAGAGAAACTCCCGGAGCCAGACGCCCGAACAATTCGGTCATGCGATGGACGCGGCCAGTGACCATGGTCGCGGAGAGATGATGCGGGCTGGTGACAACGTTCGCGATGAGTTCGGTGTCGGCAGGATAAGGAACCGAAGGCTCAAGCACGCCAACGATAGTGGCAGTGCGGTCACTCAGCCGAACCTGCTTCCCGATCACCGATGGATCGCTGTGAAGCGCAGTGGTCCAGAAGCGGTAAGTAAGGACCGCTGCTCCGGCAGCATTGGGGCCATCGTCGCGCATGTCCAGCAATCGTCCGAGTACAGGGCGCAATCCCATGACGTCGAAGTAGGTGCCACCCACAACACCGGCGCGAACTTCGCGCGGCTCACCCAGCCCAATCAGCGTGAACCCGATGGTCGAGAAGTCGCCAAATTCGCTGACCGACTTCACGCTGGCCCGCAAGTCCTGCATTTCGGGAACCGAGAAACGGTCGTTTTCCACCCCAAGGCCATGAGCGCTCTGCCGAATGTAAATGAGGTGATCTTCGTCACGGTTGACCAGCGGTCGCAGCAGGACGCCGCGCACGAGTGTAAAGATCGCCGCGTTGGCGCCGATGCCCAGCGCAAGCGTGAGGATCACAGCGCAGGCTAAACCGGGAGTGCGCGCCAATGAATGGAGCGCAAATCGAAGATCGCGAGCAAAGGACATGGTTCACCCCTGTCGCACTTGGGTAGCAGCGTTGCTTCCAATTCTAAGCGTCACATTGTAAGCCACTTAGCGACGTTTGCGCTGATATTCGCTGACCGTTTCAGGACATTCCTGCCCAAATTTGGACACTGGATGCGAGGCGGTTGGCGAGGCAGTTGGCCAATGCAGTGCGTCACATCGCCACAATTTCGTTTTCATTTGAGGGCTTTGAACAAAGGTAGGGATGCTTCGACTCCGCGAGCGGAACGCCTCCGCGTTCCTCTCGCTCCGCTCAGCATGACATTAGCGGTCTTAGTGATTCATGATGCATGCGAAAAACCAATTTGTCATGCTGAGCGAAGCAGTGAGGTGAGCAAAAGCGAGCCTCACTGCGCAGTCGAAGCATCCCTACCAAGTTCCCGTTCCATCCACGGATGCCACACTGCGATCAACTAGTGAGTACCACCCTAATCCCGCAGGACGCGGGCGGGATCGGTCCGCGATGCACGCCATGCGGGCAACAGGCACGCGGTAACTCCAATCGCGATCATCACCACGAAGGCTGATGCGAATACTGCCGGATCATGCGGGCTAACCTTATAGAGAAGGTTCCCGAGCAGTCTCGTTAGCGCGAGACCTGCAACTGCACCGAAGAGAACACCTCCAACGATCATCCTGAGACCGCGTGAAATGACTAGCCGAAGCAGGTTCGTAGCTTGGGCACCCAGAGCCATGCGCAATCCGAGCTCGCGCCTGCTTTGCGCAACCGCGTAGGACATGACTCCGTACAGACCAACTGCGGCGAGCAGAAGGGCCAAGGCTCCCAAGATTGAGATTAGGGTCACCGCGACCAGTTGAGGCGATGTTGAGCGGTTGACCTGCTCCTGAAGCGTGATCATTTCGTACAGGGCAAGGTTTGGATCTAAGGCGTGCACTTCGCGGAGGAGTGCTGCCCTTAGGCTCGCCGGCGATTGAGTCGTGCGGATGTGCAGTTCAGGTTCTCGCGCGAAATCCTGGCGCAAGGGCACATAGAAGAACGGTCTCGGAGTCTCGCGCACGCTTTCATACTTCGAATCTGCGACCACGCCGACGACTCGCGCCCAGCGATCTTTGACTTGAAGCCTGCGACCGATCGGATCCTGGCCACCCCAGTAACGCGTCACCATGGTGCGATTCACGATTGCTACGAGCGGGGCGTTCTCATCATCAGTCCGCGCAAATTCGCGCCCGGAGATGAGAGGGATTCCCAGAGTGGCGAGATATCCGGGACCGACCTGGTTGTACTCGACTTCAGTTTGCTCGTCGGGCGAAGGTTTGTAGCCGTCTAGGGCAATCGGTGTCGAAGAGTATGTGGAGTAGCCCAATGGCGTTACGCGAGCGAAAGCAGCTGACTCCACGCCCGGAAGCGCGCTGAGGCGATCCATCAGTTCATCCTGAAAAAGCTCGGCTCGCGGGACATCGTATCCGGCGGCCACCAATGGAACACCGGTGGTCACCACTCTGGTCGTTGTGAATCCTGGGTCTATATTGCGAATTTTTTCCAGACTCTTGAGCAGCAAGGCTGCTCCGACCAGCAGAATGAAGCTGAGACTCACCTGGAAGATGACCAAGCCGGAGCGCATCCAGGCTCTTCCCCGGGCACCGACTACACCGGTGGAATCGCTTTTCAAAGGCCCGGCCAAGTCGAGGTGACGGGTTTGGAAGGCGGGAATAATGCCCATAATCAATGTCACGAGCAGGCAGACGCCGGCGCCCATTGCCATAACCCGCGCGTCCATTTCGCCGGGCAGGTACATCGCGGATCCAAGGCCTCTTGGCAACAACAACACAAGCGCGTGGCGGCACCAGTAGGCAACAAGAAGTCCACAGGCGGTGCCGAGCGCGGACAGGATGAGGCCTTCGGTGAGAAGCTGCTTCACGAAACGCACTCGGCTGGCTCCAATTGCGAGGCGCACGCTCATCTCATGGCGACGAACGAACGACCGGACCAGGAGCAGGTTGCCGACGTTAGCGCAGGCGATGAGCAGGACGAAAGCTACAACTGCAACCATTACCTCCAGCGTGGGCAGGAGTTCGCCAGCGTGGTTGAACGGGGTTTGCCACAGCGCCCATAGCCCGACGCCGCGCCCACGGTTGGTGGCCGGGTAGTCTCTCTGCAATCGTGTCGCGATGGCGGAGATTTGCTGTTGCGCCTGCGCTCGAGTCACGCCGGGTTTCAGTCGTACGTAGGATTCAATCCACCGTGCTCCCCTGTCTTCGAGTTTGTAGCCTCCGCTCTCGAAGGTCCCTTCCATTGAAGCGGGAACCCAAAATTGCATCGCCCGGCCAACGAACGTTCCATAGAATCCTTCGGGCGCTACGCCGACGATGGTATGCGGCACATTGTTCAGGCGCTGCGTCTTGCCGATGATCTCCCGGTCGCCTTTGAAACGATTGCGCCACAATTGATAGCTGATGACGACGACCGGGTGGGAATCGCTGCCGACATCCTCGCCTGGCTCGAAGTTACGCCCGAGCATGGGATGCACTCCGATGGCGTCGAAATAGTTCGCCGAAACGATGCTGCCGGTCGCGACCTCCGCGTGGTCGCCGATGTTCAACGTGCTCCCTGTAATTTTGCTGACAAACCATGCGTCGCAGAGGGAGCAATTTCTCTGCAGATCAAGAAAATCCGGCCACGACACTTCCGTCGGCTCGTTCTCACCGCTTGCCGTTCCGGCAACCGCAAACAGCCGCTCCTGATGCGCCACGGCTGGGTATGGACGAAACAGAATCCCTTCCATCCAACTGAAGACGGCGGCATTCGCGCCGATCCCGAGAGTCAGACACAGAATTGCCAAGGCCGAAAAACCGGGACTCCGCAACAGTTGCCGAAAGCCGTAGCGCAAGTCCTGAAGAAAGTCATCCAAAATGCGACCTCCACGGGCTTCGCGGCACTTCTGTTCGATTTGGGTCATTCCGCCCAAGGCCAGCATCGCGGATCGGCGCGCCCCTTCCGCTGACATGCCTCTCGCGATGTTGTCACTGATCTGTTGCTCGAGGTGTTCGTGAAGCTCCTCCTTCATTTCTTGATCGACCTGATCACGAAGAAAGAAAGAGCGCAGGCGCGATGGCAGCGAATAGAACCACTGTTCGATGCTCATGTCTAGACCTCGTTGAGTTTCAGGATTCCGGAGATGGCGGATGAGACTCGGTTCCAGTTGGCGGACTCTGCTTCGAGCTGTTTCTTTCCCAATCGCGTTAGGGAATAACATTTCGACCGGCGGTTGTTTTCACTGGATTTCCACTCGGAGCGAATCCATCCGCGACGTTCGAGTTTGTGGAGCGCCGGGTAGAGAGAGCCGTCGCTGACGCCTAAGACATCGCTGGAGATCTGTTTCAATCGCTGGCTGATTGCGAATCCGTTCATTGGCTGTAACGCCAGTATTTTGAGGATCAGCATGTCCAGGGTCCCCTGGACGAGGTCGGACGGCTTGCTCACGCGGGCGCTCCTCTCGGTTACCGAGTTAGACTAGACCGCTTCCCCTCGGTTAGCAAGGGGGTCGAGAGTTGTTGGATTGGGAGGAGTCCGGTTCTGGGGTTTAGAGATTGGTGTTGTCCAAGGCTCATGGCCTTTACTCAATCGTCATTCCGAGCGGAGCCGAGGAATCCCTACCCGCGGCAGTTGTGCCAGGGTAGGGATGCTTCGACTCCGCCGGAGTTTCGCTTCGCTCGACTCCGGCTCCGCTCAGCATGACACGGCTCTCGGTGCGACAAAAGCTCTTACGCTTTTTCCAGCGCTTCGATCTCGCGCGTGGCGCGTTCGAGGATTTCGCGAATCTTTGCGATTCGGGCCGAATCGTGCGAACCGCGGGTTGCGGCTTTCAGGGCAGCCTTCATGACTGCGGCTGCCGGGCGCATGACTTCTGCGCCCTCCATTCCCATCCACGGGGCCCAGTCTCCAGCCTGCTCGGCCCGTCTCCAAATCTGCTTCACAGTCTCGGCTTCTTTCTGCAGTTCGGCGCGTCCCGCATCGGTCAGCGAGTAAGTGCGCTTCCCTGCCGCTGAATCAGAAACGACCATCCCTTCATCTTCGAGTTGCTGTAGTGCGGGATAAATTGCCCCGGCGCTCGCCTTATAGATGCCGCCGGACTTCGTTTCCAGCTCCTTCATCAATTCGTAGCCGTGCTTAGGACCACTTTCTAACATCGACAGCAGCGCGAGACGAATTTCTCCTGGGCCGAAGAATCGGCCCCATCGGCCTCCGCGTCCCCAGGGAAATCCACCACCGACAAACGGTGTTGCTACGCCGCCGCGCCACCAACTTCCACATCTTCCGTACATATTCACTCCTTTGGTAAAAAGCAAAGTTTCAAGTTTCGGGTTTCAAGGTTTCAAAATAAGCCTCGGCTCTTGCTGGTTCGAAGGCTTCGCTGACCCCAACCGGTTCGGCTGGAAACTCGAAACCTGAAACTTGAAACTTAATTTGCATTCGATATATGTCTAGAAATATATCTTTAGATATAACTAACTGTCAAGCTAAAGATCGCCAATTCTCTCAATGATTTACAATCGCGGTTCATGTTCTATCGGTCCGATAACCGCTCTCCTGACCAGCTTCGTCCGGTCAAGATCACTGATGACTTCATTACGACCGCTGAGGGTTCCGCTCTTATTGAGGTGGGAAACACACGAGTGATCTGCACCGCTTCGATCGAAGAGACTGTTCCCCAATTCATGCGCAACACCGGCAAGGGATGGATCTCCAGCGAGTACAGCATGCTTCCCCGCTCCACGTTGACGCGCACGCCGCGGGAGGTTTCCAAGGGGCGCCAGAGCGGACGCACGCATGAGATTCAGCGGCTGATTGGGAGATCTCTACGCGCCGTAGCCGATCTGACGCGCCTTGGCGAGCGCACGATCTGGATCGATTGCGATGTCATCCAGGCCGACGGCGGTACGCGAACCGCGTCGATCACAGGCGCGTTTGTGGCCCTAGGCTTGGCTCTGCAGAAACTGGTCGAGGCCGGAACGCTGCCCGCAGTTCCGCTCAAGGATTCGGTCGCGGCCGTGAGCGTGGGGATCGTCGACGGAGAAATTTTGCTCGATCTCTGCTACGAAGAAGACTCACGCGCGGATGTCGACATGAACTTTGTGATGACCGCTGCTGGAAAGATGGTCGAGGTGCAGGCGACGGCGGAGCATCAGGTATTCGACGACGCGCAGTTGGCGAAGATGTTGGCTCTGGCGCGAAAGGGTGTGCAGGAATTGATTGCGAAGCAACAGAACGTGTTGAGCAATTCCACGCTGCCCAAGTAAATGGTTGTCGGCTCATGAATCTCGCTAACATCGTTGGCCAGGAAGAGGTCCTCGCCCGGCTGAAATCCTTTGGCGATCTCTACTCGCCCGGAGGCGGCGTTATCGAACACATTCTTCTCCTGGGCGACGAAGGAATGGGCAAGCGCACAATCGCCGATGCCTTCGCAGGGGAATACAGTCTGCTGCTCCACCAATCGGAGGACTTTGAAAAAAGAAGCGACCTCACAGCGGTTCTAACTAACCTTCGGGAGCGGCAGGCGGTCATGCTCACCAACATCCACCGCTTACGACCGACCGTGCTTAAGCTGCTCTGCGAGGCTGCGCGGGAACGAAAAATTGGAATCATAATCGGCCATGGGCACTCTGCGCGAAAACACGTTCTCGAATTACGTCCTTTCACATTGATTGGAACCGCACCCAGAAAGTCCGACTGCTCGCAAGAGCTACTCGGTCTGTTTCCTCTCTCTGTCACATTGCAGCCTTACTCTCAACTCCAGCTCATCCGAATCGCACATCTAATTGCGACTCGAATGAGCATTGCCATCGACGAGGAAACCGCTGCACTGATCGCGAAGAACTGTCAGGGCAGACCGCGTCAACTAGAGTTGCTATTGCAGCAGCTCGCTAGGGCCATAGAAAAACAACTCATCGTCGAGGAAGACGCGCTGAAAGCTCTCTCGGCTTTTGGATTGATCGTTCGCGTTTCGGAAGCAGCGATACACCCGCCACCTGCGATATTGGAGCTTTCGGGGATCGACTTTGAAAGGCTCATCGTTGTTCTCCTCAGTCGTATGGGTTTTCGCGCGGAAATGACCAAGACCACCGGAGACGGCGGAATAGATGTGGTGGCTTTTCTTGATAGGGCTATCATTGGCGGCAAGTACCTATTCCAATGCAAGCGTTATTCCTCGGACACCATGATGGGAGCACCAACTGTTAGGGATTTCTACGGAGCGGTCACAGCCGACCGGGCTGTGAAAGGTGTATTCATTACCACGTCCTATTTCACGCCTCAGGCTCGGGAGTTCGCCGAACGTGTGGGGTTGGAACTGATTGATCAGGAACGGTTGCGACAGTTAATGTCCGAAAATGGCTTTGAGCCATCACTCTAGCAACCCAGCCAGTAACGCATGCTTTTTTGCAGCGAACGGATTCGCCACTGTCACTCCATTCCACGTGAATCCATCTTGAAGGTCTTCAGACAGCAAGAGTCGGCAGCCGTTTTCGGCGGCACAGGCAAGGATAATTGCATCCCAGATAGTGAGGCGATGATCGACGGTCAAATCGAGCGCGGCGCGCAAGACGGTTGTCGAAGTTTCAATCACAGGAAATGTATTCTGCCAGCGGAAAACAATGGCTCGGGCCTGCACGGCCGAGTACTTTGCCTTTCGGAGTACGCGAAATAACTCTCCTAGCACCTGAATCGGGAGAAATGTGCTGCCTGAATCAAGGTCGCTAACTAAAGAAACGGCAATCTTCCTTCGGGCTGGGTCGTCAATTCCTTCGGCGTAAGCCAGGACGTTGGTGTCGAGTGCGACTCTCATGTGCTTAGCGAATCAGGGGTCGCATCAATCGTAAAGATCATCTCGCTTCCACCGACCTACGCGCCGAATTGTTTGACTTTCAAGATGCGCCAGTAAATCGGCCTTCGCTTTGCTTCGGCGTTGCTCCTCCACCGGTGAAATACGCGCAACGGGTCTTCCGTGGCTGGTCACCACGTACGTCCGGCCCTCTTTGACCTCCCTCAGAAGCTGGGAGAACTTGCGGTTGGCGTCGGCGGCTGAAATGGCCTTTTCCATACAATTGTAGTTATATTAACTACTTTGTGGAGGCGAGTCAATCAGCCGCCCTGCCTTGCTGCTAAACACCACGCCCCCTCTGGACCCTCACTTCTGCTCGGTCTTCTTCTCTGCGGCCGCCTTTTGTGCGGCGATCGTCCACGGTGGCGTGATGCCGTTCTCACGTGCGTAGGCGACGGATTGACCCAGATGCTCGTGATTATCCGCGACCAGGATGTAGACTACGTCGCCCGCATTCGCCTGTGGACCTAACTTCGGCAGAAGCTTGGCGAATTCGGCATTCGACATACCTTTGATTGTTTTCTCGGCGAAGTCCCAGGATTTATTCAATTCGTCGACGATGCGTGCGCGATCGGTGGTCGATTTCTCGAGAGCTTTTCGATCCACACCTGCGGGAGCTTCCACGCCCATCATCCCCAGAATTCCGTAGCGCTCGGCGGCGACATGCAGGAAGACCTCGGCAAACGATCTTGAATCGGCTGACGGACGCCACGTCAGCTTGTCGGCGGGCAAGGCGTTGGCCAGGTCGACGAACTTCTTTTGCATGGTTTCCAGATCGAGGAGCGCCTGGGCTTTCATGTCATAACTGGGTGCGGTGTGATCCATAGCATCGTCCGCACGCGGCGCAGCGGCCGCAACTGTACTTACTATTGGCAGAGCAAGGGTCGAGAGAACAAACGCGCAAGACAGAAACAGTCGATTCATGTGATCCTCCTCATACAAAGCGAATGGTTCAATAGACGCAGTGGAAGGCAATTCGTCTTGCAGGCGCAGAGATTTCCGCAAGCGCTTCGATTCAAGCTGGGCAATCCTCCGTGCTGTTCGACGAATTTCCGGTTTTGAAACCTTTCCAAATTGGAACCTTGGTCTCGACTTTCGCTGCGCTATTTGTGGACAGTAACGTTTACGACTGGACGTTCTGGCGATACCGTGAGAAGACTGCCATGGGAAATCTGCGCACCGACCGCCGTCGCGAACAGCGAACTCGAATCGATATCGCTCTGCTGGTTTGGGGAGTCGATACGCACGGGGAGCGTTTCTTGCAAGAGGCGCGTGCTCGGGATATCAGCCTCAGCGGAGCGCTGCTATCAGGGCTGGAGACTGACGTCAGGTCTGGCGATGTCATCGGGATTCTTTGCGGCAAACGGAAGGCGAGATTTCGCGTGGTGTGGGTTCGCTACGATGATGCAGGAGATAAGATGCTGATTGCCGTGCAGCGGCTGGCCGCCGATGAGTGTCCGTGGCTTGAGTTGTTGAACGAGGCCCCTGAGCCCGACTCAGCGCCAGCGAATCCGCCTGCAGACTCGCCTACTCCGTAAGTAGCAACTGACGCTTACTCAATCCACACGGTCTTAGTGTTCACGAACTCGCGGATTCCTACCTTGCTGAGTTCGCGGCCATGACCTGAGGCCTTCACGCCGCCAAACGGAACGCGCGGATCCGACGCTACCATCTTGTTGAAGAAGACCATGCCTGCCTCGATCTCGTTGATGAAGCGTTCGCGCTCTTTGTCGTCATTGGTCCAAATGCTGGAGCCGAGGCCGAAGCGGACGTCGTTGGCGATCTGGATTGCCTCGTCGACATTCTTCACGCGGAAGATCGAAGCCACCGGTCCGAAGAATTCCTCGCTGTAGGCCGGCGAATCTTTAGGAATATTCGTCAGCACCGTGGGAGCGTAGAAGTTTCCCGGCCGCTGCAGCGCGTGTCCACCAGTGAGCAACTTCGCTCCGGCTTGAACCGTTTTTTGCACGTCTCTCTCTAGATCCTTTACTCCATCCGGAGTTGAAAGTGGACCCAGTTCTGTTTTCTCGTCGAACGGATCACCAATCTTCAGGCCTTCCATTTTCGCGACGAACTTGCGCTCGAACTCGTCGGCGATCGGTTCGGCCACGATGAAGCGCTTGGCGGCAATACAGGACTGGCCGTTGTTCTGAATACGCGCCTGCACTGCCGTGGTGATCGCCGCGTCCAGGTTCGCGCTGGGCATCACGATGAAGGGATCGCTGCCGCCCAGTTCCAGTACAACTTTCTTGATACGCTTGGCGGCGCCGATTCCGACCTGAATTCCGGCCTGCTCGCTGCCGGTTAACGTTGCGGCGACAACGCGCGGATCATTCAAGACTGCATCGACCTGCGCGGAGCCGATGAGTAGGGTTTGGAACGCACCTTCGGGAAATCCGGCTTCGAGAAAAATGCTCTCGATGGCTAACGCACACTGCGGAACGTTCGACGCATGTTTCAGCAGGCCGACGTTCCCTGCCATCAGTGCCGGAGCGGCGAAGCGAATCACCTGCCAGAACGGAAAATTCCACGGCATCACGGCGAGGATCGGTCCGATCGGAAGGTAACGGATGAAGCTCTTCTTGGCGCCCGTTTCGACGACCTCATCGGCGAGGAAGCGCTCGGTGTTTTCGGCATAGTAGCGGCAGGCGGTGGTGCACTTCACTGCCTCGGCGATGGCCAACTTGTACGTCTTGCCCATCTCCAGGGTCATCAGATGGGCGAACTTCTCTTTGTCGCGCTCGAGGATCTCAGCTGCCTTCAACATGCGCTGCGCACGGACCGCAAACGGCGTTTTGCGCTCTTGCCGGAAGACCTCGACGGCGCGCTGCAGTTTCTTAACGATTTCGGCGTCAGAAAGCGGCTGGAAGGTCTTAATTACTTCTCCAGTCGCAGGATTGATGGTGGCAATGGGCATAATGGCGAATCCCTTTGAAACTTCGAAATCAATATCGAGGAATGGAATTTTGCCGCCGGAAGAGCTGATCCCCGGATCAACGCCAAGCGGTCATACCACTATACCACCAGCCACAGGACGTCGCGGATGAGCGCTATAGGGGATGTTTCAACAGTTGGCGCGCTTGACCACTTAGCTGTATTTCATCGAGCCGTGCTGCTTGCGATTTTCCGGCGACGCCACTCCTCACCAACCTGTTGTATTACGGTTCTTGCCCTTTCTGCTGCCTGCAATCCAGTTGTGACCGACAAGAACGCCGGGTGCGACGAATCCAGCTTTTCCTTTGCGACTCCACCATCTCCTACGATTGCCAGAAGAAGGTTACCTACGTCGAAGAGGAGCAACTCAAGAAGGCGTTCCGTGGAGAGACTGCGGATCGAATCATCCATGGTGAACCTCAACTCCCCTAAACGAACTTGAGTGTAAACGCGAGTGGGTGTTGAAAAAGTGCGTGATCGGAGAGTT
>Ga0209060_10001873_pt1 | contig 21134 bp, 13 predicted proteins | sample Coa_R1_8_FD_187155 | JGI IMG/M metagenome (GOLD analysis project Ga0209060, IMG submission 187155) | Surface soil microbial communities from Centralia Pennsylvania, which are recovering from an underground coalmine fire - Coalmine... | ecosystem: Environmental > Terrestrial > Soil >...
CTCTCCGTCCCCGCGTGGGGGCCGAACCAGACCGTCTCGGGGAACCTCACGGTGATCGGGACCCTCTTCGCGCCCGGCGCCAACTCCACCCAGGTGCCGGTCACGTCCTCGAACATCACGGTGGTGCCGCCCGGGAACCTTTCCGTACGGAGCCTCCGCGGGCCGACGCCCCTCAACGTGGCCCTGACCACCTCCCCCGCGAACGGGACGGCCCCGGTCCGGTTCCTCCTGGACGTCAGCGCCGACGGGGGGAGCGCCCCGTACAATCTGTCGGTCTGCCTGCAGGGGCCGAGCCCCTCCGCGCCCGCCTCGGGGCCCTGCACCTCGGTGGGCAGCCGGACCGGCTGGAACGGGAGCGGGCTCTCCTTCGGCCTCACCCTCAACGCGAGCGGCACCTATGCTGCCACGGCGACCGTGAACGACTCCAACGGGTCGTCCACGGCGGCCGTGGCGACGATGGTCGTCGCCGCGGCCGGCATGGTCCCGGTCCTCCAGGCGGTGGCCTCCGTGGTCCCCCCCTCATCGGGGAGCGGGGGAACGTACGGGTTCGTGACCCAGGTGAGCGGGGGGGTCGCGCCGTACGACATCCAGTGGGCGTTCGGGGACGGCACCTCCGGCTCCGCCCTCCCGGGCGCCACGGTCCGCCACACGTACACGACCGCCGGGGAGTACGTGGCGACCCTGACGGTCATGGATGCGAAGGGGACGGTGGTCGTCACGAAGGTCGGGCCGTTCGAGGTGACCCTGGCGGCCGGAGGCACCGGTCCGGCGTCCCCGCTGGGGATCTCGGCCGGCACCGCGGCCCTCCTCGCCGGGGGAGCCGTCGTGGTCCTCGCTTCCCTCGTGGCCCTCGTCCTGGTCTCCCGATGGGTCGCGCACCGGAGGGAAGCCCTCAACTGGCTCCACGACCTCGAGCAACGCCGTGGTCCCGGGGGCCCTCCGACGCAGCCGTGAGGGTGCCCGGACCCGAGAGGCGGGACGGAGGTCGGACGGGGTGCGCCTTCGGGTAGGTCCGTCCGTCCTCCTGGCGGCCGTTCTCCTCGCGGGGGCCGTCGCCGGGGCCGCCGGCGGGGCCTCGGCCCAGCCTCATCCCGCCGGCGTCGGCCTCGCCCTGACGGCCGACCCGACCCGGGGAAACGCCCCGCTGGTGGTCGCCTTCCTGGCGAGCCTCACGCCGAGCTCGACGGCGGCCTCGTTCAACTGGACGTTCGGGGACGGGACCTGGTACAACCAGTCGGCGACCGGCAGCTCCTCCCCGGTCCACGCCTACGATTCGGTCGGCACCTACCTCGCCCACGTCAGCGTGAACGCGTCGGGCGGCTCCGCCAACGCCTCCCTGACGATCGAGGTGGTGGCCGAGAACCTCGTCGCCTCCATCGAGGCATCCCCCCTCAACGGGACGGCGCCCCTCACGGTCCATTTCGTGGCGGCGATCTCCGGTGGCACCGGGACGTACGAGTCGATCCTCTGGGCGTTCGGCGACGGGGACAGCGGGAGCGGCCCCGATCTCAACTACACCTACCCCGTCAGCGGCACCTTCCAGGTCAACCTCACCGTCACCGACACCAGCGGCCACTCGGTCCGGAACCAGACCACCATCGACGTGGCCGGCGTCCTCCCTCCCGACCGCGGATCGGCCCCGCCCAGCGCCCTGGAAGCGGCCGTGCCGTACGTCCTCACCGCGGCCGCGCTCCTGGCGGTGTGCGCCGTGGGCGCGCTCTCCTACCGGGCGGCCGTCCGGCGACGGGCGGGCACCGTCGAGGCGCCGCCGGGGGCGACGGCCGAGCCCCTCGGGCCCCCGGGACCCGTCGCCGTCGCCTCCGTCGAGGGCGCACCGGAGCCCCTCGCCCGAGCCGGGGAGGGGACCGCCGCCGCGGGCCCCGACGCCGCGCTCGACGAGTCCCGGCGCCTCTCCGAACGGATCCTCATCCATCTCCTCTGGTACGGTCGCCCGGGCCCCGAGGGCAGCGCCCGGGCCGAGGCCAGCCAGCAGGGGATGGCGCGGTCGCTCAACTCCGGCCAGAACACCATCAGCAAGGCGCTGAGCCGCCTCGTCGACGCCGGGGCGGTCCGGGTCGAGCTCCAGCACGTGCCCGGGGCGCCCCGTCGGGTGAAGACCTACGCCCTCACGCCCCGGGGGGAGGCCGTGGCCCGGTCCCTCACCCGAGGTCCGGGCGAGGGCCGCCCGGCCCAGCGGCCCGGGCCGTGAGGGGGATCACGGCGGCGCCCTAGGGGGCCGGCGGCTTCGGGGAGCCGCGGCGCCGGAGGACGAGGACCACGACGACCAGGACGACGACGACCCCGAGGCCGACGAGGGCGTAGAGGGTCGTGGGGGAGAGCCCCGTGGAGGAGCTGCTGCCGCTCCCGGTCCCGCTCGTCAGGACCCCGTGCATCCCCGACTGGAAGTGCGTCGGGACCTGGCAGACGAACTCGTAGGTGCCGGCCGCCGGGGCGGTGAAGTTGGCGAAGAAGGTGGTCCCGGGGACCTGCCCGAGCGTGAGGTTGACGAGGGGAGGGTGGGCGTTGAAGAAGTCGTCGAGCTGGGCCGGGGTGTCGGACGTGGGGATCGTCACGTTCGGGACGGAGGAGAGGACGAAGGTGTGCTCGAAGTTCGCGAGCTGCGTCACCTCGAGCTCCACGGGCTGGCCGGGCGTGACCGTGAGGGCGTCCGGTGTGAACATGAGGGCCCCCGTGGCGTCCACCGACAGGACCTGCGAGGCCGATGGCCGCGGCATAGCGGCGGCGAGGGCCGGGAGGAGCGCGGTGGCCACCAGCAATACGGCGAGGACCACCGGTCCCGCTCCCTGAGGACGCATACGGTCCCCTAGGTTCCCGGCGCGGTATTAGTACGCTCGTTCGATTCCTACGGGGGGAGCCGGTCCCCCGAGAGCGGGTCCGATCCCTCGGACGGGCCGGCCTCGGACAGGGCGTGCGCGAGCCGCTCGCCCCGGGGCGTGAGGTGGTACACCCGGACCCGTCGGCCGCCGCCGGCGACGTGGGTCGTCTCGGACCCGACGATGCCGGCCGCGGACAGTCGCCGGAGGACCCGGCTGATCGCGCTCTGCCCTGCTCCGACCCGTTCGGCGAGGCCGGCCTGGGTCCACTCGGGTCCGGCGAGCTCCCCGCGGGCGACCTTCGGGAGCGTGCCCATGGTCCGCAGGAGCTGCAAGGCAAGCCGGCGGCTGGCCGCGAGGCCGGACGGCTCGGGAGCGGTGGGGGCCGGGGCGGGGGTGGGACCGGGTCCCGGGGCGGGGGCCTCGGGCTCCGGAGCGAGGGCGGCCGATGGGACCGGGGCGACCGGGGCCCCCCCCGGGGCGGCGAGCTCCACTCCCGGCGGGATGCCCCGGGCCGGCAGTTCCCGGCGCCGGTACAGTACCCAGCCCGCCGAGGCCAGGAAGACGGCCACCCCGACCCCGAGGAGGCCGACGGCGATCTCGGGGAGGTACGCGGCGAGGCCCCCGGCCCCGGCCGGGCCCCGGCCGTCCGAGCTCCCGTTGCGGTCGGTGGAGTTGTTGTTGGGACCCGTGGATCCGCCCGGCCGGACGCTGATGTTCGCCGAGGCGCTCGCCCGTGCGCCGGTGCTGTCGGTCACCGTGATCTGGGCGAGGAACGTCCCCGAGGTGGCGTAGGTGTAGCGGACGTCGAGGCCGCTCCCCACCCCGCCGTCGCCGAACGCCCAGACATAGGACAGATAGGTCCCGGAGCCGCCGAAGGGGGTGGCGTTGAACGTCACCGTCAGCGGGGCGGTGCCGTTGACGGGGGACGCGGCGAGCCGGACCCCGAGGACCGAGGAGACGACCACGATCGTCACGGAGGCGTTCTCGGGACCCGCGGCCCACACCGCGGTGGCCACCGCGTGGTACGTCCCCGGGACGAGGTACGTGTGGGAAGGGGTCTGGTACGACGCGCCGCTCCCGTTGAGGTACGCGCCGTCCCCGAACGCCCACTCGTACTGGAGGGGGGCGCTGCTGTTCGGCGTGGAGAGGCTGAAGTCCACCAACAGGGGAGCGGACCCCCGGGACGGATCGGCGGTCAGCAGGAGCCCGGCCCCGGCCGCGGGCCCCGGCGCGGCGGCCCGGGCGCCGGGCGATGTCGTCGAGAGCGCGGCGCCCCCGACCAGGAGGATCGTGACCACGAGGACCGCGGTCCGGGCGGGAGCGCGCTGCCGGCCCCTCACGATGGATCGGTCCCCCCCGGCGTCCGCCCCGGTCCGGGGTTACGTCCGGCGCCGGGGAGCCGGGGCGCGCTCGTCGGGGTCCAGGCCCGCGACCAGGGCCTCTCCTTCACGGCCGACCTCCCGACGGAACAGGAACAGCGCGGCCAAGATGAAGGCGGCGGCGACGACCGCGCCGAGGGCGAGGTAGCTCCAGGACGGGGCGGACTGGGTCGACGGTCCGACGGTCTCCCCGAGCCCGCCTCCGGAGCCGTTCCGGGTCCCGGAGCCCCCGCCGCCCCGGGTCAGCACCACGTGGACCGTCGGGAGGACCGACGTCGCCTGGTGGCCCCTGGCATCGGTGATCGTGACGGTCGGGACGAAGTCGCCGGCCGAGGAGTAGGTGTGGTCCACCGCGACGCCCGGGATCGACGAGGCGAACTGCCCGTCCCCGAAGTTCCACTGGACGGTGTACGGTCCCTCGCCACCCTGGGGGGTCGCCACGAACTGGAACGAGTCGCCGACGGTGGCGTTCCCGGCGATGGAGCCGTTCGTTCTGGACTCCGCGGCGTTCACCGAGAGGGGGGAGAAGACCGGGACCGTGGCGTTCCCAACGAGGACGAGGGGCAGGGCGAAGTTCACGAACCCGAAGTTGGTGGCGACCACCGAGACCACGATCCAGTAGTAGCCCTGCTGGAGGAGGGGGAGGGTGATCGTGATCAGCGTCCCGTTCCAGCCGACAACGCTGCCCCCGGTGGTATTGTAGAACGTCGAGTTCGTCCCGTTCCCGGAGTCGCCCGCCACCGCCCACTGGAGGAAGTACGGGGCGAGGCCGTTGACCGCCGAGATGTTCAGGGAGACGTTCAGGGGGGCCGTGCCGTTCGCCGGTCCGTAGGTGTAGGAGACGGACGGCCACCAGTTGACGGGGGACCCGTTGGCGGCGAGGAGCACCGACAGCGGCAGCTGGAGCAGGTCCCCGTCGTTCGGCGAACCCGTGGGGCCGGTCAGAACGACCGAGCCGGTCTCGAGGCAGTTCCCCGTGGGCACGGCCCACGGGGTCCACGGGTACCCGCATCCCACGGACTCGGTGAGGTTGGCGGTCCGGTTCGTGGTGGAGACGGAGTTGCCGCTGGTGCCGTTCCACGCGTACAGGTGGATGGACGTCCCGTTGGGGAACGCCGAGGCATTGGTGATGTTGGCCCAGAACGTCACGTTCACCGGGTAGGACCCGGTGGCGACCGTGACGCCGGTCTGGATCGGTGACGGGCCGGTGACGTTCACGTCCGGAGAGCTCCCGCACGCGTAGTCCGTGCCGTCCGGCTCCACGAGGCAGGCGGTCGCGTTGTAGGTCCCCGGCAGGTAGTACGTGTGGTCCTCGACGGGCAGGTACGGGTAGAAGCCCAACCCGACCCAGAAGAGGGACCATCCCGCGGGGATCGACGGCGCGACGAGGGTGTAGGTGACGTTCGCCGGCGCCGCCGCCGTGAGGGGGGTGGCGTTGAGGACCACCGGGTGGGGGCCGAGGGCCGAGGTCCAGGCCATCACCTGGAACTCCGTGGCGCCCTCCTGGGTGCAGGTGGCGTCCTCCACCAGGACCTGGACGGACCAGAGCCCCGCCTGCCCGAGGGTGATGTTGCCGGTCGCATTGTAGGACGTGAGGAGGACGGAGCCGGTGGAGAACGTCAGCCACGGATGGAACGGCGGCAGGCCCCCGCTCCCGATCGAGATGTTCCAGGAGAAGTTCAGGGGGGCCGGGCCGGTCCCGTTCGCCGGCGTCGAAGTGAGGGTGAAGTTGAGGCCCACCACGGGGAACGGTACCGTGCCCGGCGGGGTGCAGTTCCACGGGGGCGCGGCGCTGCCCGTGGCCGCGATGCTCCCGGGACCCCCCCCGGTCGAGGAGAGCGTGGACGCGCCGACCGGGTGGCCGTAGTGGACGGCGACGCCCGACGGTCCCGGCGCCGAGGGACCCGGGCCCGCGGCCTCGGAAGGGCCGGCGGAGGCCGGAGAGCCCGACCCGGCGACGCCGAGGGGGAACGTTCCGAGCATCAGGCCGACGACGAGGACGACGAGAAGAGCTCCGCGAAGGCCGACGCCGGACATGACCGTCGCTCCGGGGGCGTTCTCGCCAGATAAACCTCGGTGGCCGATAGGGCCGTTCGTTGCCCGGGCCCGCATAAATGCCGATGTACCGGCGAGCGGAGGGCTATTCCGGGGCGACCGGTTCCGACCCTTCCGGCGGGGTCCGGCGCCGGCGGCCTGCGACGACCACGCCCACGCCGATGGCGGCCGCTCCGGCGATCCCGAGACCCACGAGGAGCTCGAGGTTCGGGAACCCACCGGAGGTGCCGCCCGCGTGGATCGGCTGCGTCCCGTTCCCCGTACGAACCGGAGGGATCGCCGTGAGGTTCACGGCCAGCACGAGGCCCGCGCCCGGCGCGATGGAGACGACCCGGTCCAGGGTCTGGTAGCCGGAGAGCGTCACGAGAAGGGTGTAGTTGCCGGCGGGGAGGGTGAGGTTGAACGCCCCGTTGGAGAGCGTCACGACGGTCCCGTTGACGGTGACCGTGGCCCCGGCGGGGGCGATGGTGGCGGCGAGCCATCCCGGCAGCGGCGCGAACGGCACCTGGACCCCCACGGCGGCCCCGACGACCGAGAAGCTGAGGTCACTGACGGCGAGCGTGTACGGGGCGGAGGTGGTCACGGTCGGGATGTACGAACCGTTGATCATTGCCAGGACGAGGGCGCTCCCCACGCCCCAGACGCTGGAGCCGGCGACGCTGACCGACCAGTTGGCCCCCGCCGGGAGACCCGACTCGGTGAACGTGACCGGGACCCGGAACGGGGTGAAGTTGAACGCCACCTGCACGGGCGATCCGGCGATCTCGACGGAGCCGTTCCCACCGGGCGCCGTGTAGCCGGCCACTAGGCCCAGCTGGTAGCCGTACGTGCCGTTCGGGAGGAGGACCCGGAGCGAGGAGGTGAACGCCGCGATGGTGTTCCCGGCCACCCGGACGGTCCAGGGGGTGCCGACCGGGAGTCCCTGCTCGGAGAGGGTGAGGTCGTACCGGGCCACGCCCCACGAGATCGAGAACGCCGCGCCGGTGCCGCTCACGGTGACCGTCCCGCTGGCGGGGGTCGCCACGTACCCGGCGATTCCGTTGACCTGGAACGCGAAGGTCCCGTTCGGCTCGTCGATCTGGAGCGTCGCCGTCCGACCGTTGACCCCGGCGCCGCCCACCACGACCTGCCAGAGGGTCCCGTTCGGGAGCCCGCTCTCCGTGAAGGTGACAGGGTAGACCACCCGCGTCCAGGCGATCCCGACGGTCACCGACGCCCCGGCCACGGTGAAGTTACCGGACCAGGGGGTGGCCGTCCAGCCCGCGATGGGGGTGACGGTGTAGTCGTACGTTCCGTTCCGCTCGAGGAGATTGATGACGGTCCCGGCGGACTTCGACACGTTGGCCCCGATGGTGATGGACCAGGGGGTCCCGGTGGGGAGGCCGGTCTGCTTGAAGGTCACCGGGTAGCTGCCGGCCACCCCGAAGAGGACCGGGACGTAGGCGCCCGCGGGGACCCCCACCGTCTGGCTGGCGTAGACCGAGCCGGTCGGCGTGTCCAGCTGGATGTCGTACGTGCCCGGCGCAAGGGTGAGGTTCGCGTCGCCGCCGGTGTAGGAGGCGACGGCCGTTCCGTTCACGAGGACGGTCCCCGCCGCGAGGGGGGCCGAGACGTTCACGAGGGCGTCGTAGGAGTGGTCGTAGAGGGTCGAGAGGCTGCCGGTGGTGCTCTTCGTGACCCGACCGTACAGGAGGCCATCCGACGCCACGACCCGGCGCTGGTCGGCCACGTGGTCGATCCCCTCGGCGGTGTCGCTCCCGAAGTTGTAGGCGTTGATGATCGGCTGGAGGTTGTGCCCGTTCCAGTACTGGAGCGTGAGACCCAGGTTGGAACCGGTGTCGGTGGTCTGGCTCCCTCCGCCCGGCCCTCCGAGGATCAGTTCGGCGTCGTTGAAGAGCCCGTACGGGTTGTAGGACGTACCGTCAACGACGAATCCCTGGTTCGTGTAGCCGCGCGCGAACGCGACCTTGATGTTGTCGTACGTTTCCCAGGCGCCGGAGTCGTTGTACTCGAACGCCACCTCGGGGTAGCCGCTCACGACGCTGGAGACGACCCGGAGCTGGAACGTCGCGGGGTAGGAGAGGGTGATGTCGTTCCCGGAGAGGAACGAGCTCGCGATGTCGAAGTACCAGCCGTAGTACCCCGATCCGTTGCCGGTGATGTCGGTCCCGGTGGTGTAGGCGCCGCCCGCCGACATGTTCCAGACGTTGTCGATGAACTCGATCAGGTTGGAGGTGGTGTTGAGGAACGCCACGTCCTGGATCCAGTACTCGTACGTCCCCCCCGCGCCGTTCACGACCAGGACCACGTTCAGCTGGAACCCCATCTGATCGATGGAGCCCGTGTTGGACGCGTTCAGTACGGTCAGGGAGCTGATGTTGATCGTTCCCACGAACTCGGTCGTGTTGTAGGTGTAGCCCGTCGACGTGGAGGGGTTCACGCCGAAGTCGGCGATCCCCATGGGGGCCGGCTCGGAGCTGTAGTACGAGTACGGGTCAACCTGGAAAGCGGCGTGGACCCGAGGGGTCGCGGGCCCCGTCAGGAGCCGGGCGAGCCCCGGCGGCGGCACGGGATGGGAGTGCGGTACGCCGAGGGGCGAGGGGGGCCCGGACGGGGCGGCCGCTCCCGGCAAGGCCGGGAGAGCGAGGAGAAGGAGGAGGGCCCACGGGGCCCAGCGGGAGAGCTCGCGGTTCCTCACGGGGTACCGATGGAGTGTCTCGGGGCTTCGGCCTTTAAGGGTGTCGGCCCGGTATCCTCCGGGGAACCATCGGCCGCGCGCCGGCCCCCCCGCGCTTTGCCGCCATCGGCCGCCCTGAGCGGACATCCGGGCCGGACAGGTCGACGCGCCCGAGAAAGTCCTATCGGTGTCTCCCGTGGTCCGGCAACGGCGCTCCCTCGCCCGGAGGGCCCCGGGCGCCTTACAGGGGGGCCCCGCAGCTCGGGCACCGGCTCAGGACCTCGTCCGAGAGCGTGCCGCAGTGCCGGCATCGGACCTTCACCACCTGCCGTTCGATGGTGTGCACGGCGGCCGGTGGCGGGGGGGCCGGCTCCTCGCGGGGGGGCGAACGCTTGGCCGCCTGGATGGCATGAACCCACTTCGTCGGGTCCACCACCTCCGCCCTCAGCTTCTGATGGCCCATCTCGATCAGCAGGTATCGCGGGCGGCGGAGCACCGTCGCGACGGACGCGTTGGTGATGTGCCCCAGGGGGACGTCCAGTACCGTGTGGACCTCGGCCGGACGGAGGCGCCGGGTCCGGGGCTCCTCGATCACCAGCCTCTCCGAGGTCAGGAAGAACGTCCCCCGGCCTTCCGTGTGGGGACCCCGGAACGGGACCACGTGCTCCCGGAGGACCTCGACCTCCTCCCCGTTCAGCAGCATGGCCCGGACTCCTAGGATGGGCCGTCCGAAGAAACCTTCCGTCCGGGGGCCGGCGACGGGCCGGCCCCCGGCCCCCGGGCGGGACCTGTCTAGGCCGTCTTGGCCATCTTCATGACGTCATCGTGACTGACGTCCTTGTTGTGGTGTTCCTTGACGTGCATCTGCACGTACTTCACGAGCTCGTGCTCCTTCGTCGAGATCACTTCGAACCCGTCCTCGCACGCCACCTTCCAACGCTTCATCGCCATGGTCTTCCGTACCGGCCGCTTCGGCGGCCGCTCCCGCATGGCGTGGCGCGTTATCTAGCTTCGGGGGAGATCGGTCGGGCCGCCATCCCCACCGGGTTCAAAGCGGGGGGGCCCCTGGGGCTGCGAAGAGGTCGGGGATGACAGTGCGCAGGACCACCGGGACGCCGTCGGGGGCCGCCATCTTCGGTCCGGACTTCTTCCCGTTCCTCCGAGGGCTCGCGAAGAACAACGACCGCCAATGGTTCGAGGCGAACAAGTCGCGCTACCGGGACCACGTCCAGGCCCCGGCCCTCGAATTCGTCCGCAGGGTAGGGCCCCAACTGGAGAGGATCAGTCCCCATCTCATCGCGGACCCGCGGCCCGTCGGAGGGTCCGTGATGAGGATCTACCGGGACATCCGGTTCTCGAAGGACAAGAGCCCGTACAAGACGGCCGTGGGGATCCGGTTCATGGTGGTCCCGTCCGGGGCGGACGACGCGTACGCGCCCGGGTTCTTCCTCCGGCTCGCCCCCGGCGACTCCTGGACGTACGCGGGGATCTGGCAGATCCAGGGACCGGCGCTCGATCATGTACGGAAAGCGATCGTGGACCGGACGGAGGAGTGGAGGAAGGTCCGCGCGGCCGTCCCCGAGGTCGAAGGGGAGTCCCTGCGGCGGGCCCCGACCGGCTTCGATCCGGCCCATCCGTTCATCGAGGACATCAAACGGAAGGGGTTCAGCGCGGGGCTGGAGGTCAAGGACTCCGAGGTGACTCGACCGGAGTTCCCGGACCGGTTCGTCGCGGCCTGTCGAACGCTGGATCCGCTGAATCGGTTCCTGTCGAGCGCCCTCGGCGTGGAGTACTAGCCCTCGCGGGTCGATGGCACGCGACCTCCGGGCCGTGCCCGAGGGAACCCCAGGACCCCCCGTGGGATGGCCCCGGGCCGGGACCCCGTGACCGACCTTCGTTGCCGTCCGGTCCGGAGCGGTCGATGGGGGACCGGAGGGGTGGGCCGTCCAGGGGCGCGGGGCTCCGTCAGGGCTCTCGCTGGGCAAGGTCCCCGAGATGGTCGATCAGCGAGCGGAACTGCGTGAACGGGTAGACCGGCTCGGGCCGATGGTTGGGGAGGGTCCGGAGCTGGAGGTGCCGCGTTCCCCCTTCGGCCCCGGGAACCGGCCGGGCGTAGCTGAAGAACGAGACCGGCTCGTCGATCCGCTCGCTCCTCGACCGACAGAGGTCCCGGCTCCGGGGGAGACACGCGTCGATGAGCTCTCGGCCGATGCGCGGCCCGTCGGTGCGGAGCCGATCCTCGTCCAGGGGGTCTCCCCGGGGCACCGAGGGGGCCACCTCTTCCGGGATCCCGTCGAGCCGGGTGAACACGAAGATGGGGTGGAGGTGCCGGGTCGTCGGGGCGGGGACGGTCCCCCCGCTCCGGGCGAGCTCAGTGAGGACCGCGACCACGGCGGCGTCCCGGTCGGAAGCGGTCGATGGGCCGCTCCCTCCCGGCCCCTCCGTAGGCCTCGGATCGACGAGGAAGATCGGAGCGGTGCAACTGAGCAGGTCGTTCACGGCCCCGGGGGGTGCCGGGGCTCCCTGGAGGAGCCGGGCCGCGGACGCCGCCCCGGCCCCGTTCCAGCGGCAATCGACCCGGAACCGGGGATCGAACCCGGTGTTCCGGTGGAACGGCCTCCAAGCGGCCGGCGGGCTGAACGCCAGCTCGAACCGGATCTCCGCGGCCGCGTCCGGTCCCAGCGACCCGGGGAACTCGCCGGCCACCAGGGGCTCGTAGAGCGCGGAGAGGCGACGGAGGGACTCCGGCGGGGCCGTGAACCGGAACGAGTCACCGCGCTCGGAGGCGAGCCGGGTCAGGGCGACGTAGAACAGCCCAACGAAGGTGGTGGCCCCGGACCCGGGCTCGGAGAGGAGGACTGCCCGCAACACGTTCTCACGGCCCGGGCGTTCGTTGGTCGTTCCCGGGGAAAGCTCGTGCCATCGTCCGCCGGCGTCCCCGCCCGGCCGGCTCCGTTCCCGGGGTCATGCGCCCGGAGACCCCGGGTCCGCGGCCGACCGGTAGCAACCCGCCAGGGTCGCGTACCGCGGGGTCTCGTCGGGTACCCTCGGGAGGGTCGGCGCGTCCAGGGCGTTGTCGAGGAGGGCCCAGCTGTTGTCGGTGCGGAATGCCCGGGGCGCGACCACGAGCTGGAACCGGGCCGCCACGGGGCCGGCGGGGTTGTCGCTGATGGCGGGGACGAACGGGAGACGGCAGGCCAACTGGAACACCTCGAGCATCCGCATCAGGGTGAGGCGCCGGATCGCCGGGGTGGTGTCGCGGCACAGGACCAGGGTCCGCCCATCGGGCTCCTGGAGGGTGCGGGTCAGGAGGGTCTCGGCGGACGCGAAGGAGAGGAACCGGCCGATCCCGGGGCTGGCCGTGACGAGGGGTCCCGGCGGGTCCTTGAGCGAGACCGTCAGCGGCTCGATAGTACCCGTCACCGGCCCTGCCGCCGCGTCGAACGCCCGGATCGAACGGTCCACCTCGTCGAACCCCAGCCGTCCGCTCTGGAGAGGTTCCAGGGGCACCACCGCGGTATGGTTGATGAACGTCCGCCGCCGGTACTCCTCGTCCACGGGGCCCGGGCCGATGAGCGAGACGAGCAGCTCGTTCCCGGAGCTCGCGGGCTGGACCATCAGGACGTCGACGGTAGCCTCGGTGTCGTGGAGGCTCTCCCCGGCGAGCGGCGTGTAGATGCCGTCGAGCCGGCGGGCGTAGAACGAGAGGTTGAGGTCGGCGGACTGCGCGCGAACGCTGTAGCCGACCTCCGGCGCCGACCCGTAGATCCAGTGCTCCAGGCGGAGGGTCGTCCCCGGCGCGGAGGGACCGCGGGCGGAGGCCGGGCTCATGGGGCGCCCCTAGGCCGCCCGGAGGCTGTTCTCGTCCTCGCCCTCCAGATCGGCCACATCGTCCGCGATCCGGCGGAAGTACTCGATGAAGGCGAAGTACTCGTTCACCGAGAAGTCCATCTGGGCCGCCTGGCCGGCGGTCGGGGGCCGCAGCTTGATCCGGGGCGCTGCGGCCGGGGCCATCCCGCCCTCCGCGGTGACGGTCCGGATCCAGCTCGCGAAGTACTGGGCCTGGTCGAAGCTAGGCCCGCCCTGCTCGACCCGGGCCCCCCGGAGCTGCGAGAGGGTCTGGGGGAGGAACACCCGAAGGAGCTCCTCGCAGAAGTCGCGGCGCTCCTTCGAGTCATACTCCGCGGGGATCTCGGGCGGGAGCCCGATCTGGTGGAGGAGCTGCTCCCCGAGCTGGTCGGTCTTCGTGAGGACGATCGCCGGGAAGATCCGCAGGCGGCCCGGCTTCTTCCCCGCCGCCTTCTGGCGCTCGAACTCCTGGGACTTGTAGGTCGCGAAGTTCACGATCAGCTTCGCGATCTCGCCGTCGTAATTGACCATCTTGCGGAAGCTCGGGGAGGTGGTGTCGAGGGTCATCCGGCTGCAGTCGACCAGGATGACCACCGCGAAGCTCTCGAGGAGCTGCTTGATGATCGGGCTCGAGGCGACGCCGGAGGTGATGTACTCCTGGACATCCTCGCCGGAGACGTCGTACGCGGCGAACTGCACGCCCTTCCAAGGGCGCAGGAACCGCGAGTCCGACCGGACCTTCAGCAGGTCCATCCCCTTGCCGACCAGGGTCTTGAACCCGAAGGTGAAACGGACCTTGTCCATCTCGTACTTCAGGGTCGCATCGGGGAACGACCCGTTGACCATGAACTTGTAGATGTTGGACATCAGGGTGAGCGACTCCGGCGGCGCGAAGAACCGGAACGTGTCGGCCCGGGACGTCCCGTACTGGACCTCGGCGGCGTAGAGCGCGCCCAGGAAGGTCGTCTTACCGGAGGCCCGGTCCCCGAGCAGCGCGGCCGGGCACATCGGCGCCCGATTCAAATCCGATTATTTAAGGCGGGGCGCGGCCGCTCGAGCGGAGGGCCGGGCGGCTCACGCCGGCGGAGCCGAGGGAGCCGCCGGAGGGACCGGGCCGGCGCTCCCCGAGGGACCAGCGCCGGGGTCCGGGCCGGGGCCGGCCTCCACCGTGTACCGCAAGGATCCGTCCGGGGCCCGGGCCCGGCGCACCCGCTTCCCGACGTCGAGGGTCCAGACACCGTCGTCCGCCCCATGGCGCGGGTCGCCGAAGGCCAGGTCGTTGAGCTCGGCCTCCAGGTACCCGGAGTCGGTCTCCTCGTCCGGAGTGTAGGACCCGTCCTTCATCAACCGGTTGAACAACGGGAGGTCCCGGGGCCGGCCCCTCCAGCAAACCTGGTCGAACAGGTCGGTGGCCGGAGGTCCGCCGACGAGGGCGCTCCGGAGGGAGCGGTACCCCGCGTTCTGCCGGCAGTCGGCGGAGGGGGGCGGCGGGAGACGGACCTGTTTGTCCGCCAGGGAGCGGAGGATCTCGATCCACTCGGACGGGGTCCGGCTCGGGCCGAACCACTTGGGAAGGTAGAACCGCAGCGAGCCCACGGAGGCATCGAGGGGCTCCCCGGAGACGGCCCCGGTGGCCTCGTCGGTGCCCGACGCGAACTGCAGCTGGTACGCCGAGGTACCCCCGGTCCCCCGCTCCCGGGGCCACCGCAGGGTGCCGAGGGCGACCCCCGGCGTCCGGATCGGGTCCAGGAGGAGGAAGGAATCGGCGTCGTAGGTGGGGAGGAGCGCCTGCAGGGCCGCGTTCACGTCCCGGCTGGAGGTCGACTCCGCCAGGTCGGTCAGGCGGGGGAGCACCACCGTCGGCGACGTGCCCCGGGGGGTCTCTGCGAGATCGTCCAGGATCGATTGGGCCACCCGGAGCAGTAGGACCTCCTCCGGCGGGCGGCCGTTCAGGGTCGGCGACGCGTCCTCGTCCGCGCTGCCTCCGAACAGCAGGTGCCACCGGGCCGGATGGGGGCCGGCCTTCCCCTCGCTGATCCACAGGAGGCGGTCGGCGAGCCGGGGGGTCCGGCTACCTCCCGGGACCCGGGACTCGTAGAACAGTCCTCCCCACATGGCGGTGGCCCAGGTCCGCCAGGGGGGCCGGCCGGGCGGCGCGGGGGTCGTCGCGCTCTCGAGGTACCAGCGCTCGGCGAGGAGCCGGAGCAACTGGGTCACGTCCTCCCGGGATCCCGTTTCCTTGCGGACCCGGGGGAGCAGGAGCTCCGCCTCCTTCGCCAGGCGTCGGAGCGTCTCGTGGTCGGCCCGCTCGGCCTCGTGGAGGACGTCCGAGAGGCTGAGGGAGTTGAGGCCGAACAGGTCGAACCGGCCGTCCGCGTCCATCCTCAGAAGGTACGAAAGGCCCCGGGGGAGCGGCGGGGTCCGAGGGGTCGGCGCGGTCGGGGTCGCCCAGGGGAGCAGCACCGAGGAGCCCCAGGTGGGGGCCGTGGCCGGAGCCGGGGCGGCGGGCGCGGGGGCGGTAGCTTCCGGAGGCCGGGACGGCACGGGCGTCGGAGGGGGGGACGGCGGCGCGGCGGTCGCCGGAGGAGGGGGCGGGGGTGGGGGGGGTGGCAGGGGAGCGGTGACCGGAGGCCGCAGCGCCAGGGTCCGGCAGTTCCCGCAGTACCGGAAACCGGCCGGGTTCTCCCACCCGCAGACGCCGCAGCGTTCCATACCGAACCGGAACGAGGGCAGGGGCACGGCCCCCGGTCCCCCCTGTCCCCACCCCATCCTCGCTCCGGCCGTGAGGAACGGCCCGCCCCGTTCCCTCGGACGATGGGCGCTAGGCGAGCGCGAGCGCAAGAACGTAACGGGTCTCGTCCGGTCGGCCGTGGGAGTTTCCGCCGCGTCCCGTCTAGCGGGGCTAGGGTTCGGGTCCGCCCGAGGGCTCCGGACCGGTCGGGCCGTCCCCGCCGGGGCGCCGGCCCCGGCGGCGCAGCATCCAACCCACCGCCCCGCCGGCGGCCGCCAGCGCTCCGAGGCCGACGTACCCAATCCAGCCGATCGGGCGGGCGGGGCTCGGCGGGGGGACAGAGGGAGCCCCGAACGTCGCGATCTCGGTGATCGGCCCATCCATCGTGACCGTCGAGTTCCCGGTCCCCCCAGTATAGTTCCCCAGGCCGCTCCCCGTCCAGTTGAGGAAGCCGAACGTGGGGGCCGCGGCGGCCGAGATCGGAACGCTCGCGCTGGCGTTGAACCAGGTCCCCCCCGGAGGCGTCGCGGTCCCACCCACCGTCGCCAGCACCTCGAGCCAGTACTGCGTGGTGAACGTCACGACGACCGTCTGGTTCCCCGCGGTCAGATCCACCGGCTGGGCGGTGACGTCGGGTACGAACTGGACCCCGGGCCCGGTCCCCCCGACCGGGGGTACCGTCAGCTGATCTAGCCCTTGCAGACCCCCGAGGACGATCGAGGGCGCGTTCCCCTGGGCGGCGGTCCCGTTCACCACGATCGACCACCGGGTGCCGTTCGGGAGCCCGGTCTCCTCCACCGTCAGGGAATGGGAGGGGGTGGACGGCGGGGAGGCGGCGGAGAAGCTGACCGTCTCGGTCACCGGTCCGTCCAGGGTGGGGCGCACGGTCGGGGCCGCACCTCCGACCGAACCGTTCCCGATCCCTGCCCAGCCCAGGACTTGGTACCCGGGATCCGGCGCGGCCGTCAGGGCGACGACGGCCCCCTCATCCTGCCAGCTCGATCCGAGGGGCGATGCCGTGCCGTTGGGGCCGGCGTTCACGGTGAGGACGTACTGGACCTGGTAGGTCACGACGAACGTCCCGTTGGACGCGACCTCGTACAGCCCCCCCGGGGCCGTCGGGAACGTCGACGTGACGGACGTGGGCACGTACTGGGTGGCGGTGGTCCCGTTGGCGAGGACCGCCCCGACCTCGAACTCGTACGACCCCGACGGGACGGTGGGCAGCTCGAACGTACCGGCCCCCGCGTAGGAGGACCCGTTGAACGTGACGACGACCGGGGCCGACGACGGGAGCCCTTCCACCTCCACCGCCACCGTGAAACGGGTCGCCGGGTCCTTCTGGAACGTCGCGAACTCCTCGACGGGTCCCCGGAGCGTCACCTGCACGCTCGGGGTGGTGGAGTTCGCGCTCTGGGGGCCGACCCCGGTCCACTGGACGAAGTGGTACCCCGGATCGGCCGTGGCGAGGACCGCCACGGAGGAATTCCCGGGGAACCAGCCAGAGTTGGGGGTGACGCTGCCCCCGGGGGAGGCGGCGACCGTCAGCCGGTACATCAGGGCGTAGACGAACACCACCACCAAGGAGCTCTCCACGTCGACCCTCCCCGGACCGGAGGTCAGGTTCGTCCAGGAGCTGCCGGGGATCAGGGGGAGGAGCTTGAGGGCCTCGACGTAGTAGCCGGTACCGTTCGTCCCGTCGACCGCCGACGCGTTCAGGGACGCGGGGCCGAAGGAGAGGTTCGCGACGGCGATCGCGGACCGGCTGCCGTACGCGGCGAGGCCCACGCTGTACGACCAGGGGGTCCCCGCGGGAAGGCCCTCCTCGAGGAAGACCGAGGGGAGGCTCCCGCGGCCCCGGCTCTCCGTATGGTAGGTCAGCACGACCGACCCGTTGGTGGGGAGGAGGATCGGGGACGCCGGGGTCCCGTCCGCGACCCAGATCGTCGAGCCGCTGCCGTTCACCGTCAGGGGAAGGTAGTACGCGCTCTCCCAGAGGAGCGGATCGTCGACCTGCATCGACGAGTTCGCGCTATCGACCACGTACGGCGCCGTCTGGTTCGGCAGGGTCCCGAACAGGTCGACGCCCCAGACGGTCCCGGCCGGCAGGCCCACCTCGTGGAACGTGAACGTCGAAGCGCTCGGCAGGCAGGACGCGTAGGGGGTGTACCCGACCCCGAGGTCGACGTAGTTGCAGACCCCCTCGATGAGGAAGTTGGCGGTCTCCGTGACGGGGCCGGTGACGGTCAGGGTGAGGTTGAGACCCGTCGAGGCGACCGCCCCCGGTCCGATCCCGGTCCAGGAGAGGAAGCTCAGGTTGAGGAACTGGCAGGACGCCTGCGGGCAGCTGAAGTTCTGGAACGGGATCGGTGCGAAGGAGGTGGAGAGGACCGTGCCGTTCTCGTACCACGCGGTCCCGAACGTCCCGGACTCGTTGTAAGTCAGCGATTCGCACGGGCTGTTCCAGAGGTCGATCCCGCAGTACCCCGGCCCCGAATAGGGTGGCGCCGCGACCGCGAACAAAGGGTCGCTCCCGATGGTCACCAGGAACTGGGCCTGGTAGGTCACCTGCACCGTGGTGGGGCCGGTGACGTTCACCGGTGAAACGGGGAGGGGGATCGGGAAGTAGCGACTGCCGCCCGTCGTGTTGTTGGAAACGGTGAACGGCTCGGCCTGTCCGGTGGGCACTCCCGAGATGCTGAGCGTCCCGGGGGCGGTCCCGCTCCGCTCGTTCCCGAGGACGTCCACCGACCACGGGGTGCCGGAGGGGAGGCCGGTCTCCGCGAACGTGAGGGTCGTTCCCGGCCCGTGGAACAGCCGGGAGAACTCGAGGACGGTGCTGCCGTTGTTCGAGTACCCGACCTGGAAGTAGCAGTTGGACGTCGGGCTCGCCCAGGTGGGGCAGACCGGGTTCGTCCAGAACACGTCGATGGAGCTCCCGTCCACCACCATCGCATTGCGGAGCCCCTGCGGGAAGTAGGTGTCAAAGCTCCAGCCCCCGGCGACGACGATGGGGGCGGCGAACGTCGCCCCGTCGTCCTCCGACCAGGTCAGGAGCTGCTGCTGGGCGCCCGTGTACGGGGTCGAGTAGGCGCCGAGGGCGGTCAGGGACTGGTTCTCGATCCCGACCGAGAGGTAGAGGGTCCCGTTGGGGACCACCGCCACCGTGGGGGAGAAGAACGCCGACGGCAGGATGCCGAAGGGAACTCCCGCGGCGGGGCCGAAGGCGTCGACGCTCGCGGGCTGGAAGCTCCAGTTGGCGAAGGTACTGTGGGCGACCGCCACCCCGGTCGCGAACGCCGGCGTGCACCCGACGCTGTTGCACTGGGCGAGGACCGAGAGGTAGGAGTAGGCCACGATGACCTCCTTCGTCAGATTGTCGAAGGCCAGCTGGGGCTGGAGGCCGATGTGCCACGGCGAGAAGTACGGGTAGAACGAGAACGGGGCGGCGAAGACCGTCGGGAGATAGCTCCAGGACCACATCGTCCCGTTGTTCGACGAGCTGCCCACGACCGGGGTCATGTAGTAGCCGCGCCCCGAGCACGACGGCAGTAGGGGGATGCAGTCGGTGGTCGCGTTCGTGACGTACGAGATCACGACCTCGCCGTCAGGGGTCGTCAGGAGGGCCGGGTTCGCCGCGATCACCGACTGGTTGCCCGGGATCACCGGCATCGGGACCGGGGTCGACCACGTCCCGCCCCCGTTGGTGGACCGGACGAATTGGACCCCCATGTCCCCGGTGGCGGGGTCGGTCGCGAGGGTGTAGTTGAGGTCGAACTCCCAGCTCGTGTTCTGCCAGGCGAGGTACACCGTGTCCCCCACCGAGGCGATGGTGGGGTTCTCGTCGATCCAGCTGGCGGACCCGTTGTCGGGCGCGAAGAAGCTGCCGATGGCCGGGTCGAAGAGCGACTGGTTGAGCACCGTCGGAGGGGTCCACCGGACCCCGTCGTCGAAGCTCCGGACGACGACGATCCGGCTCCAGTTGTAGTCCCCGGCGTACGTGGCGGGGAACTCGAAGTCGTTCGGGAGCAGCTGCGGGAAGGGATTCCCGCCCCCGTACAGCCAGGCGGGGATCGACCACTCGACGAAGGCGAGGACGAGCGTACCGTTCGGGAGCGAAGTGAGGGCCGGCTCCCAGGCGTTGGCAAACCGGGTGGCGTTGACCGGATCGCACTGGGTGTTCCCGAGGAGGACCGGGGTCGACCAGTTCCCCCCATCATCGTGGGAGGTCGTGAACGCGATCTCGCTCAGGGTGAAGTTCCCCCCGCAGACCGAGAGGTTCGTGTAGACGGTGTAGGCGGCGTCGATGTGACCCGGCCCCACGACCGTGACGCTCGGGTCCGTCGAGACGTTCACCGGGGCGCACGAGGGGGCGACGGAGGGCGGACCCGTGCAGATCGAAGTCGACGGCGGGGACGGGAGGGCCCCCGTGGTCAGGAACGTCCCCCGACCACTGGGGGAGGGGCTCACCGTAGGGTGGACCGCCAGGCCGGCGGACGAGATGGTCGGATGGGCCGCCCCCTCCGGAGGGTGGGAGGGGGGCGGGGGAGACCCGCCGCCCGCCGCGAAGACCCCGGGCGACACCAGCATCGAAGCCGTGACGAGAAGGGTCAGCGAAGCCCATCGGAGGCTCCTCCGAGGTCGAAGCGGTCCGGCCCCGGGTCGGCACCTCGGCCGGTTCACGGTCCCTCCGGCTCCTCGGGGGTGGAGGCTTCCGGGGGACCCTGTTCCGGGGGGAGGTCATCCGGAGTTTCCGGCGGCGTGCCGGGGTCCGCCCGTCCGCGCCGGCCGATGATCACCCCTGCCGCGACCCCGAGGACCGCGGCCCCCACGGCCAGGAGCGCCCAGGCCGATGGGCTGGCCCAGAATCCTGTCGACGTCGTCGCAGGTGCACCGGGCTCGGGGCTGCCGAACACGGCCGTCTCGACGACCGGCCCCCGGACGGTCAGGTTGAAGTTCGAAGCGGACCCGTTGTACGAACCCGGCCCGGAGCCGGTCCAGTCGAGGAGCTCGTCGCCTGCCATGGGGGCCGAGCTCACCAGGAATGAGGTACCCGCCACGCGCCATCCCGGGCCCGGCGACACGGTCCCGGGACCGGACGCGTCGATGGCCACCCAGAAGTCCGTGGTGAGGGAGATCGCTCTCGTCCCGTTGGCGGCGACGGTCAGGGGGAAGGTGGCCGGCGACGGGACGTACTCGATCTGGCCCCCGGGCGCGTGGACGGTAGGGACCGTCACGGTGTAGGTACCCGGCGCGAGCCCGCTGGCGGTCAGGGTGGTCCCACTGGAGGAGAAGTTCCGCCCGGCCCCCAGGCTGACCCCCCAGACGGTGCCGGGGGCGAGGACGGTCGCCTCGGTGAAGGTCTCGGTGAACCGAGGAGACGCCGGGGGAGGAGGGACGGGGGAGAACGTAGCGATCTCGGTGATCGGAGAGCCCACGGTCACCTGCGCGATCGGCTCGGGACCGGTAAAGTTGCCCGGCCCCGAGCCGACCCACCCGTCGAACTGGTACCCTGCGTCGGGCGTTGCGGAGAGGTCGGCGGTGCTCCCCGAGGTCCTCCAGACCGTCCCCTCCACCTCGTTGGAACCGTTCGCGACGGTTCCGGT
>Ga0209060_10001874_pt1 | contig 21124 bp, 16 predicted proteins | sample Coa_R1_8_FD_187155 | JGI IMG/M metagenome (GOLD analysis project Ga0209060, IMG submission 187155) | Surface soil microbial communities from Centralia Pennsylvania, which are recovering from an underground coalmine fire - Coalmine... | ecosystem: Environmental > Terrestrial > Soil >...
AGGTCCTTCACCCGTTCCGCGAGCATCGGCCGGATCGGGCGTCCCACCTCGAGGTGGATCCGGGAGAGGCCGTCGAGGCCCCCGTCGGCGAGGGCCTCGGCGACCAGCGCGAGGTCGCTGCAGAGGTTGAACGCGGCCTCGATCTTCTCGCGGCCGTACTTCGTCCCTCCGGCCCATCGTTCGGCCAGCGCGTCGAGGATCGTCATCTCCCGGACGCCGAGGCGGAGGCGTCCGAGCACGAACCGCGCGACGTAGCGCGCCTCTTCCGGGGAGCACCGGGCCAGGAGGCCGGCCAGGAGCTGGATCTTCGTTTCCTGGGAGCCGTCGCCGGCCGCCGCGGCGATGGCCCGGAGGCCCTCGAACAGCTCCGAGACCTCCAGCGGGGGCGCCGCCCGGGGGAGGCGGTCCCGGCCCAGCGCCTCGGCCGAGGTGCCGAGGTCCCCCGAGCCCCTCAGGTGGGCGGCGACCTCCTCTTCCGGACGATCGATGGCGATGGCGACGGCCCGGCGGGCGAGGGAGTCCGCCACCCCCAGCTCGACGCCCTCGTACTCCGGGGCCAGGAGCCCCTGGGAGAGGTAGAGCACCTCCGGGAGCTCCGGGCGGGGCACGGTCCGGAGGAGGTCGGCGAGGAGGGCCCGGGTCTCGAGGCGCTTTCGCGTCGCCTCGATCTTCGCGTAGACCCGGACGAGGTCAGCGAACCGCACGGCGGCTCCCCTCCTCGACGGCCCTCCGGAGGGACCGGAGGTTGGGGGTCACCTCGCCCCCGACGAAGACCGAGTTCCCGCAGACGAAGAACGTGGCCCCCGCCTCGGAGGCGAGGGGGGCCGTCTCCGGGGTGATCCCCCCGTCGATGGAGACGTCGGCCTTCGATCCGATGGCATCGAGCTGGTCCCGGGCCGATCGGACCTTCGGGAGGACCGCGGGGATGAACTTCTGGCCGGAGAACCCGGGCTCGACGCTCATGACGAGGACCTGGTCGACCTGGTCGATCCAGGGCACGGCCTTCTCGAGCGGCGTGCCGGGCTTGAGGGCGGCGCCCACCTCGAGGCCCCGGTCGTGGACGCTCCGGATCACCTCGCGCGGCTCGTCGGAGGACTCCAGGTGGAACACCAGGGTCTGGCCCCCGGCCCGGGCGAACGCCTCCACGTAGCGCGCCGGGTGGGAGATCATCAGGTGGACGTCGAGGGGCAGCTTGGTGCGGGCCCGGACCGCGGCGACCAGCGCGGGGCCGAAGGAGATGTTCGGGACGAAGTGGCCGTCCATCACGTCGAGGTGGAGGGCGTCGGCGCCGGCGGCCTCGCACTGTCGGACCGCCAGGGCCAGGTCCGCGAAATCCGCGCTGAGCAACGAGGGGGCGAGCCTGAGCCTCCGCCCCGACGACGCCACGGCCTTCCGATTCGCTAAGGGTATAAATACTACCTGACGAGTTCGGGGGCTAAGTTCCGGTAACTCCGGAGACTTTGGGGAACACCGTATGGAAGAGTTGAACCGCGCGAACCTCGGGCGTGCCATGCACCCCCGTGGGCTCTCGGGAATGCTGGCCGCCGTCGTGATGGTCGTCGTGATCTTGGTCGTCGGCGGGGCGGGCTACTTCGCCCTCAATGGGACCGGGAGCTCCGGCGGTGGGACCACCACCAACACCGTCACCACGTGCGCGCCCGCGTCGAGCCCGATCTGTAAGGCGGCGACCGCAGCGCACGATGTGACCTTGGAAGTCCCTTTCAAGTCCGTCCAGCAGGGCAATGTGGTGCCCTTCACCGCCAGCCTCCCCGCTTCTGAATCGGCCTCCTCCTACACGTTCTCCTTCGGAGATGGCTCGAACTCGGGAGCGACCACGAACTCCCAGGTATCGCACACCTACACCAACCCCGGCTCGTTCATCGCGTCGGTGAACGCCACCGTGAAGGGTGCGGTCCACGACAACTACCACTCCCTCGTCCTGATCACCGTCCTGGGCTCGTCCTCGTCCGCCAACTCGGCGAACGTGCCCTCGGTCTCGGGGACGATCCTCGCCAACAGCACGTCGACGTCCAACCCGACGGCTGTGATCCAGACGAACCAGTTCGTCACCTTCTCGGGGACCTACACGGGCGCCCCGACGAACCCGCTCTACACCCCGCAGATGCCGACGTGGGCGCTCCCGTCGACCGGCGTCACGGTGAACTCCAACTCCTCGACCGCGACCTCCGCGACCGGGGACATCACGTTCACCACGTCGGGCGTCTTCACCGTCACGTTCGTCGGCTGGGCCCTGGGCCCGGGCGGCGCGAAGGCCTACCAGAACTTCACCTGGACCGTCTTCGTGGCGGCGCAGGGCTCCACGGCGGGCCTTGCCGGCACCGCGACGGTCAACAGCCCCCACCCCGGCTCCCTCGACGTCTATGAGCTCGCCCCGGGCGGCTCGAACTCCGAGGACCCGGCCATCGACTACGAGACCGTCGGGGCGGAGGTCATCGAGAACGTCTACCAGCCGCTGATCGCGTACAACGGCAGCGACACGGGCCCGACGCCCGCGAGCTATGTGCCGATGATCGCGACGTGCGTCCCCGGCAGCACCACCGGCGCCAACAACTGCCAGCAGCTCTACGGCGAGACGCTGGTGACCGGCTACAACTACACCTTCGCCATCAGCAAGACCGCCCAGTTCTATGACCCGGGCACCGGGAAGAGCTGGGGAGTCTACCCGACGGACGTGGTGTTCTCCCTGGCGCGGACGATGGCGTTCTCCACGAACCCCGGCGTCGGCTCCAACAACGGGTGGATCCTGACCCAGTCCCTGCTCCCCACCGGGGACCGGGCCTGGAGCACGCTCCACTATCCGTTCAACAACACGCCCCAGAACATCATGGCGGCCATGACCATCAACGAGTCCGGGACCGGCTACTGCACGTCCGCGGTGCTGGCGGCCTCCAACGGCTGCGTGACGTTCCATGTGAACGGCGGCGGCCAGAGCTGGCCGTACTTCCTGGAGCTCGTGGCGGACTGGCTGGGCGGCTCGATCGTGCCGTGCGGCTGGTTCTCGGCCTCGGCCCAGGGCGCGGGCATCCCCTACTGGACCGTCGGCAACTCCTCGGGCGCTGGGGACCATCCCTGTGCCGCGATGGGCACCGGCGGCTACGGCCAGGACCCCAGCACCATCTCCGCCACCGCCTGGGACGCCTGGGAGCTCGCGGCCTCGGCCCCGCCGTTCCTCGGCAATGTGCAGTACCACATGGCCGGGACGGGCCCGTACGCGCTGAAGAGCCTCCTGCCCGCCACCAGCTACACGCTGGAGGCGAACCCCGCGTACCAGCAGAACCCGATGTGCACGTGGGCGGGCTGCGCGCCGAAGGCCGGGACCTTTGTCCCGTCCGTCTCGGTGACGTGGGAGACGAGCCAGGTACCGGGCGAGCAGGCGTATGAGTCCGGGACCGCCGACTTCGCCTCGATCCCGAGCACGGACACCGCGTTCCTGCTGCAGCTGTTGGCGCAGGGGAAGGTGCTGGCGACGAGCTTCCCGTCGATCAGCATTTTCTTCTTCCCGTACAACCTGTATTTCTACAAGAGCGGGGCCGCCACCTACACCACGAACCCGATCACCGTGCAGCCCGACTTCTTCACGAACGTCGGGATCCGGCAGTTCTTCACCCACGCCTACCCCTATAACACGGTGGAGCAGACCATCAACACGAAGGACGGGATCCAGTATCTGTTCAACTACGGTGGCGCCATCCCGCAGTACATGGCGAACTACTACCCGACCAACGTGAGCTGGCCGACGGGGGACCCGTCGAGCTCGGCGAGCACGCCGGGGACGGCCGCGTGGTGGTGGGCCCAGGTGACGGACTCCAGCAGCCCGTACTACGACGCCAACGTGACCACCCAGTGCACGACCTCGAGCCCCTGCCAGCTGCCGTTCTTCGGGCAGACGGGCGCGCCGGGGCTGGATGAGGCCACCGCGCTCTGGGCGTCGGAGATCAGCCAGCTCTCGGGCGGGCGGATCAAGATGAACGTGGTGGACATCAACTTCATCACGCTGGTCATCAACTCGGCGTACTCGGGCCCGTACAACAACCCCATGCCGTTCTTCACCCTCGGCTGGGCGCCGGACTACCCCGACCCGACGGACTACGTGGCGCCGCTGTACCTGCCCGACAACACCTACACCGCGGGCGACGCGCTCAACGAACAGATGCAGAACCCGGCCATCAACGCTCCGTCGTGCCACTCGGACACGTCGATGGCGGACTTCTTCTACTGGGCGAACCAGGCGAGCGCGACCAACGGGGCGGGCGGGATCCCGAACAACTGCCAGGGCGCCGCGTACGACGCCATGCTGGTGGGACTCGCGAACGCCTCGACGCTCCCCGCGGGCCCCCAGCGGGTGCTCGTCTACGACCTCGCCGAGCAGATCGGGAACGGCCTGGCCCTCTACACCTACTGGGGCCAGCAGAACGAGATCGTCTCGACGGCCGCGTGGATCGTGCCGCAGTCGTACAACCCGAACGTCACCATCGGTGGCGGCGGGGACTCGACCTGGTACAGCATCCAGGGGAACAACATCGTATAGGCGGGTCCCCCGGGCACGGCGTAACCCCTTCCTACCCTCCGCGGCCCTCTTGGGCCGCGGGGGTCCTGATTATTCAGACCCCGAGAACGTGGGCATAGGGTCCGCCGTTCGGATCGCGCCGCTTCCCTCGGGGGCTCCCCGTTCTGGAGGGACCGTCTAGAGGAACTCGTCGGGGTTCGGCCCCACGTTGGCGTTCCCGAACGGGTCCACGCCCGCCTGGGCCCGCTCCCCCTCGGGGGTCCAGCGGCCGAACCGGACGGGGTGGAAGGGCGTGGGGTGGAAGGCGTTGACCCGGCTCTCCCGGTTGGGATCCGGTCGATACCACAGGTACTGCCACGCGAGGAACTCGAGGTAGAGGACCGGCACGAGCGAGAGGAGGATCAGCGGGTCCGTGGGCTGGAGCCCCGTCACCAGGAGGAGGGTGTCCCCGATGAAGAACCCCAGGGCGAGGTACGCCTTCGAGAAAGGACCCTTCGCCCACTGCGTCCACGTCGGGCCCGGCTCCTGGAGGGCCGCCCCGCGGGTCTCGGAGTCGACGTCCGCGATCCCGAAGAACTCCTTGAGCTGGCTGCGGAGCGTCATCCGCGGGCCCCCCTAGGACGCCACGTAGGCGCCCACGGGCGTCACCGCGGGGGTGGGGCCGGGGGCCGGCTCGTTGGCAAGGGTGCCGGTGGTCTCCGGGGCCGGGTAGAGGTGGCAGGCGACCCAGTGGTCGGTCCGGACCTGGATGAGGGGCGGTTCGACTTTCGAGCAGATCGGCATGACCGCCGGGCACCGGGTGTGGAACCGGCAGCCGGGCGGGGGGGCCGCGGGGCTCGGCACGTCGCCCCCGAGCACGATCCGCTCCCGGTTGAGGGTGGGATCGGGGATGGGGATGGCGGCGAGGAGCGCCTGCGTGTACGGATGCATCGGGCGCGCGAACAGGGCCTCCGTGGGGGCCCGCTCCACGACCTTGCCGAGATACATGACGACGACCCGGCGGGACATGGCCCGGATCACCGACAGGTGGTGGGAGATGAACAGGTAGGCGAGCCCCTGCTCCTCCTGGAGCTTCTTGAGGATGTTCAGGATCTGGGCCTGGACCGAGACGTCGAGGGCGCTGGTGGGCTCGTCGAGGACGATGAAGTCCGGACGCAGGGCGAGGGCCCGGGCGATCCCGATCCGCTGGCGCTGTCCCCCGGAGAACTCGTGGGGGAACCGCCAGAGATGCTCGGGGTTGAGGCCCACGGCCTGGAGGAGCTCGGCGACCCGCTGGTACCGCTGGGCGGGCTTGCCGAGGTGGTGGATCTCCAGCGGCTCCGCCACGATGTCCCGGATGAGCATCCGGGGGCTCAGGGAGGAGAACGGGTCCTGGAAGACGATCTGGAGCTTGGAGCGCGTGTCGCGCATCCGCTTCCCGTGCATCCGGTAGACCGAGTAGCGGGCCGCGAACCCGTCGAGCTCCCGGAGCATTCCCTCGGCCCCCTTCGGGAGCCGCTTGTCCGGGGAGTCCAACGCCTGGTACTGGGGGCCCAGGGTGTCGTAGATGGTGTTGAGGCGGGCCATCACCTCCGGCGGGGGCCGGAAGAACGTGTGGCCGCTGGTCGGCTCGATGAGCCGGAGCATCAGGCGCGCGACGGTGGTCTTGCCGCAGCCGGACTCCCCGACCAGGCCGACGGTCTCGCCGGCGTGGACGTCGAAGCTGACCCCGTCGACGGACCGGACGTCCCCGATGTGCTGGCTCAGCAGCCCTCCTCGGATGGGGAAGTACTTCCGGAGGTTCCGGACCGACAGGAGGACCGGTGCGCCGCCGTCGTTGTCCATGGGGGGTCCTGTGCCTCCGTCCTACCCTTGGGCCAGCGGTCCGTTAAAAAGGAAGCACGCCACCGTGTGGCCCTCCCCCTCGACCGTCATGGGGGGCCGCTTCTCCTTGCAGATCGGCATCGCATGCGGGCACCGGGGGTGGAATCGGCAGCCCGAGGGGGGATAAATGAGGTTGGGCACGGACCCCGGGATCGACTCGAGCTTCTTGTCCGGCTGGTCCATCCGGGGGATCGAGTTGAGCAGCCCCTGGGCGTACGGGTGCAGCGGGTGGCCGTAGAGGTCCCGGACCGGGGCCACCTCGACGATGTTGCCGGCGTACATCACCGCGACCCGGTCGGCCACCTCGGCAATCACCCCGAGATCGTGGGTGATGAGCAGGATCGCCGTCCCGTGGCGGGTCTTGAGGTCCCGCATCAGCTGGAGGATCTGGGCCTGGATCGTGACGTCGAGCGCCGTGGTCGGCTCATCGGCCACCAGGAGCTCGGGCTCGGCCGAGAGGGCCATGGCGATCATGACGCGCTGGAGCATCCCGCCCGACAGCTCGTGGGGGTAGCCCCGGGCGACCTGGACGGGGTTGGCGATCCGGACCCCCTCGAGGAGGCCGACGGTCTGCCAGAACGTCTCCTCGGTGAGGGGCTTGCGGACGTGGCCCCGGAGGCCCCAGAGGGAGTACGGCAGGCTCCCGACCTTCTGGTTGATCATCCGGTTCCGGATGGCCCTCTTCCGGCGCCCCTCCGGCTTGCCGTAGCGCATCTCGGAGAGGTAGGCCGCCTTGAGGCCGTCGGCCAGCTCGATCCGGCGCAGCTCCCCCCGGAGGAACGACTTCTGGGTCCCGGTCAGGTGGAGGCGTCGGAGGGCCCGCTTGAGCTCCGGGACCTTTCGTGCCGGGTCCGACCAGCTCATCCGGAAGATGTAGAACGCCTGGGTCCCGAACGACGGGAGGTGGACCACCTCCCCGAGCTTCTGGCAGGCCTCCCGGAGCACCGCGGAGTTGTTCTGCCGGGCGACCCGGACGATCTCATCGACGGCCGCCGAGACCCCGGGCGCGTTGGGCGTGGCGCCCAGCAGGGCCTGGATGGTCTCCTTCCCCCGGTGGAGCAGGAGCGCCTCGGAGATCTGGTCCGCCACGGAGAAGATGGGGTTGAGAGCGCTGGTGGGCTCCTGGAAGATCATCGAGATGCCGCCGCCGCGGACGGACGTCATCCTCTCCTGGCCGGCCTTGATCCTCGAGAACCGGCGCCGGACCTTCACCCGGTTGGTCTTCTTGACCGGGGCGAAGGACGCCTCCTTGTCGATCCCCCAGAGCAGGTTGGCACCCTTGAACAGGATCATCCCGTCCATGATGCGCCCGGGGGGGTCGCTGATCAGCTTCGTGATCGAGAACGCCGTGACGCTCTTGCCGCACCCGGTCTCCCCGACGAGCCCGAGGGTCTCCCCGCGCCGGATGTTGAACGAGACCCCGTCCAGGGCCTTCACCACCCCGTCGTAGGTGAAGAAGTAGGTCCGCAGGTTCCGGACGTCGAGGATCACGTCGGTCTGGGGGGGCCGGGCCGCGGCCGCCGGGACGAAGACCTTCGCGGTCTCCGGGAGCGGCACCGGGGCGACGGCCGGCATCGAGGGGGCCTCCGAGATCGCGGGCTGGGATGCAGCGGCCACGTCCGATTACCTCCTCAGCCTCGGGTCGAGCGCGTCACGCAGGCCGTCCGACAGGAAGTTCACGGAGATCGCGAACATGAAAAGGGTGATGCCGGGGAAGAACAGCTGCCACCAGGGGAAGATGCAGGCCGTTCCCCCCGCCGCCGCCGCTTGGCAGGTGGTGATCAGGCCCTGGACCTGGCTCACGGCGTTCGCGGAGATCGACCCCCATTCGGGGAAGTACTGGGAGGGGAAGATGTGGTACCCGAGGAAGACGATCGCCCCGAGGCCCAACGGGATCGCTCCGACGTCCAGGGAGAGCTGCACGAAGATGGGGAAGATGCTGTTCGGGACGATGTGGCGCAGGAGGATCCGTCCGGAGCGCGCCCCGCTCGCCCGGGAGGCCTCGACGTACTTCTGCTCCCGCGTGACCAGGACCTGGCCCCGGACGATACGGGTGTAGGTGGGCCAGAACGTCACCACGAACGCAGCCATCAGTACGAGCACCCGCCCTTCCAGGGTGGGTATCGTGCTCCCGAGCACGGCCAGCAGGACCAGCACGAGGAGGAGGCCGGGGATCGAGAGGAAGATGTCCGTGATACGCATGATGATCTCGTCGACCAGGCCCCCGAAGTAGCCCGCCGTGGAGCCGAGGACCAGGCCGATGGCGGCCCCGGCGAGGACGATCCCCGCGGCGATCCCCAGGGACCACGGGGCTCCCTTGATGAGACCGTCGAAGATGTTGTAGAAGTACTGGTTGTTCGCGACCTCCAGGGACCCGAACGGCAGCGGTCCTCCATGGAACGTCCCGAAATTGATCGTGGGCGGAACGATGGCAGGATTGTTGACGTCGGTCGGATAGCAGTTGGGCGCCGGCGGGGGGCTCCCGGTCGGGTAGGTGCAGACCTGCGTGCATGCCCCGCTGATGTTGACCGGCACTCCGCCCGGACCGGCGTAGGTCCCGCAGTAAAGCTGGAGGTGGTCCGACGGGGCGTTGTAGGTGAAGGAGAACAGCGCCACGAACACGAAGAAGATGATGATCCCCAGGCCCACCATGGCGAGGGTGTTGCGGCTGAGGAAGTACCACGTCCGCTTGAACTGGGCGATCCGGGGGTTGGGCCGCTTCCCCCGGGGGACGGGCGTACCGCCGGACGTCGTGACGACCGGGGTGGTCATCCGAGCCTCACACGGGGGTCGAGGTAGGCGTAGAGGATATCGACGATGATGTTCGCGATCACCACGATGATCGTGAAGAGCAGGGTCGACCCGAAGATGAGCCCGTAGTCGTACGGGGGCTGGATGGAGAGGGCAAGCATGAGCCCGATCCCCTTCAGGCCGAAGACCTCCTCGATGATCGGGAACCCTCCGATGAAGCCCGCGAAGGTGAGCCCGAGAACGGTCACCGTCACGTTCAGGGAGTTACGGCCCGCGTGCCGGCTCACGACCCGCGACTCGCTGACCCCCTTCGAACGGGCGGTCCGGACGAAGTCCATGTTCAGAACCTCGAGCATGCTGTTCCGGACGAAGCGGAGGATCGACGCGACGGCCCCGAAGGCGATCACCGCCGCGGGGATGAGCATCCGGAACAGGGTGTCCCCCGCGAGCCAGTACTGCCCGTGGATGAGGGCGTCGATGGTGGGGAATCCCGTGGGGCTGGACTGGAAGTTGGTCGACAACCAACTGGGATAGACGCCCCCGGGGAGGCAGGGTGGCTGAGGCCAGGAGCCGACGAACTGGTAGTACGGGAACGACTCGTTCCCGCACTGTGGGGTGAACCCCCCGCCGATCACCGTCGCGGCCACCAGGGCGAGGGTCGCGAGGATGAAGGAGGGAAGCGCGAACCCCGAGAACGAGAGGATACGCGCCCCCTGGTCGATGGGACGGTTCCGGTACACCGCGGAGTAGTTCCCGATGGGGATCGCTATCAGCAGGATCAGCGCGAGAGAGATGGCGGCTAGCTCCAGCGTGTACGGCAGGTACCACGATAACACGGTGGCCACGGGCAGCTGCTGTTCCCCGAAGACGAGGGACGTGGGCCCATGGGCCGATGTGAACCCCCACTGCAAAGTGAGGCTATCGTACATGTAATGGGCCCATTGGGTCCATATCGGTTGATCCAATCCTAACGCGTGGAGCCCGTTGTAGTACGCGGGATTGGGGCACAATCCCGTCTCGTTCGGGACGAGGCGGCTGCACGGGATCGTCGGGGAGTAGCCGAACTTGTTGGGGCCCAGCGTCGAGACGAGCCGGTTGCCGACGCCCAGCTGGGAGACGATGGCGAAGGTGATGGTCATCACGCCGATGATGACGGGAACGAGGAGCAGGACGCGGCGCACGATGTAAATCCACATCTTCATCGTGACAACCCCCGGTACCGTCGGCGGATGACGCCGACAGTCGTCCGATTCAAGCGCCCCTATATAGAGATTTAATGACGCGTAGCACGCCGGGCCGCCGCACGGGCCCTCATAGCAGGTCGAGGTGGCCCGTGATGGAATCCAGCTCGAGGCCGGGGGCCGGGCCGAGCCCGAGGACCGTGCGGGTCCCGGGGGCGACCTCCGTGAGCCCGGCGTCCTCGACAAAGACCGTCGGGATCCCCCGACCCCGCGCCTCCCGGGCGAGCGCCTCCAGCTCCGTCAGGGTCGGGACCACCAGGGCGATCTTCTTCTGGCCCGTCTGGAGCCAGCTGTCGAGCACGGGGCCCCCGCGGCGGACGGCCTCCTGATACAGCATCACCGCCGCATGGGCCACCTGGACCGCCGCCTTCCCCGCGGTCAGCCGGAGCTCGCCCCGGACGATGAACACCATCTTCGGGGGGGGGCCCCGGGGAGGTTTAGACGGAATACTCGGCCTCCCGGGCGCGGCGGAGGCCGTCCCTCTGACGGTCCAATCGCTCGAGCTCCGCTTTGAGGCGTTCCGAGTCGGCGGGGTCCGTGGCGGTGCGGAGGGCGTGGCGGAGCCGCCGCTCCTGACGACCGAGCTCCTCCAGTTCCCGCATCCGTTCCCATCCCCCTCCCTCGCCGCCGGACGGTTCCGGGGCCCGGGCAGGGGGCACCGTTCTCGAGAAGCCCCCGCGGGCGACGGCCGCCACCGCGGCGGCCCCCGAGATCGCGGCGAGGGCCGCCTCGAGGACCGGGTCGCTCCAGCCCGAGGAGAACCCCGCTCCGGGAAGGTTGAGGAGCACGGTTCCGACCAGGACGGTGTACGCGGTGCTGACCACCCATGAAAGGGCGGCCGTCTCCACCCCGCGCGTCAGGGCCTCGGGGCCCGAGAGCCGCCACTCGGGGAAGAGCGCCCGGGCGGTGAAGAACCCCGGAAGGACGAACAGGAGGAGGAGGCCCGCGGCCGCCTCCAGCGGAGAGTACCACATGGACGGTGCCTAGGCCGGAGGCGCCCCGCCCGAGAACTGCCGCTCGAGCTGGCGCCGGAGCTTGCGGTTCGAGGCGATGCCGTGCGCGGCCTTCCGCGTCGTGTCATAGTACCGGAGGAGGGCCCGGACCTCCTGGGGTTTCTGCCCGCTGCCCCGCGCGATCCGTTGGATCCGGTCGCCTTTGATGAGGTGGGGGTCGTCGAGCTCCCCCGGGGTCATGGAGTCGAGGATCGCCCGGAAGCGCGCCAGCCGCGCCTGGGTCTCCTTCATCTGGCCGTCGTCGATCTTGGCGCCCCCGAGGCTGGGGAAGAGGCTCATCAACTTCGAGAAGGGCCCCATCTGTCCGAGGGAGTCGAGCTGGGCGCGCATGTCCCGGAGCGTGAACCGCCCCGTCATCATCTTCTCGGCGGCCTTCTGGGCCTGGTCCTTGTCGGCCAGCTCCTCGAACCGTTCGAGCAGGGTCTGGATGTCCCCCATCCCGAGGAGACGCGAGACGAACCGGGTCGGATCGAACCGTTCGAGCTCGTCGAGGTGCTCGCCCGTACCGATGAAGACGATCGGAGCGCCGCTGACGGCCACCGCTGAGAGCGCACCGCCTCCCTTCGCCGAGCCGTCCAGCTTGGTGAGGATGACGCCGGTGAGACCGACGGCCTGGTGGAAGGCGCTCGCGCTCCGGCCCGCGGTCTGTCCCATGGCGGCGTCCAGGACCAGGAGCACCTCGTCCGGTTGCAGCACGGCCTTGACCCGAGCCAGTTCCGCGATGAGGTCCGGGTCGATGCCCGATCGGCCGGCCGTGTCGACGATCACCGCGAGATGGGGAGGGAACTTGGCCAGCGCCTCCTGGACGATCACCTCGGCCCGGTTCTCGCCGCGATGGCAGTAGAACTCGCACCCGACCTTCTGGGCGAGCTGCTCGAGCTGGTCGACCGCCGCGGGGCGGTGGACATCGGCCGCCACGAGCCCGACCCGGACCCCCTTCTTCTGGAAGTACCGCGCCAGCTTCCCGGCCGTCGTGGTCTTCCCTTGTCCGAAGAGGCCCGCCAGCAGGATCTTTCGGGGTCGCAGCTCGAAGACCCGGTCCTTGCCGAGGATGCCCCGGATCTCCTCGTAGATGATCCGGACCAGGAAGTCCCGGACGCTGGCCCCGGCCGGCGGCTTCTCCTCCTTCGCGCGCTTCTTGACCCGCTGGGTCAGTTCGAGGGCCAGCTGGACGTTGACGTCCGACTGGAGCAGGGCCCGCTGGATGTCCCGAGCGACCTCGTTGAGGAGCTCGTCGTCCACCGACGAGCCCCGGGCGATCTTCTGCAGGACGCCGCGGAGGGATTTTCCGAGGGAATCCAGCACCATCGAGCGGCCCCGGGCTGACGAGGAAGTCGACCCTTCTTTATCTTTGGGGCCTGACGGGGACCGGCTCCGGCGGGCGCCCGTGCGGGGGCGAGGCACCCCCACGGAACGTTCTTATCGAATTCACTGGCTGAGAGAGGACGTCCGTATGGTCGATGCCCCCGCCGCCCCCGCGAAGCCCTCGCCTCCCAAGCTCAACCCGGTCCGCGTCCCCATCGGAGAGGAGGCCGTGCCGGTCCGGATCGAGGATTTCCGCGAGGTCCTCCACGCCTACTCGAAGGAGGACGCGATCCTGGAGGCGAAGCGGTGCATCCAGTGCCGCCGGCCGTGGTGCGTCGAGGCCTGTCCGATCACCCAGGACTGCCGGGAGTACATCAAGCTCGTCGCCGACGGGGACTTCGATGGCGCGGCCCGGGTCACGGTCCAGGACAACCCCCTGGCGACGTGCCTCTGCAAGGTCTGCTACCACTACTGCGAGGACTCCTGTGTCGTCAAGAAGAAGGGGGTCCCGATCGCCATCCGGCACCTCAAGCGGGCCGCGCTCGACTACGGGCGCTCCGACCTCGCCTACGTACCTTCCAAGCCGAAGAACCAGCGCGTCGCGGTCGTCGGCGGCGGGCCGGCCGGGATCATGATGGCGTGGGAGCTCGGGATCCGGGGGTACTCGGTGACCGTGTTCGAGCAGGAGAAGTTCCTGGGAGGGCTCATGCAGACGATCCCGGCGTACCGGATGACGGACGCCGATGTCCAGACGGACAAGGCCCGGTTCCGGGACCTCGACGTGACGTGGCTCACCGATACGAAGGTCGGCGTGGAGTACCCGCCCCAGGCGCTCCTTCTCCAGGGGTACGAGGCCGTGTTCATCTCCATCGGCACCTCGATGCACCGCGTCCTGAACGTCCCCGGCGAGCAGATCCCCGGTGTCATCCCTGCCCTGCAGATGCTGAAGACGATCAACCGCGGCGAGGCCGTGACCGTGGGCCGGAGGGTCGTCGTCATCGGGGGGGGCGACGTCGCGATGGACGCCGTCCGCAGCGCACTACGGCTTTCGCACGGAGGCGAGGTGACCCTCGTCTACCGGCGGGGCCGGGAGGAGATGCCCGCCGACCCGGAGGAGATCCTCGGCGCCGAGCACGAGGGCATCCACTTCCTCTTCCAGCGCGCCCCGGTGGAGATCGTTGGCCATGGGCACGTGGAGGGCCTCGTGGTCCAGACCATGGAACTGGCGCCGGCCGACGCCGGCGGCCGCCGCTCCCCGGTCCCCGTTCCCGGTTCGGAGACCACGATCCCCTGCGACACGGTGATCGTCGCGGTCGGCCAGAAGGCCGACCTGCGGGGATTCTCCGCCGACCTGGACCTCAAGATCACCTCCCAGGGCTGGCCCGAAGGGAAGGGCCCGGGGTTCGCCACCGCGATCCCCGGGGTCTTCGCCGCTGGCGGTCGGTCCGTGGTGTACGCCATGGGCACCGCGACCCAGGCCGCCGACGCGATCGACGCGTACCTGTGCGAACGGCGCGGCGCCCCGAAGGAAGCGCGGCCCGATCCGTTCGGAGGCGCGGAGAAGTTCAAGCTCCCCCCCGGCTACACCACCCCGATCCGGAGCTGAGCCGCGCGTCCCGGCCCCAAACCCCTTTATCGAGCGGACCCCCATCGAGAGCGCGCTTGACGCGGAAAGGAGGGTCCGGCCGGAGCGTCGGGCTCGTTATCGCCGCGGTGCTCCTCTCGATCACAAGTTCGCTCCCGGTCGCCGGGTCCGCCACCCCGATCGCCATGGGAGGCGTTTCCGGGGGCGACGTGCCGGTCCCCGCGTCCCAGTCCCTCCTGGGGCACATCCTCGCCCAACCCTGGACCGCCCGGGCCGGGTACGACCCCCAGCTCTTCTCGTCGGTGGAAGCGGTCACGCCCTTGGGGGGTGGGACGGTGGACGTCGTGCTGACCCTGCAACCCTCGAACCCCGCCTTCCTCGGGACCGCCTCCGGCCCGTCCCTCAACCAGACCGAGATCGGGGCCGAGTTCGGCGCGTCCCCCGCGTCGTACGACGGGCTCATCCAGTACTTCACGTCGCACGGGCTCACGGTGACCCACACCTGGCCGAACCGCCTGTTCCTCTCGCTGTCCGGACCGGCCCCGGCGGTCGGGTCCGCCTTCGGCACCACCCTCGCCTCCGGCACCTACGGGGGCCGTTCGGTGCGATTCCCGCTCACCGTCCCGTCCGTGCCCCCCGCCTTGGAGTCCGAGATCTCCGCGGTCTCCGGCCTCAGCGAGGGGTTCACGACCTTCTCGGCTCCCGTGCTTCCGGCCGAGACCCCTATGCCGTTCCAGGGCCGGACCACGAACACCGTGACCCCCTCGGCGGCCCACCTGCTCTACGGTCTGGACGGGCTCTACAACTACTCCGGGGGGACCCACTGGGCCACCGGCATCGGGATCGCGACCATCCTCTGGGGCGAGGGGTACGACCCGGCCGACCTCAAAGGATTCTTCGCCAGCTACTACCCCGGCGGGTTCCCCTCCCTCACCATCCAGGCGTATCCCGTCGACGGGGCCCCGGCGCCCTCGGCGAACGCCCTCAACGACCCGAGCAACGTCACCTCGGAGATGACCCTGGACATCGAATGGGCCGGGTCCGCCGCGCCGGGGGCGACGATCGACGCCGTGTACGCTCCCGACGGACCGGCCTCGGACGGGTACTCGCCCACCGACGCCTCGCTCGAGGACGCCCTCAACACCGCGAGCCAGCAGGTGGCCGGCGTCGAGGTGATCAGCATGTCGTTCGGCAGCCCCGACGGCCAGGACCTCTCGTTCCAGGCGGCCTACGAGACGGCCCTGAAGGCAGCGGCGATGGCGGGGGAGACCGTCCTGGCCGCCTCCGGGGACAACGGGGGGGTCACGAGCGCCGGGTGCCATGGGGCCCTCGCGCCCGAGTACCCTGCCGCGTCGCAGTGGGTCGTCGCCGTCGGTGGGACCGCCCCCGTGGTCAGCCTGAACGCCCTCGGCACCGTGACCGGGCTCGACAGCGAGCCGGCGTGGAACCGTTCGGGCGGCGGCTATTCGGTCACCTATCCCAACCCCTCCTGGCAGGTGACGGGGTCTGGCCCCGGACCCGCCCAGACGCTCCACCGGGGGATCCCCGACGTCGCGGGCCCAGCCCAGGACAACATCTTCTACTACAACGGGGCCGAAGCGGCGGGGGCCGGCACGAGCTTTGCGGCACCGTTCTGGGCCGGCATCGTCGCCGAGATGGACGGGATCCGGGGCGCCCCCCTGGGTTGGATCACGCCCCGGCTCTACTCGGTAGGTATCGACGAGCAGAAAGGGACGGCCGCGGCCGGGCTCGCCGACATCACTTCGGGGAGCAACTGCGTCGCGTCGGCCAGCGCCGGCTGGGACCCCGTGACCGGCTGGGGCACCCCCCGGGCGGCGTTCCTGTACCCCGACCTCGTCCAGACCTTCGTGAACGTCTCCCTCGTGACCTCCGCCTCCAGCATCGCCCCGGGAGGGTCGTTCGTCACCACGGCCACGATCACCAATGCCACGGACCACGCACCCCTGGAAGGCCTCAACGTCACGATCACCGTCGATTCGCCGGGGTACGTCGGCCCGTGCGGAGGACCGTTCTCGGACACGGCCCTGACGACGGACTCGAACGGAACGGTCACCGTCTCCACGTCGATCCCGAGCTGCTACCTCGGATCCTCGGCCGTGGTGACCGCGACGGTCTCCGGGAAGTACTACGGCGCCAGCTCGGTGACGGTCCACGTCAACCTCGTCGGGCTCTCCAAGCTCCTCGCGATCGTCCAGGTGTTCCCGTACAACGTCCTCACCTTCGTCGTCCTTGTGGTCGTGACGGCGTTCCTGGGGTGGCGGATCGGGGAGTGGAACCACCGACGCCGGATGCGGATCGCGCTCCAGAACCGGCCCCGCCCGCCGCTAGCGCGTCCCGCCGCCCCCGCCGTGGCGGCGGCCCCTGCCACTGCTCCTCCGTCGCCAGCCCCCGCGGCCCCCGCGCCGGTCCCCGCGGCGCCACCGAGCCCTCCGACCGTGACCCCCGACACTTCCTCGGTCGCCGGTCCCTCCGGCCCCCTGACCGAACCGGAGGCCTCCGAGGCGACCTTCGCCCCGGAGCCCGAAGGTCCCGCCGCCGACGTCACGGTACCGGATCACGTCGCCGCCCACTCCGACTGGGTCACTCCGGCGCCCTTGGATGCCGGCGCCGTGTCCGCGTCGGAGGTCCCCGACCACGTCGCGGGTCCGCCGGGCCCCTCCCCGCCTGCGCTCTGTCCGAGCTGCGGGGCCGTGCTCCCGGGCGACACGGCGACGTGCCCGTCGTGCGGGGCGGCCGTCGGGGGCCGATAGGGGCATCCCTATAGCACCCTACCCCGTCCCCGCTCCCCGTGCCTACCGCGCGGACCGGCGTGACGGCGGCCGACGCCACCCGCGCGTACGTCGACGACCATCCATCGATCCGAGAGGTCCTCCGGGAGGACCTCCTCAACTACACATCGCTCGCCCGGAAGCTCCGGGGCGAGCTCGACCTCAAGAACGAGGAGGCGGTCACCATCGCCTGCCGGCGCTACCAGCGGGAGCTCGCCACCGAGCGACCGGAGCTCGTGGCGATCCGGGCGCTCCTGGCCGATAGCCGGCTGCAGGTCCGCTCCGGGGTCGCGCTCGTCCGGGTCCGGGACGAGTTCGAGGTGGCGCCCCGGCTCCTGGACCTCGCGCGACGTACGCTCCCGTCCCATGGACCGAGCCAGGTCTTCCAGGTCTACCAGGGGACCCGGGCCACGACGATCCTCTGCCCCGAGAGCTTCCTTTCCACGCTGCTCCCGGAGATCCCCGTCCGGCTGCGGATGGGCGTCGAGAAAGGCCTGGCGATCATCGCGTTCCGCTCGCGGCCCTCGGTGGCGGAGACGCCCGGGGTCCTCGCCTTCATGGCCGAGGCCCTCTACCAGAGCGGGATCAACTGTCTCGAGACGGTGAGCGTCCATACCGACTCGATGTTCCTCTTCCGGGACCGCGACGTCATCCGGGCCTACCAGGTCCTCTCGACGCTGATTCCGCCGGAGGCGGCCGGGACGGGAGCGGGAGTCGCCCGGGGAACAGTCCCCTCCCGCGAATGACCCGTTCGGGACACCACGCTCAAGGGTGAGGCACTCCCATCTCCCCTTCTCTTCCGAAATGGCGACCGCGGCGGTGCTCGGCGCGAGCGGGTACCTCGGCGGAGAACTGCTTCGACTTCTCAGCTACCACCCCGAGATCGACGTGGTCGCCGCGGTCTCCCAGAGCCAGTCCGGCAAGCGGCTCGGTGACTTGTCGCCGCACCTCAGCCGCTTCGAGGACCTGGTCCTCACCGCGGACGCCGGGGCGGTCTCCGCCGACGTGGCGTTCCTCGCCCAGCCGGCGGGGGAGGCGATGCGCGTCGCGCCGGGCCTGCTGGAGCGCGGGATCCGGGTCATCGACCTCGGCGCCGACTACCGCATCCGGGACGCGGCCGAGTACGAGCGGGTGTACGGGCGCGCCCATACGGACCCGGAGAACCTCGCGAAGGCGGTCTACGGCCTCCCGGAGCTGTTCCGCTCCGAGATCGCGGGCGCTCGGTTGGTCGCGAACCCGGGGTGCTATCCTACGGCCACTCTCCTCGCCCTGGCCCCGCTGGTGAAGCGGAGCGTGCTGACGGGCCCGGTCGTGGTGGACGCCAAGAGCGGAACGTCCGGCGCGGGCGCCGCCCCGACCTCCACCAGTCACCACCCGGAGGCCGCCGGCACCGTCTGGCCGTACGGCCTCCCGGTCCATCGGCACGTCCCCGAGATGGAGGGGATCCTCCAGCGGATGGGTCCGGCCCCGCCGCTGGTGTTCGTCCCCCACCTGGTCCCGCTGGTGCGCGGGATCCTCTGCTCGATCTACCCGACCGCTCGGGGCGAGTTCGATGCCGCCACCTGGGCCGGATACCTCTCCGAGGAGTACGCGGGCAGTCCGTTCGTCCGGGTCGGGGACGTCCCCCGGCTCCCGTGGGCGAGCGGGACTAACCGGTGCTACCTTTCGGTCGGGGCCGTGGGGACCGCTCCGGTCCTGTTCAGCGTCCTCGACAACCTCGGGAAGGGCGGGGCCGCCCAGGCGATCCAGAACGCGAACATCCTCTTCGGCTGGGACGAACGGACGGGCCTCGGGCACTCGGGGTTCGGGATCTAGATGCTGACCATCGCGGGGGGCGTCACCGCCCCGAAGGGGTTCCGGGCGGGCGGCGTCAGCTGCGGCATCAAGCGGAGCGGGCGGCCGGATCTGTCGGCCGTCATCTCCGAGACCGCCTGCGCGGCGGCGGGCGTGTTCACCACCAACCGGGTCCGGGCGGCCCCTGTCGATATCGGGGAAGCGCTCCTCCGCACCTCCCGGGACGCCATCCGGGGCGTGCTGGCGATCTCCGGCGTCGCCAACGCCATGACCGGGGCCGAGGGGATCTCGGACAACCGCGCGGTCCTCGCGGCCGCCGAGCAGGCCCTGGGCCTCCCCTCCGGGAGCCTCCTGCCGCAGTGCACGGGGGTCATCGGGCCCCGGATCCCGATGGAGAAGGTCCTGGCCGGGCTCCCCCACCTCACGGGCAGCCTCACCGGGGGCCTCGAGGGCGGCGAACGCGCGGCCCACGCGATCCTCACCACCGACACCCGGTCGAAGGAGGCCGCGGTCCAGGTCCGCCTCCGGGGCGGCGGCACGGTGCGGATCGGGGGGATGGCGAAGGGGAGCGGGATGATCGCGCCCCGCCTCGCCGCCCCGCACGCCACCACCCTGGCGACGATCACCACCGATGCGACGGTGGGGGCCGGCGCCCTGGGCGAGATCCTCGCGAAGGGGGCCGACGCCACCTTCAACATGATCAGCGTGGACGGCGACACCAGCACCAACGACACGGTGTACGCCCTCGCCAACGGCGCCAGCGGGACCCCGGACGCGTCCGACGACCCCGGCTTCCGCGCGGGGGTCCACGCGGTGCTGGAGTCCCTGGCCAAGCAGGTGGCGCACGACGGGGAGGGGGCCACCAAGCTGCTCACGGTCCACGTCAAGGGGGCCCGGAACGTCGCGGACGCCCGGGCGGCCGCCCGCGCCGTCGTCTCGTCGACCCTCGTCAAGGCCGCCCTGTTCGGCGCGGACCCCAACGTGGGCCGGATCGCCGCGCGGACCCCAACGTGGGCCGGATCGCCTGCGCGCTCGGGTACTCCGGGGCGCGCCTCGACCCGTCCGGCATCAGCGTCTCCATCCTCCGGCCCCGCACCGCGGTGCCCCTGATCGTCGATGGCCGCCCCGCGCCCGGCCTCGACAACGGCGGCGGACAGCGGGTCCGGGACCTCCTTCGCCAGCTCGACGAGGTCCCCCTGGAGGTCCGATTGAAGGAGGGCCGCGCGTCGGCCACCGCGTGGGGCTGCGACCTCTCCTACGCCTACGTCCAGATCAACGCCGCGTACCGCACATGAACCGAACCAACGAACCCTGGGTCCTGAAGGTCGGGGGCCGGGAGCTGCTCCCGGGCCCCGCGCTCGCCGAGCTCGCCACCGTCGTCGCCCGCGCCGTCGCCGCCGGGCGCTCCCTCGTGATCGTCCACGGAGGGGGCGACGAGGTGACCGACCGGGCCGCGGAGCTCGGGCTCGTCACCGAGAAGCGGGACGGGCAGCGGGTCACGAACGACGCGATGCTCCAGGTCGTGAGCGAGGTCCTCGTCGGCCGGATCGGGGTCCGGCTCGTCAACGCCCTCGAAGGCGCCGGCGTCCCTGCCGTCGGGCTCTCCGGGCTCTCCGCCCAGATGCTCCGGGTCGTCCCCGGCGGCCGCCCGCCGGGGAGCCTCGGATGGGTGGGCGTTCCCGCCCAGGTGCGCCCGACACTGTTGCACCGGCTCCTGGCCGACGGTCTCACGCCGGTGATCGCCCCGCTCGGGACCGACGGGGCCGGCGGCGTCTACAACGTCAACGCGGACCTCGCCGCGGGCGCCCTCGCCGCGTCGCTCGGGGCCCGGTTGCTGCTCCTGACGGACGTTCCCGCGGTCCGGGGCCCCGCGGACGCGGCCATCGAGGAGCTCGGGGAGACCCAGGCCCGCCACCTGATCGCCTCGGGGGCCGCCCGGGACGGGATGGTCCCGAAGCTGGACGCCGCCATCGCCGGCCTGCGCGGGGGGGCGAGCTCGGTGTGGATCGGGAACCTCTCCGGTCTCTCGGAGGACGGTCCCCGCCCCGGGGCCGGCACCCGCGTGGTGCGTTCGCCCCGGCCCGCCCCGGCCGCGCCGCCGCGCCCGGCGCCTCGGGGGGGCCCATGAGCCCCCCGGCCCGCTCCGCGAAGCACGTCGTCCTCGCCTATTCGGGAGGGCTCGACACCTCCGTGGCGATCTCCTGGATCAAGGAGCAGTACCACGCCGAGGTCACGGCCCTGAGCGTCAACGTCGG
>Ga0209060_10001875_pt1 | contig 21114 bp, 13 predicted proteins | sample Coa_R1_8_FD_187155 | JGI IMG/M metagenome (GOLD analysis project Ga0209060, IMG submission 187155) | Surface soil microbial communities from Centralia Pennsylvania, which are recovering from an underground coalmine fire - Coalmine... | ecosystem: Environmental > Terrestrial > Soil >...
CGGGAAAAACAAAACCAGCGAGAAGTGTTTCCCGCTGGTTTCTGGTTCGGCCCCGGACTCGGTGCTCAGGTTGCGTCCCCGCAGAGCCTTATCCTCCGATCCGGATAGACGTAGTGTACTCAAGGGCAGATAGAAGAGGAGTTGAAAAACAGAAAAGAGTTCGTTGACATCAGCGGCGCTTTCATACATGGGTGACAGTGCGGTAGAACGGAGCGCTGAAAGCGCGATTCAAAAAACCAGAGCGACGCAGGCAAATGAGGTTTGGGCCGTCCTTTCAGGACTCCAATTTCCTAATCCAATGCGACCCAGGCCTACGCCGGAGCAAAGGGCGCTCCGGCTTCGACCTGGGCTGTCATAGCTCGCCCCTGCGCGGGGCTGAGTTGTCACACAGACTTTCTTCGGAGCTGGCACGTCTCCAATGGAGCAAGGCACCGTTGGGACATTACTCTCCTTCGCCTGCAAGAACGCATTGGAAAGTGTGCTATACTCAAGTCCTACTGAAAGTCACATTCCGCCTTCTGCAATAAACCATTCGTTGGCTGACCTGATTTCGGTTCTCAAACACAAATGAACGCATTTTCTGAACTATCGCTTTCCCCTCTCTTACAGAACAACCTGATCGCCCAAGAATTCCGTCAACCGACGCCCGTGCAACAGCAAGCCATTCCGGCTGTGCTGACCGGCCGCGACGCCGTGGTGACGGCGCAAACCGGAACCGGCAAAACGCTGGCCTTCTTGCTTCCCATCATCCAATCGCTGCTGCAACAAACGGACGCCGCTCCGGGTATCCGTTCGCTGATCCTCACGCCGACCCGCGAACTGGCCATTCAGATCGCCGACGAATTTTCAAAGCTTGCGCAGGGAACAAGCTTGCGCGCCGCGGTCGTCGTGGGAGGAATGAGCGAGCAAAATCAATTGCACGCCATCCGCCGCGGAGTTCAAGTGGTCATCGCGACACCCGGACGTCTGGCGGATTACCTCAACCGGCGTCTCGTGAAACTGGAAACCGTCTCCATGTTGGTACTCGATGAAGCGGACCGCATGTTGGACATGGGTTTCCTGCCCACCATCACGAAAATCATGACGGTGCTGCCGAAGCAGCGTCAGACGATGTGCTTTTCCGCCACGATGGAATCGTCGGTGGCCAAGTTGACGCAAAGCTATCTGAAGAATCCGGTACGCGTGGCCATCGGATCGACCACCAAGCCGGCCGAAGAGATCACGCTGCACTATTACGAAGTGGAACAGGATTGCAAACTGAGCCTGCTGAAGCAAATGCTCGAGGAACAAAGCGGATCGTTCCTGGTTTTCGCTCGCACCAAGCACGGCGCCGACCGCCTGGCCAAGAGATTGGCGCGCGGCGGCTCGACGGCCACGGCGATTCACGGCAATCGCTCGCAATCCCAGCGCAATCGCGCGCTGCGCGGGTTTCAAGAAGGCGAATATCGCGTGCTGGTCGCCACCGACGTGGCGGCGCGCGGCATTCACGTGGAAGGAATCGCGCACGTCGTGAATTACGACTTGCCGCAAGCGCCCGAAGACTTTATTCACCGAGCGGGCCGCACCGGCCGCGCGGGCCGAAGCGGCATTGCCTCGACCTTCGGCACGCGCAGCGAGCGCACCGAAATCGGCCGCATCGAAAAGCTGATCAACGCCCGCATGATTCGCCGCGACGTCTCCGCCAACTTGCAACGGGAAACGCGCTCGACCGAAGCGCCCGCAGAGAGCCAGCCCGCGAACAACCGTCACCGCCAAGCGCCGGCCCAGCCGCGTGCCGCGGCGCGTCCTTCGGTCCGGCGTTGGGGCCGGCGTTTCGGCCGTCGCAGTCGCGTCGCGTGATTTGGAAGGCGACCCTTTCCCATCCGAACTGTGGCTAGACAGAGCCATCGAACAGGATGGCGAGGCCATAGCGCAAATCCAGCCGATCCCGAAGTCGCGTCCGGCGCGGCCGATGCCTGATCGGGAGGCCTTGATACAGTCGCTTCCTGTGTGCATGGATCGCGGTCGCATTCTCGAAAAGGACCGGTCCTGAAACTCCATTTCGATTCCGCCTCTATAGCCAAGTGCTCTTTCAACGAACCGGGTGCATTTTGAAGTTCGCGATCTCGTGACGCGCTCGCTATTTTTCGCGCCGGTCTGTGCTAACGGAGCGGTGAAACCTTCGAGAACTGTGTTGCGCAAATCCGGGAAAAATGGGGAAAATGGGTCAGCTGCCCGCATTTCCATTTTGTTTTGGGAAGAACTGCGAAAAGCCGAAGGCTTCTATGTTCACCCTGACGACACTGCTCCTAATGATCCCGCTCACGCTGGCTAGCGAAAGTACCCAGCCGCGCACCGTATGCCAAGCTTTGCTCGATCAAACAGACTTAAACGGCAAGGAGGTGAGCGTCCGAGGTGCTATTGCTGTAGGTGACGCGATGCGAGATCTGTTCGCCTCCCCGGCCTGTGCGCAGCGGACGGTCCGTGATGGCTGGATCTGGCCGGACGCCATCAGTATATGGCCAATGCATGGCGGTCTCCGGACCATGGGCGAAACCATTACCCTCGTCAGTCGAATGCAGAGGGAGCATCCAAACTGCAAGATCGTTGGCACGGTCATGGGTCGGATGGAAACGCGGAGCCATTTCGCTGTGCACGAACTCCCGAGTGGAGAGGTACGGCCCATCGGCTATGGCGAATTCGTTGCCAATCTAGCTTACGAGCGTATTGACCACCTCGAAGCCGTCCCGCTAGAGCAGGAAGAAATCGAGGAGCAGAAACTCCCAAGCCACCGAAATCCACATGCGATCCGCGTTGGGGACGGTCCTAAACAACACTGATCCACATTTGGGAATGCGGGAAACTGGAATTACGAGGCACGGCCTGATCCGGTACTTGTCAAGAAGAAAAAATAGCCTTCAGCAATTACCTGCACGTTTTTGCGAGCGCGTCCGCGTCCGAGCATCCTTGTTGCGTTTTGCGGCAGGAAACGGCGCGCGTACACATACGACACTGACGTATGCTTATACCGGAACGGGTCAGGCGGCCAGCGTGGGAGATTCGATCAATACCGGACAAGCGGTCACGTCGTACACTTACGACAATCTGAGCCGGCTTGCGTCGGCCACTACACCGAACTGGTCCATGGCCTGGACGTACGACGAATTTGGCAATCGCTTGACGCAATCAGGCACGGGTACAGCGTCTACGATGGGCCAAACCCTGACTTACGATCAGACGACGAATCAAATCACGAATACGGGATACACGTATGACGCGGCGGGCAACATGACGAATCTGCCCAGCGGACAGGTTCTGGCATACGACGCGATGGATCGCCTGTCGACGGTGACCAACGGATCGAACGTCAGCACGATGATCTACGACGCTTTTGGCCGTCGCATCGAACACGACACGCCGGATGGAACGCACCACATTTATTTCTACGATGTCAGTGGGCGGCTGCTGGGCGAGTATCCGGTTCCCTCCAGTTGGATCACCAACTGTACACAGAACAACCAGTGCTATCCGAACTACGGCTGGGGCAGTCCTTCACCCGGCACGATCAAAGTGTACCTAGCCGGGCAAATCGTGGGCCAGTGGACGGACCGCCTGGGCAGCACGCGCTATACGCCGTCCGGCAGCGCGACCTCGCACTATTATCCGTACGGCGAAGAAATCACGACCGGAACGAACAACGATACCTACAAGTTTGCGCAAACCTATCGCGATTCGGATAGCGGGCTCGATTATGCGATGGATCGATTCTACGCCAGCAGTATTGGAAGGTTCTTGTCGGCTGACAAGGTTCATGCAAATCCCGATCCCTCCCAACCACAAAACTGGAACAGATACACGTACACGGCCGGGGACCCGATCAATCGGTTCGACCCAAGTGGCCGCTGCTTTGTCGTACTGGATGAATTCGAGGTAAGTAACAGCTGGGAATGTGACCCCAACTGCGATCCGGACGAGGATTTCTGCTCCGATCCGGCCCCGGATCCGGTGATCGCGCCGGTAATACCGCTGCCTACGGCGACACCCTGCTCCATCACGGCCCAATCGATCCTGGACTTTATGGATAGCACAAAGGCATTCACCGCGAAGGGACAGCCAATCGCTTCTGGTTCCGAACCCATGGCGACCCTCGCGTACGCGCAGGACATTCTCGCAGACGCGATCGCGGATAACGTGGACCCGAGGCTTCTAGTTGCAGTATCGTTTGTCGAAGGCAAGTGGGGCGGAGACGCAGATGCGGCGGCGAAGGATAACTCCTTCGGTCTACACAACAGTAGCGGCGGTTTAGCCAACTTCACCAACGCCGGGGGCTGGGATGCGTCGATTCAGCAAGCGGCTAACGTCCTCTCCCAACACATAAACGCTGGCCAAACCTCCGTCAGCTCCCTCTACAGCGGCAACAACAGCCGGACGAATGGCGGCCTCGCTGCCTACTGCGTCGGCCCTAACTGCTCCAAGAAATCGGGTCATGTTAGCAAGAAGCTTGCCAAACAAGGTGGCAACGCGAGTTCGCTCACATCTCCGTGTTATCAGGATCGAAATGGTAAGTATTACCAGAAGCAGTGACGCGCGGTGACGGAGGCCAATCCGAATGAGGCAAACAATTCTCGTGTCCGCCGTGATGTTGCTTCTTAGCCCACCACTTGCGATGCCTCAATGCGCGCGGAAGGTTGCCATGGCAACGTACTCGGCTTGTTTCCCGAGCGGTTGGCAGGTCTTTACGGACACTGGCTTAGACCAGGTATCCGCCTGCAACAAGAAGCAGGGTAGATGCACGGGAACCGGAGGGGGCTTCCCATTGAAAGGCGTCGTTTTCGTCTTCCTCACGCCAGTTGAAAAGCTACCGGGCCATCCCAACTATGGCAGCGTCGAGCAGATCGCCGAGTCCGGGCCTCACGCTGGAATGCCCAGCCCAGCGGTTATACCAGTGGAACTGGGCAACGAGAAAGGCAAGCGGAAATGCGTGGTCGCACGTCGCATGATGTCTCCGGCCTTGGGCTTCTGGGATGAAACCTACGGCCTGGAAGTGGACGGCCATCTTTTCCGGGGATGGGTACAGTATCCGGATGAAGACGCCGACAAGGTTGAGGCATACAGGAGGGCAGTCCGCGAGATTCTGTCCTCGGTTTCTGTGGGATCCACCGCCCCATCAAAGTGAGCATGGAATTGCGGGGGACAGTGTAATCCGGTGCTTGTCAAGAAGAAAAAATACCCTTCGGCAATTACCTTGCGTTTTTGCGAGCGCGTCCGCGTCCGAGCATCCTTGTTGCGTTTTGCGGCAGGAAACGGCGCGCGTACACATACGACACTGACGTATGCTTATACCGGAACGGGTCAGGCGGCCAGCGTGGGAGATTCGATCAATACCGGACAAGCGGTCACGTCGTACACTTACGACAATCTGAGCCGGCTTGCGTCGGCCACTACACCGAACTGGTCCATGGCCTGGACGTACGACGAATTTGGCAATCGCTTGACGCAATCAGGCACGGGTACAGCGTCTACGATGGGCCAAACCCTGACTTACGATCAGACGACGAATCAAATCACGAATACGGGATACACGTATGACGCGGCGGGCAACATGACGAACATGCCCAGCGGACAGGTCCTGGCATACGACGCGATGGACCGCCTGTCGACGGTGACCAACGGATCGAACGTCAGCACGATGATCTACGACGCCTTTGGCCGTCGCATCGAGCACGACACGCCGGATGGAACGCACCACATTTATTTCTACGATGTCGGTGGACGGCTGTTAGGCGAGTATCCGGTTCCCTCCAGTTGGATCACCAACTGTACGCAGAGCAACCAGTGCTATCCGAACTACGGCTGGGGCAGTCCTTCACCCGGCACGATCAAAGTGTACCTAGCTGGGCAAATTGTGGGCCAGTGGACGGACCGCCTGGGCAGCACGCGCTATACGCCGTCCGGCAGCGCGTTCTCGCACTATTATCCGTACGGCGAGGAGATCACGACCGGAACGAACAACGATACCTACAAGTTTGCACAAACGTATCGTGATTCGGACTCCGGTCTCGACTATGCTGGCCATCGTTTCTACTCAGGCGGCATCGGACGGTTCATAACGGGCGATCCCACGTCCAGTGCGAGCACGACATCTCCTCAGAGTTGGAACGGGTATGCGTATGCCGGTGGCGACCCCGCGAACAACGTCGACCCTGATGGAACCTGTTACTCCTACGTCGACGGGGACGGTTTTATTAACACCGTTGGGTGCGACATCAGCTTCAACGTCGGACTGCCCGACTATGGGCTTGCGATGACCGTGGCAATAGGAATGGCTAACGCTATCGGGGCGGTTAACAACAGTGTCGCCACCAGCAGCGCTAGTTCGTCCGCGAGCGCCCAGGCGTGCTGGCAAGACACCAATAAAATCGGGCAGACGCTCGGATCCCTAGAACAGCAAGTTGACAATCTGGCCGCGAAAGCAATCACGGATCCTGCGGAGCTCGCTGCTGTCGACGCCTCCATCGCGACACAAGCCGGTGCCGATGCGATTGTTGACTCAGTCATGGTGTCTCTAGGCCCTCCGCATGGTCCATATTACGAGGGCGGTCACTTCAATTTGGTCCTCAGTCAGTCGGACTTGAACGCGGCCGGCGCACCGTTCACCAGCGCGGCCGACCAGACTGCCCTGACCAACTTCGAGTCGGAGCTGACCAACAAACGCTATACCAATGCCCTCGGCTCGTACTCCCTGCACTCGAAATACAACACCCAAACAGGTGATTATAGCGTTCACTTCGACACCACCAATCCGCTAGATCCGAAGCCGTTCCCAGGTGTCAAACTTGGTGTACACGTCGGCGTAGACGTCGGAATCGGCAATCTTGGCCATCCTTGTTTGGACCCAGCGTGGAGAGGCGGTCAGCACGTCCAATGAGCCATCGCCTCCCTCTTACGCTTTGCGCGGTTGCCCTGGTGCTCCAGGCCAGTCCGAAATCCGAGCACCTTCATAAGCTCTGGGAAATCGATCTGAACAGGATAATTAGGCCTGTCGGTGTGGATCACATTTCGGCCCTTCCGATTTTTGCCCTGAGGTTCTCGCCCGATGGCTCTAATCTTGCGGTGGTGGCTGATCTCTTTGAACACCAAGGGAGGGGTAAGAGTTACCTACTCGTGCTCAAGGCAGACGGTGGTTTGGAGGGTATCAAGCAGTTCGTGGTAAACAGCAGTGTCCGAACTATGCAGGGGCCGAGTTGGGACCATCCTGACCTCAGCTGGGACCCGTCCGGCGATGCCATCTTAGTCACGGGCACGATGACCCGGATTCCCGGAGGCGCCTCGTGTGAGGTTCCAGAGGGGACGGTGTTCATCCGCGACAATCTTGCAATCACACGCGAAAAGCCTAACTCCCAGCGGAGCCCGGATGTCTCGCATTTTGTATTCTACGGTTCGAACTGCGAGCGCAATCTGGCCCCGTGGATAGTCGAAGATGACCTGCGGATCGTCGAATCCTCAACGGAACGCGGCCTCGTCTACCTTAACGCGGGATCGAGGCCGATGGCACTGGTCATAGATCCAGTGGCGGAGAAGATAGTTCACGCATGGCAAAGTAACGGCCCAGGCGGCTCGGGACATTTCGCGGATAGTGGCCACGCAATCTGCGGCGGAGAGGACGTTGCGTCAAAGCGGAAAGCGTCCGTTTCCTGTTGGGATGTGGACACCGGCAAGTTGATAGCTACCGCGCCCAGCGCGAATGGCGGTATACCTATGGCTACAGCCGAGCGAGCGGCCCGTGTCGTGCTGTCGGATTATATTCGGAGCTGGGACGCACAATGGTCCGAGCACCAGGAGCTGTTTCGTGGGAGGATTGCCTGGGACTTCAAGCGCAACCAGGAACTCCTTTCCTGGAAGCCCGGTTCACAAGCATGGGATACAGGTCCGAGCTTCCACAATAGTGAGCCTGTCCGGTTCGCGATGTCTCCGGACGGGAAGTACGTCGCAGAGGGTAGTAACGGTGTCGTTCACCTGTATCAGATCGAGCCGTGAGAAGTGAATGCACCTACGACACACCCACCTACATGCGACTACTTGCAATATATCCCTACGGCGAGGAATCACTTACACCAGCAAGGATACCTTCAAAGCCTGAATCGAGCGGATTTTCTTCGCGCGTCCCGTTGCGGTCGAACCTCACTGACATTTCCTTCAAGAACTGCGCGCTGCCAAAGGAATGCGGGGGGAATGCGGGGGGACAGCCTGAACTGCGCAGCGCTTTTTCAGAACAGCGACAGTTGATTTTCATCGACGACATCGCCTGAATCAAGCGATTTTTCTTCGCGCGTCGTGATTCGTCATCAAGCACCAGCCGAGCAGGCGAGTTTCGCTTTCTGCCAGATTTTCTTTGAGCGGTCAGAGATAAGTATTGCGGTCGCCATCGTCGGAAAACGTTTCGCGTCGGTTCGACGCCACATTGCGTCATGTGGCAGGGGTCATCTGGGAGAACACATCGCGCTCGGCGTGGCGTGATGTGCTAGGATAATCGGAAAATGCATGGAGTATTACCGACAAAATGCTTACGCAGTTCAGGGAAACTACGTAGTTTCCCGGTCGTCTCGCGGTCCGTCAGAAGTGTAAGTGTGCGATGCGATATACTAGCGCATAGCTATTGTAGAGGTTCCGCATGTTGTGCCGATACGGCCGTTGGCGGCCCCGAGCGTCACAGTTACTGTTCCGCGTGTCCTTTTCTTTGATCCTTTCCCTATCCTGCTACGCCCAACCCTCGACGCTCCGTCAAGCCGCCGCGCAACGGGCCCTCCCGGCGGGCGCTGCCGCCGACGCGTCGGAAAACGGTTGCAGCGCCGACCTTCTGATCAACGACGCCACTTACTCCTCGACCCTCGCCGCGCAGTACAACATGCTGGAGCCGGAAAACGCCATGAAGTGGGGATCCGCGCACCCGAGGCAAGGAAGCTACAACCCGCAATTGTGCGCTCTCAGCATCCAACAGTGCACAGCATCGGTGTCGGCCTGTCAGAAGTGCCAGTCCAGCCTTGCGCAGTGCCCTTACAATCTTCAACCGGGCGACGAGCTGGTGCTGTTCGCACAAACTCATGGAATGCGCGTGCGCGGACACAACCTGGTTTGGGACGTTTACAATCCCACTTGGCTGAACAATCTGGCCGCGACCGCCACGCCTGCCACGATGTCCGGCGTTTTGCAGGAACACATCACGACGATGGTCAGCCACTATCAAGGACAAGTCTTCGCCTGGGACGTGGTCAACGAAGCCGTCAGCGATTCGCAGACATCAGCGACCGGAACCGTGTTGAAAGATTCGATCTGGTACAACCAGCCGGGCATCGGCCTGAGCGGCACGGGATACGTGGAGCAGGCTTTTCGCTGGGCCCGCGCCGCCGATCCCAATGCCCTGCTCTTTTACAACGACTACAACATCGAAGACGATGCCTGCAACCCTAAGTGGAAATTCCAGGCGGTCTACAACATGGTGAAGGATTTCGTCTCCCGCGGCGTGCCGATCGACGGCGTAGGCTTCCAAATGCACATTACCGCCGGCACTTGTCCGACGGCGGCCGGTTTTGCAGCGCATCTACAGCAGATCATCGCGCTCGGCCTCCAAGCTCACATCACGGAAATGGACGTGAAGATCCCCGTGGACTCCAGCGGCAATGCCACCGCCGCCAACATGCAATTGCAGGCCACGACCTATCAGCGCATCTTGACCGTCTGCCTGCAAACTCCCGGCTGCACTGCGTTTCAAACCTGGGGATTTACCGACAAGCACTCCTGGCTTTCCGGGCAGACGCAAGCGGCCGCCCTGCCCTTCGACGTGAACTATCAGCCGAAGCCGGCATTTTCCGGGATGATGAGCACATTTCAGACAGTTCCTCCAGTGCTGAACGGCGCCGCGATCGTGAACGCCGCCAGTTATCAAGGAGCCTCCGTTGCGCCGGGCGAACTGGTCACGATTTTCGGCGCCGACTACGGTCCGGCAACTTTGATGCCGCTGCAACTTGGCAGCAACAACATCGTCTCGTCGAACTTGGCCGGCACGCAGGTGCTTTTCGACGGCACGCCGGCGCCGCTGATCTATTCGCTGGCCGGCCAAGTCAGCGCCGTGGTTCCGTATGCAGTGGCGGGCAAAACGGCGACAGTGGTCGAGTATCAATTCAACGGCGTCAACTCCAACACGGTGACCGTTCCGGTATCCGGGGCACTGCCGGGGATCTTCGCGGCCGATGCCAGTGGAAAAGGACCGGGCGCAATTCTCAATCAGGACTCCTCGCTGAATACGGCCGCGAATCCGGCTGTTGCGGGAAGCGTGATTGCGGCGTTCGCCACAGGTGGAGGAACGGTTCAAGGCGGCGCGATTGATGGCGCGCCAGCGCCCGGAGCCGGAGCACAAACGCTTACGGTGACGGCAACGATCGGCGGGCTACCGGCGGCGGTGCAGTATGCCGGTCCTGCGCCGGGCGAGGTGAATGGCGTGATGCAAGTGAACATCACGATCCCGGCAGGGGTCGCTTCTGGGAGTGCGATCCCGGTGGTGATTTCGGTTGGTGGGGCGCAATCGAATACTGTCACGATAGCGGTGAAATAAATTGGAATGCGGGGGGGATGCGGGAAGAATGCGGAGAATGCGGGGGGACAACCTGAACTGCGTAGCGCTTTTTCAGAACAGCGACAGTTGATTCTCATCTACAACCTCGCCTGAATCGAGTGAGTTTTCTTCGCGCGTCCCGTTGCGGTCGAACTTCACTGACATTTCCTTCAAGAACTGCGCGCTGCCAAAGGGACGCCTGACGTACGTCGCTGCGCGCGGCGCGTCCTGATCCTCCTTCGGCGAGCCTCGACATCGCCACGAGTCCAGACGGAGCGCGCTATTGGCAGCGTCCCGGTGTCAGCCGCGCGAGCCCTTGGGCGTCGTAGTCGCCTTGCATGCAGTAGGGTGTGTCTTTCGCGCCGGAGCGCGAATCGTAATATTCCAGCAGATGCAAACGGCCGTCGAGGCCGGCGGTCAACGTGGTCCAATCGTTGAAGACACCCGACGCGGGACCCGCCGGACTAGGGGCCCTGTCGTTGACCCATGTCCATCGCGCGCCGCGAATTTCGGTGTGGATCCTCTGCCCCGGCTGGATGGTCAGTGAATTGATCCAACACGGCGCGTCAGGGTACGTTTGCACCGATTGTAGCTGCGTGGGCGGATGATTCCATGTTTCCTCGCGGATCACCGCGATGCAGTTTCGCCGCGTATCGATTTGATAGATGCTGTGAGTTTCCGTCGCACCGGTGGGCGAGTAAGCCACGCGTGCGATCTCGCCATTCGCGCCGATCCGATCGTAGATGTAGGCGGGACCAACGTTGCGCGCGTCGGTCGCAAACAACGCCGGCACAATGGGAATCGGCCGAAACTGAACGCCTGCCGCGACCGCAAGTGCGAGCAGTAGAATTCCGTTCATGACTTCAGCATACGCCCGTGCAACGACGGCCGCTATTGGGGAAAATCCTGTAAGGCAGTGTAGGTCTCGCGCCGGTCGACGCCACGTTGCGTTGTGTGTCAGGGGACCTCGCAGAGAAGTGGTGGTCAGTTTGAACGAGACGGCGCTTTGCGGCTATGCCGTTTCTTTGTGCGGAAAGGCTTGGCCTTTCCGCAATGCCTGTAAATACTTTCGCAAGGCTGCGCCTTGCGGGCGAGGCCTAGCCTCGCCAAATGACCGAGGATTCGGAAAGGCAGAGCCTTTCCGCACAAAGAAGCGGCATAGCCGCAAGAATTTCAAACTGACCCACTACCCCGCAGAGAACACACCGCGCTCGTCGTGGCATGATGTGTTAGGATCATCGGAAAATCCATAGAGTATTGTCGAAAAAAAAATGCTTACGCAGCTCAGGCCGTCTCCGCAGTTTCCGCTCGGTGGCAGGATCATTGAGATCGGCTTGATCGGATACGACTGGCCATTGGGTTTGCCATGATCAGTCGACGCGGTCTTTTCGCCGTAATTGGGGCCTGCGCTGCCTCCTCAACTGGCTGCACGCTTGAGCAAGCTGGTGTGATGCGGAGGGCGCAGGATCTGGAAAGGAAAACGGACCTAGCAATCGTCGGCCCCTTTGGAACTGCAAGCACTTTTGACGGATCTGCGGGACTGGGTAGACTCACTCTACCAGCGTGCTGCGCGTCCCGGCCGAGGGTTTCGCCGAACGGAGAGTGGGTCGCTTGGATTGCGAAGAGCGCGGATAGGTACCCTCCCGGCCCGGAAGAGCCGACGGCATTCGCGATGAGAGCGCCCGGAAATATCCGAGACATTAGATTGCCTGACAATGGAGGAATGGATGTCGCCATCTCCTCATCACCGTTGAAGCTCGCGGTTAGATCGGCGTACGGACATCGCTTAGGTATTTACAACGCCAACACGGGTGCGCTTGAGTCCGAGATCAGCGCGGCTACTGTCCGTATTGGATTTGACCGCCTTTCAATTTCAGGAGACGGCGCCCGGCTTGCGATTGGCGATCGCGAGCAGTTTCGCGTTGTTGACGTGAGGTCCTCGAAAGTCGTTTTCGAAGGCCGTGGCGGGTACCCCGCTCTTTCGCCCGACGGTCTAAGCGTTGCATTCTGCGACGCACACGAGAGGCTAATTGTCCGGACCTTAGCGAATGGAAAAGAATCGTCTCCCATGTCTGGCAGACTCGTGTACGCCGTCTCAGGCTGGAGCCCGGATGGCAGCTTCGTGCTGGCATCGATGAAGAGCCTCCCTTTTATGCGACGAAAACTCGTTATTGTTGATGCCTTCCAAGGCGGATTTGCCGAGGCATGGCCCCTCGGCTATGAGACGCTGGGGGAGCCTTTCTACTTCATCAAACGTCAGCTATTGTCGGGAAAGGCGTAAGGCAGGGGAATACTGGGGGAATGCGGGGGCCATCCTGAACTGTGCAGCGCTTTTCAGAACAGCGACAGTTGGTTTTTCATCGACAACTCGCCTAAAACGAGCGATTTTTCTTCGCGCATCCAGTTGCGAGTGTAGATGTAGGTTGCCTAGGAGCCGCCCGACGTTCCATCTCGGAGCGTTTACGGCATAGCCATCGCTGAACAGAACCATCGCCCCTGCGAGAAACCAACTGATTCGGGCGTCTCCCGATGCGCGCAGCCCCGCCCGAACCATGGCGTCGCCGCCCGCCTCGAGCGAAGCCGCAAGAAGTAGCAACAAGAGCGCATTCCTATTATCTAGAACACCCGGACGGCAACCCTCGATGAGATCGGCCGCGATCGCGTTCAGAAATCGATACGAAGGGCCGCCTGGCCCACGCGATTTCCTCCCGATCCCTGCGGCAACACCGACTGCAAGATTCCAAAGGTGCTCGGATTGCTGATGTTCGTAACCGGGGGTGCGTAGTTGACGTGATTCAGTACGTTGGTGAATGACGCCTCGAAGCGCAGCTTCAGCCGTTCCTTGATCTGGAACTGCTTCGCCAAGCCAAGGTCAACGTCGATCATTCCGGGTCCTTGCAGAATGCCGACGCCGCAACTGCCGAAACGTCCCGCGCCCGGCGGCGTGGACGAAAACGCACCGAGGTTGAAAAACTGTCCCGGTATTTGATTCGACGGTATCGGATTCCCTGTGCAATCCGGGCGAAGTGAAGCTCCCACGCGGTTGGCGACGTTCGTGTTCGACTGATCGTTGATCTGCGACGAATCGTACGAATTCGCACCAGTCGGATTGATCGTCGGCGTGAGCCATTGGCCCGTCTGGAGTGTCGTGATCGTACTCAGATTCCAGCCGCCCAGCGCCGCACTGAGAAATCCGTTGGTCAGCCACTTGCGGCCGGCTCCGAACGGCAATTGATAGACGCCCGTCACCAGCAGACGCTGCCGTGGCGTGCCGACAACGTTGCCGCGATCCGCGGCGATATGGAAACGGTTGGCGACTTCCGCGGCGTACGCTTCCTCGCCCGCAAAAGCCGCGGGCGCGTCGCTGCCTTGCGCGTCGCTGATGTTTTTCGCCCACGTATAGCTCGCTTGGAACGATAGTCCATTGGCCAGCGTTCCTTTGAGTTCGCTTTGCAGGGCCTGATAGTTGCTGAATCCCAAGTTTTGGCTCGTCATCAACAGGAACCAGTTTCGATAAGGCGCGCGTGGGTCGACAAACGCCCCGTTGGGAACGGTGTAAGGCGTGGTGCTGGCAGCGATTTGGTTCAAGTCCACCGTTACGGGCAAGCGATAGGAATTCATGCCCGCATAGCTCAAGCGAGCCAGCACGCTGGGCGTAATTTGCCGCTCCATCGTGACGTTCCACTGCGCCGCTTGCGGGTCGCGGAATCGCGGATCGTTGGCTTGTTCCAGGCTCCCGCCGCCATAGGCAATCGATTGCCCCACCGCCGCCGTTTGCGGAAACTGGAACAGTGGTGCTTGCAGCACGCCATTCGCGTTAAATACCGCATTGACGTTGGTGATCAAGTCCGATGTCGGATTGCCTGCGTTGTTGAACGACATAGGACCGAGCGTGGTCATGGTGAAAATGCCGAATCCAGCACGAAACACGGTCTTGGTGTCGCCAAACGGACGGTACGCAACGCTGACGCGCGGGTCTAAATCCTTCCAGTACACCTGCCGCAAGCCGGCCGCGAGATGATCTTGGCTGGACGTTTTCACGTTTGTACAAGGCAGTTGTGTGTTGCGTCCCGGCAACGAGCAGGCGTTGAACGACGCCAGAAACGCATTGTACACAGGCGAGAGAGACGGATCGCTCTGCAACGTTTGAAGGAACTTGTCGGGAATCAAGACGCTGTTGTTACGTGGGTCGAAGCTCCCCAAGTCGCCGATCGATTCGGCAAACGGCGGCAACACTTCCCAGCGCAACCCGAAGTTTATAGTCAGGCGATTGTTCGCCTGCCATTCATCCTGTGCGTAGACGCCCCATTGCGTCGTCCGCGCATCGATCTGCGGGCTGGTGATCGCGAAAAACGATTGCTGCGGAAGTCCGAGCAGCAAATCGCCGAACGCGTAGTTCGTGAACAGTCCGGGACTGAAAGTGAAATCGCCGTAGTCGTCCGACGGCTGGAAAAACATTAGCGCATTCCAGCGCACGCGCCGGGCATCCACGCCGAATCGCAGCGTGTGCCGGCGAAGAATGCGGCTGAAGTTGTCGGTGAACTGCATGGTTTGCGAAATCGTCGTCCCGGTGCGATCCTGGCCGATCGATGTGAACGAACCGTCGCTGAACGTGAAGGTGGGAAACGCATCGCCGGCGGGATGCTGGCTGATGTTGATTCCTTGCAGCCCCAGTTGCGAGATCGCCGCGCCGCCGGAAATCGGAAAACCGTCGCCCTCTTGGAAATTCGTGAATCCGAAACGGAATTCGTTGAGCGCTGTTGGAGAGATCGCATAGTTATAGGACGCGATGAGGCTGCGGTTCCGGTCCTGCGCGGTGACGTTGGGTAAAAACGGATTTGCCGGTAGGCCGCTGCCGCCTTGTTGGTCGTTGACGTTCTTCCAGCTATAACGGACATAGACTTGCTGCTTGGCGGTGATACTGTGATCCACGCGTAGGTCCCATCCATTGGTGCCGGAGGGAATCGGATTCAGCGTTTGGTAATTGAACGAAGGATTCGCGACGCTCAAGTTCGCGTTTGGCGACGGGTAATACGCCAGCAGCGCCTGCGCCACTGGATTGATGCATCCCTTGCACGAGCCGGTGGGAATAGCATTTCCCGGATACGCCAGTCCCGTGAAAGGATTCGTCACTGGACCACTGCCATACGCCGAGACCAGCGCCGCGAGATTGCCGTTGCGCTCGGCCTGCGTGGGCACGAGAAGCTCTTGAGGAGCGGAGGTGCGTTTGCGATTGCCTTCGTAGTCGAAGAAGAAAAACGTCTTATTCCGTCCGTTATAGAGCTTGGGGATCACCAGCGGGCCGGAGAAACTTCCGCCAAACGTATTGAAGTGCTTGGGCGCCTTCAGGGGAAAATTGTAAACCGTGGCGTCGAGCTTGTCGTTCTGCATGTACTCGAAGACGCCGCCATGGAACTGGTTCCCGCCGCTCTTGGTGACAAACGTGACATCTCCGATCTGCGAGAATTCCGCGTTGTTGTTGAACGCCGTTACCTTCATTTCCTGGATCCCCTCCGTGGAAGGATAGGCGTCGAGCAAGGGCCCGTTGTAGCGCACACTGGAGGTCGACACTCCATCTACGGAAAAGCCCACCTGCGCGGAAGTGGCTCCTCCCACGTTGATATTGCCCTGGCTGTCCCTGGTCACGCTGGCGGAAGCGGACAGTGCCGCCAAGGGACTGGTGGAAACGGCGCGGGAATTGAGCGGCAGTCCGGTGAGATCCTTGTTGTTCTTGGAGTCGGCTAATACTCCGTTTTCAGTATTGATACTTTCCGCCGCCGCGTTGACTTCGACAATTTGCGACTGCACGGCTACGGTGAGTTTCAAATCCACGCGAAGCGTCTGGCGCGCGGTCAACTCCATCTGATTGACCACCGCCGTCGTGAATCCGTCCTTGCCGGCCGTGAGCGAATAGCGGCCCGGCTTGAGGTTATCGAACGCAAACTCACCGTTGTCGTCGCTCACGCCCGGCATGCTTGTGTTCTCGCCCAGATCGCGCAGCGTGAGATTGACTTTGGGCAGCACCGCGCCGCTTTGATCGGTGGCCGTGCCGCGAATACTGCCAAAAGTCGATTGCGCGGCGGCATTTTCGGATAGTCCCGCCAGGCAAATGGACGCCAGAACGAATAGGACTGTGCGCTTGAGGATTGCTTTCATGTGTCTCCCCTCCCAGAAATTGTCGATCCCCAGCGCCTTGCCTCGCTTCTATCGAGCGAGGACGAGTTCTCTAGCCGCGAGTATCCGCTGAGAGAGATTGAGAAGTTATTAACGAGTCGTTGAGAAGTGATTGACCGACTCTAGAAATTCTTGATGGAACGAATTACCAGGGGTTATGACGAAGTTCGTCCGGAGAATGCGGCGGACGGCCAGAACGGCGTAGCGTTTTTTCAGAACTGCGACGCGCACCGGATTCAGTTCCACGTGTGCCAGCGCTGTCCACAGCCAGGCGCGCCCATCGCGATGTACGCGGACTACAAAGAACACGCCCGGCGAATCCGACCGGTTCGGTTAGAATGTTCCCCTGATCCGAATCCCGGTCAAACGCGACGCTTCACGCTTTGCCTTCCTTGAAGACGGGCCGGCCGGAGTTGCGGTAGGCACGTGCGGTTCTGCCGTCGATGTCTTCCAGGATGAAATCGAATGATGACCTGCCCTGCTTGCTCGGCGAATGTTCCCGACAACGCCCCATGCTGTCCTTCCTGCGGCGCGGCCGTCGATTCCGCGGGGTCAGCGACCGCCTCGCGCTTGGATGCTCGAGTCGCCGGCAAGACCACCGCGGCCTTCATCGATAACCCCACGCGCAACCCCGCTCCGCAGCCTCCGCAAGTCTCCCATGTGTTCGCGCCAGGCGATATCATCGCGGGACGTTATCGCGTTGTGAACCTGCTCGGCAAGGGTGGCATGGGCGAGGTCTATCGCGCCGACGATCTTACGCTGAATCAGCCGGTGGCCATGAAGTTCCTGCCGCGCAAACTGGCCTCCGACCCCGCCGCTTTGGCGCGTTTCCATAGCGAAGTCCGCGTGGCGCGCAACGTCGCACATCCCAACGTCTGCCGCGTTTTCGATATCGGAGAATCCGAAGGCCGCATCTTCCTCACCATGGAGTACATTGACGGCGAGGACTTGGCGTTGCTCCTGCGGCGCATCGGACGCCTGCCCTCCGACAAAGCGACGGAGTTGGCCCGGCAGATTTGCGCCGGTGTCGCGGCGGCGCACGATGCCGGCATCCTGCATCGCGATCTGAAGCCGGCGAACATCATGGTCGATGGGCGCGGGCGCGCGCACGTCACCGACTTCGGAGTCGCGGGCCTCGCCGAGGATCTCAAGGAAGACGCTTCCCGCGCCGGCACACCCGCCTACATGGCGCCCGAACAATTGTCGGGCCGGGGCGTCAGCGTGCAGAGTGACATTTTTTCCCTCGGCCTGATCCTGTACGAGATGTTCACGGGCAAGCGCGCCTTCAAAGACTCCACCATCGGCGAGTTGATTCGCGCGCATCAAGACTCCGCTCCCTCGCGCCCCTCCACACTGATCGTCGACATCGACGAACGGGTGGAGCGCATCATTCTCAAGTGTCTGGAGCGCGACCCCGCATCGCGCCCGCGCAGCGCGCTCGATGTGGCACGCGCGCTTCCGGGCGGCGATCCGCTGGCGGCGGCACTGGCGGCTGGGGAAACGCCGTCGCCCGAAATGGTCGCGGCATCGGGCGGCGTAGGTTCCTTGCCGGTCGGCAAAGCCTGGGCGATGCTGGCGGGAGCGGTGCTCTGCATGGTGGCGGTGGTGGCGTTGGCGCCGTGGGGCAGCGACTTGGGATTGGCCCCGCTCGAAAACTCGCCGGAAGTAATGAGTCATCGCGCGCAAGAACTGGCCCGCAAGTTCGGATACAAGGACGCTCCCGCGGACAGTGCGTTTTGGTACGAGCGAAATACCGCTTTCCTCTTGGATCGCGCGAAGAAGTTGCCGCGATCGCAACAAATCGGCGATCTAAAGTCGGCCCAGCAGGGTCACACCAAGTTTTATTACCGTCAGAGTCCCAGAGAGATGTTCCCACGAGAGAATCGGCGCGATCTCACGACACCCGCCTTGCTGTTGAGTCGCGAGTTTCCGCCGCACGCGGTATCCGGAATGGTGATGGTGGCTCTCGAGCCGGACGGATCGCTGGACCAATTTCTGGCGGTGCCTCCGCAATTGTCGTCGCCGGCCGGTAGTGGCGCGGCTATTGCTCCCGATTGGAATGCCTTGTTTGCCGAGTCCGGTCTCGACCCCAAACGCTTCCAGCCCGAGCCGGCCGCCTGGATCTCGCCGCAACCATTTGACGCGAGCATGGGATGGAAAGGCAGTTACGCGCAAGATCCCACGACGACGATCCACGTTTCGGCCGCGTCCTTTCAAGGACGGCCCGTCTACTTTCAAGTGATCGCTCCCTGGGATAATCCCGACCGGGAGACGCCCGTTCGCGCGTCGCAAGGCGCGAAGATCTCTTTTGTCGTCGGTCCCGTCATGACGATGGTGTTGTTTTCCATTGGCGTATTTCTGGTATTGCGAAATCTGATCCGAGGGCGCGCCGATCTCAAGGGAGCGGCTTGGCTGGCTGTTTTTATTGTAGGGACACAGTTTATGGCGTGGCTTTTTCTGTCCCACCATCAGTCCTCGTCGGCGCAAGAATATACGTTGTTCATGTACGGCATGGGACAGGCTCTTTGGTACACCCTCATGACGGCCGGCGCGTACCTGGCGATGGAACCGTATGTCCGGCGCCGCTTTCCGGAGATGATCACCTCGTGGACGCGATTGGTCGGCGGTCACTGGGGAGATCCGCTGGTGGGGCGGCATATTCTCATCGGTGTCCTGGCGGGTGCGCTCTTCGCCGTGCTACGGTCGTTCGGCGACGCCATCCCGGTATGGTTCAACTATCGCGGTCAGATTTCCCGGCAATTCTACACGTCCGTGGTCTTGTCCGTGCCCGGCGTGATCGGCGATCTGTGCGGTTTCGTATCCTCGCGAACGTTGACCAGTCTGGCGTTGGTTTTTACGGTGTTCTTATTCCGCGCGATGACTAAGCGCCGCTGGGTGGGGGAGCTGGCGGGCACGCTGGTGTTCGCGCCGCTTCTCCATCGCCCGGGAGCGCTCTCCGACGATGCGCCGTTTGTGTTGATTTGGGCCGGCGCATTGGCGCTGCTGGGCTCGCGCGTCGGCCTCGTGGCATTGCCTGCCTTCGAAATCACACAAGCCATCCTGCAAGGATTCCCGATGACCATCCATCCCGCAGACGGGTATTTCAGCCGGACGGTGTTGGGCCTGTCGCTATGCCTTGGTTTAACGTTCTACGGTTTTTGGACCAGCCTGGGAGGCAAGCCCGCCTTTGGCGGCGCGCGCGGTATTCTTTCGCTTTCCGACGAGTAATCGGTAGCATCGCGGTCGCACGTCCACGGGCCACATGCTGTGTGGCAGCCTGAAAATCGGAAGCGCGCCAAATAAATATTCGGAACAAAGCATCGCGGATTGCGGTCGATCACTTGAAACCAGAAATACGGCAAACGAGGAACGCGGTGGAGTAAGTAGCGAGGGCGTTGTAAACGGCTTCACGGATTTCGTCGGTGCCGACGAATCGTTGAAAGGATGGAAAGGGTTAAGGTGGCGCCGACTCGACAATCCATTCTCGATATCGCAATGGGAGCCGCGGCCTTTTGGGTGCCCGATCTGATTGTCCACCACTTCCATCTCGAGACGCCCACTGGCTTAGAAATCCTGCTGCCATTGACGACGGCCGCGGCATTCTGCATCTCGGGGATTTTTAGGCACGCTTCAGGCTCGAGGCTTCTTAGCCCTCGAATGTTGCTCGGGATCTGGCTGTGCGGACCGCTATACCAATTAGTTTCCGGCATCCTTGAAAGGCCTGAGCAAATGTCCGGCATGGCTCTGTTGCTTCTGCTCGCATCGACGCTCGTCTTCCCAATGACGACGTTCATAGCGGCGACATACGATATGACGCTGTTGGCCCTGTTTTATGCCTCCGGTGGGTTGGTGTTGCTGTTCGTCCTTGATTTTGCGTTCGTTCGAGTAAGAAGACTGGCCCGAAAGGAGTCTGTGTGACAACTCAGTCCCTTCGGAACCTGTGTGACAACCCAGCCTCGAAGGACTCTGTTTGAAAATTCAGCCCCGGAAGGAGTCTGTGAGACAACTCGGTCCCGAGCCTGTGGCAGGCGGCGCAATGTTAGCCCCTGGCGAGGCGTTTTTGCCGAGCCTGGGGACACTGTTTTTTCGAGTACGAGCCTGCAGCGCAGGCGGCACAGGCGCATCGGATGACACTGTCGTCTGTGTCGCCAGCTTTGCAGGCTCTGCGTGCTAACGGATTACCCCAAGCTCGGCAAAAACGCCTCGCCAGGGGCTAACATTGCGCCACTGTTGTCCAAAATAAGAATCTGGCGAGACGTTTTCTGAGGGTTGTCCTCCTGGTGGAGTTGTTGGAGAATCGCGTTTGCCGACGTCGATTCACAACAACAACCAGGAGGACTCGCCCATGGTAC
>Ga0209060_10001878_pt1 | contig 21093 bp, 17 predicted proteins | sample Coa_R1_8_FD_187155 | JGI IMG/M metagenome (GOLD analysis project Ga0209060, IMG submission 187155) | Surface soil microbial communities from Centralia Pennsylvania, which are recovering from an underground coalmine fire - Coalmine... | ecosystem: Environmental > Terrestrial > Soil >...
CCTGGAACTCGCGGACCTTCTTGTACGAGGGCAAATAGTACATCAGATCGAGCATCAGGTCCTCGAGAATCATACGCAGACCGCGCGCTCCCACCTTGCGCTCCATGGCCAGATCGGCGATGGCTTCCAGGGCTTCATCCCCGATTTTCAGCCGGACGTTCTCGAACTCAAACAGCTTCTGATATTGCTTGACGATTGCGTTCTTGGGCTTGGTCAGAATCTGGATCAGCGCGTTTCGGTCCAAATCCTCCAGCACCGCGTTCACCGGCAGGCGGCCGATGAATTCGGGAATGAACCCGAACTTAATCAGGTCGATCGGCTGCGCCTGCGAGAGCAGGTCGATGTCGCGCCGGCCGCTCATGCCGGTGACTTTGCCGCTCTTCTCTTCTTCCTGCAGGAAGCCCATCGACTTTTTGCCGGTGCGCCGTGCGATTACTTTTTCCAGGCCCACGAATGCGCCCCCGCAAATGAACAAAATATTCGTTGTGTCGACCGGCGTGAATTCCTGGTGCGGATGCTTACGGCCGCCTTGCGGCGGAACGTTGGCGATCGTGCCTTCCAGGATTTTCAGCAGCGCCTGCTGCACACCTTCACCGGAAACGTCGCGCGTAATCGACGGATTCTCATCCTTGCGGCAGATCTTATCAATCTCGTCGATATAGATGATGCCCTGCTGGCATTTCTGCACGTCCCCGTCGGCAGCCTGGAGCAGCTTGAGAATGATGTTCTCGACGTCTTCGCCGACGTATCCGGCTTCCGTAAGCGTGGTCGCATCCACTATGGCGAACGGGACATCCAGAATTTTCGCCAGCGTCTGCGCCATCAACGTCTTGCCGGTTCCGGTGGGCCCGATCAGCAGGATGTTGGATTTCTGAAGCTCCACTTCACTGCTGCGCATGCGATTCATGTGAATGCGCTTGCAGTGGTTGTAGACCGCGACCGCCAGTTTCTTTTTCGTGGCTTCCTGGCCGATCACATACTGATCCAGAAATTCCTTCACCTCGAGAGGCTTGGGAATTTTATTCGGAGCGCCGGCGGGAGGCTCCGCCTTGTCGTCCTCCAGAATCGAATTGCAGACCGCGATACATTCATCACAAATGTAAGCGCGAGGATAGTCGCTGGGGGAGGAGATCAGCTTGCCGACTACATCCTGGCTCTTGTGGCAGAATGAACACCGCAGGGCGTCATCTGAACCCGTACGCTTCACAACCGTTTCTCCTCAGCCGCATGCGCCGCGAGGCGCTCGGATCCTGCCGGGTTCCCGGACAGGGGATCCCTCATCGATTTCGTCTCCATTATCACCCGAACTCGTTGCCGTGGCAATGTATGCCATGGGTTGACGTTCTATTGGTACTGTTAAAACTGGACTTAGGCCGTTTTTCGAGCATGCTCGAACAGGAAAGTTAGTGTTTTTTCGCTCTGAATGTGCGACGCAATACGCCCCAAGGTACCATCTTTCTCGAACTTCATCTGGAGGGCGGCGACCGGCTCCCGCTGCTGGCGGGCCAGGCGCTCGACCTCGCGGTCGACCTCCTCGCGGGTAACCCCAATCGTTTCCCGCTCCGCGATGCGGGAAAGCAGCATCGAAGCCTTGACTTCCCGCACCGCCTTGTCCCGCTGAGACTCCCGTACTTTGTCCCAATCGAGCTTCAGCGAGCGGGGATCGACGCCTTCCGACGACATGGCGCGCAGGGTCTGCTCCACCCGGTTGCGGATCTGCCGCTCGACGTAAGTTTCCGGCACCGGGAATTCATGCAGATCCACGATTTTGTCCAGAATCTTGTTCTTGGCTTCCTGCTGCGCATCGTGCTCGCGCTGCGCAAACAGCGCTTTGCGCACGGCCTCGCGCAACTCGTCCATGTTGCGGTAGTCGCCTAAATCCTGCGCGAATTCGTCGTTGAGCTCGGGCAGTTCCTTCTTGCGAATGCCCTTCAAAGTGGCATGGAAGCGGACCGTCTTACCGGCCAGCCGGGGCGCTCCGTAATCCTCGGGATACGTGACCTCGAAATCGCGGCTCTCGCCGGGTGAAACGCCGCGCAAATTCTCGCTGAACGCCTCGAAAGTATCCGAGCCTCCGATTTCCAGCACCATCTCGTCCTGCTTTACGGGTTCGCCCTCCACTCCGGCGATGCTCTCCAGGGCAACGACGGCGTAATCGCCGTCCTGCAGCGGGCGCGGATCGATGTTGGAGTAATCCGCTTTCTGCTCGCGAATCTCCTCGATCCGTTTTTGAATATCCTCATCGCTGACCGACGGATCCTGGTAGGGGACCTCCACGCCCTTGTATTCGTTCAACTCGATTTGAGGTGCGACATCGAATTCGGCCTTAAAGCGCAGCGGCTCTCCGTCGTGGAAGTGGACGTCCTTGATATCGGGCGTACCCACCACATTCAAGTTGTCGGCTTCAAACTGCTTCTGGAGGTATTTGGGAATCAGGCTCTCCAGGACACGCTGCCGGATATCCCCGGAGAACTGCTTGCGAATCAGCGTGGCCGGCGCTTTTCCGGGGCGAAAGCCGGGTAGCTTGGCGCGTTTCTGGACATCGGCGGTTACACGAGTGGTTTCGTTTTCAACTTCTTCGGCGGGGATGGCGATTTCCAGCGAGTGCCGGCAACCTTCGAGTACAGCCAAGTGGAATTTACCTCGGGAAAAGAAGTGATGGTGTAAGACTTATGATAACACGTACAATGAACTGACAGCGTGATGAAGGCGGTGGCGGTTCTTGCAATTCTGGCGCTGTTCGGCCTTTGGGCGGCCGTCATCAGGCGGCGTTAGACCATGCATCTCGAAGCGGCTCTTCTGAACGTATTATTGCTTTGGATTCTTACAGCTCCGCACGAATTCGCCCATGCCTGGGTAGCTACGAAACTGGGTGATGACACCCCGCGCCGCGAAGGGCGCGTCACGCTCTATCCGCTGGCGCATGTGGACTGGCTCGGCACGGCGATTCTGCCTTTCATCACCTCGCTGCTGGGCGGCGGATTTCTCGGATGGGGCAAACCGGTGCACACCGATCCCTCCAAACTCAAGGGCGGCTTGAACGGCATGGCCGCGGTGGCGCTGGCCGGCCCCGCCAGCAACGTCGTTATGGCAGTGATTCTGGCGCTCGTAGCGGTGGCAACCGCCCACGCGAGTCCAAATCTAGCGCGTTTCGCCGAACAGGGCGTTTTTCTCAGCCTGTATCTGGCGCTCTTCAACCTGCTGCCGGTGCCTCCGCTGGATGGCTCCAAACTGCTGCTGGCAGCCCGGATCCCCATGGTCGTGTACGTTGAGATCGCGCGGTTTGGATTCGTCCTGCTGATCGTGGCGGTTTCGCTCTCCGATTTCGGCCTGTGGCTGAACCGGTGGAGCTACGCGGGCGCGCAGGCGATTTTCTCCGTGCTGCAGTGACGGAATTAGGGCGCAGCACGTCAAACGTTTATCAGATTGGCAGGTCCCGAAGCGGGTAAACTAACACCTGCCCCATAACACAAGGAGCTGCGATGCGCCGCGTTTTACTGGCTGCCGTCCTGATTGTCTTTCCCGTTCTTGCCCAGCAGGTCGAGATCCCGTTTCAAAAATTCGTTCTGCCGAATGGGCTGACGCTCATCGTCCACGAGGATCACAAGGCGCCGATCGTGGCCGTGAACGTCTGGTATCACGTCGGCTCCAAGAACGAGCGGCCCGGCAAGACCGGCTTCGCGCACTTGTTTGAGCACCTGATGTTCGGAGGCAGCGAGCATTTCAAAGGGCGGTACATCGACGCGATGGAGCGCATCGGCGCCACCAACCTCAATGGCACAACCTCCGAAGACCGCACCAATTACTTCGAAACCGTTCCCGTTTCGGCCCTCGATTACACGCTGTGGATGGAATCGGACCGCATGGGATACATGGTGGGCGCCATCGATCAGACGACGCTCGATCTGCAGCGCGGCGTGGTGCAGAACGAAAAACGGCAGGGCGAAAACGAGCCGTATGGGCTGGTCGATGAGGTCGAGCAGCGCGACACCTATCCTGCGGGGCATCCGTACTCATGGAGCACGATCGGGTCCATGGAAGATTTGAACGCGGCTTCGCTGAATGATGTGAAGGAGTGGTTCCAGACCTATTACGGCCCTTCGAATTCGGTGCTCGTGGTGGCCGGCGACGTGGATCCGCAGGTTGTGCATCAGAAGGTAGAAAAGTATTTCGGCGAGATTCCGCCGGGGCCGCCCGTCACGCGCCAGCAGGCGTGGATCGCGCCGATGTCGGGTAAGCATCGCGCCACCATGCAGGACCGCGTCCCGCAAGCGCGCATCGACAAGCTCTGGAACATCCCGGAATTCGGAAGCGAAGACGCGGACTACCTGGACCTGGTAAGCGATGTTCTCGCCGTCGGGCGTACCTCGCGCCTGTATAAGCGGCTGGTTTACGACGATCAGCTCGCGACCAATGTAGCGGCATTTGTGAATCCGCGGGAAATCGGCGGGCAATTCGGGATTACCGCCATGGCCCGGCCTGGTGTGCCGCTCGACCGTATCGAGAAGGCGATCGACGAAGAGATGGCGCGGTTTCTGAAGGACGGGCCGACCGGGCAGGAACTCGATCGTGTGCGCACGCAATACGCGGCGAACTTTATCCGCGGGGTTGACCAGGTGGGCGGGTTCGGCGGCAAATCGGACGTGCTCGCCATGTACCAGACATATCTGGGCGATCCGGGCGCATATAAAACGAAGCTCGACCGGGTGAAGGCGGCCACTCCCGCCCGGCTGCAGGCCGCCGCCAGGCGGTGGCTCTCCGATGGTGAGTACGTGCTGGAGGTTTATCCGTTCGGCGATCCGCACGCCACCACCGAGCGCACTGACCGCTCCAAGCCGCCCGAGATCGGCCAACCGCCGGAACCGCGTCTCCCCAAACTGGAACGGCTGACGCTTTCCAACGGCTTGCGTGTGGTGGTGGCGGAGCGGCACGAGATTCCGCTGGTGAACTTGAGCCTGCTGGTGGACTCCGGTTACGCCGCGGATCAATCCGCTTCGCCGGGTGCGGCGCGCCTGACAGCGAACCTGCTCGATCAGGGGACCAAGACGCGCTCGGCGCTGGAAATCAGCGAGCAACTGGCGCAACTCGGCGCCCGCTTGACCACCACGTCATCGGTTGACGACATCATCCTCCGGCTCTCTTCGTTGAAGGACAAGCTCGACCCGGCGCTCGACATATTCGCGGACGTAGTCCTCAACCCGACGTTTCCCGACGCGGACTTCCGCCGCCAGCGATCGCTGCAGTTGAACTCGATTGAACGGGAAAAGGCCACCCCGATGCAGATGGGGCTGCGGGTGCTGCCCACTCTGATCTACGGCAAAGGCCACGCCTACGCGGAGCCGCTGACGGGATCGGGAACGGTAGACAGCGTCTCGAAGCTGACCCGTGACGACTTGCTGAAGTTCCACGCGACGTGGTTCAAGGCGAACCACGCGACGCTGATCGTGGTGGGCGATACCACAGCCAATGAGGTCCGGCCCAAGCTGGAAAAAGTCTTCGGTGCGTGGAAGGGCGGCGACATTCCAAAGAAAAACGTCGACGGCGTGCCGCTCCCGGCCCGGTCGGTTGTATATCTGGTCGATCGGCCCGGATCGCAGCAATCATTGATCCTGGCCGGCAATCCGGCGCCGCCGCGCAATAATCCGCAAGAAATCCCGATCGAAGCGATGAACGACATCCTGGGTGGCGATTTCGGCGCGCGCATCAATATGAACCTGCGCGAAGACAAGCACTGGTCCTACGGCGCGCAGACGCTGCTGTTCGGCGCGGTGGGGCCCCGCCCGTTCCTGGTGTACGCACCGGTGGAGACTGATAAGACCAAGGAATCGCTGGCCGAGGTGGTCAAGGAACTGCGGGGCATTCGCGGCGACCGGCCGGCTACCGGCGAGGAGCTTTCTCGCGTAAAGGCCAGCGAAACACTGCGCTTGCCGGGATCGCGCGAAACCATCGGGCAGGTGGCGGGCTCGATTGAAACGCTGGTTCAGTACGGGTTGCCGGACAACTACTACGACACCTATGCCTCCAAGGTGAAGGAACTGAGCCTGGCCGACATCAACAAGGCCGCCGCCGAGGTGGTGCAGCCCGATCACATGGTGTGGGTCGTGGTAGGCGACCGGGCCAAGATCGAGCAGGGCGTGCGCGAACTCGGGATCGGCGAGGTCCGTTTGCTGAACGCGGAGTAGCGGCGGTCCGCGCTCCCGTTACCTAAAGACAGGATAGAATCCGGCGGCGCCGCTCTGCAGAATAAGCGTGGTGGAGCCTCACGCCGTTCTGACCGTCCGCAAGACACTGCTGGAACGCGTGCTCCCGCGGCGCTTCCAAAAAGAGTTTCCCGCCCCGTCGCTCACCGTCTTCGTCGTCCTGCAAGTGCTCGATGTGTTGACTACCCTGATCGGGCTCAATGCAGGCGCGCAAGAGGCCAGCATCTTTGTGGGACGGTTGATGAATGCCGGCCCCGTCGCCGGGCTGCTGATCTCCAAGATCCTGGGGGTGGCGCTGGTGGCCATGGCGCTCAAATTCCGGCGGACGCGTGTGATTGTGTTTCTCAACTGCTGGTTCGCAGCGGTAGTGAGCTGGAACCTGCTCCTGATCCTTGGCGTTCAACTGCGCCTCCACCGGTAAGCCGATTTCCGCGACTTACTAAAGACAACCTCGAATCAATCCCGCCACTTGGCCGATGTGAGTCAGCAGAGCATCGTATGATCCGGCTGCTGGTTTGGACAGTAAAGCTCGTTCTGGGAGTGGCGCAATTTGCCTTCCTCAGCCGCCTTGCCGAGCGTACCGGCCTGCGCTATACCTGGATCCATCCGGTCGCCCACTCTCTTTCGCTTCTCAGCCGGCTCGATGAAGGATACCTGGAAATTCTGATCCTCGCCGGTGTCTCGTGCTGGCTCGTGTGGGTGTTCTCGGCCCTGTGCGGTTGTTTCACGGCGGCGATGGCGCGCGCAGGCTACGCGGGAATTCCGGCGCGGCCAAACTCGTTACGGAGGAATTCCGAACCAGCCGAGCACCTTGGCTACCGGGTCAAATAGGGCAGCCGTGCTCTTGTATTGCGCGGGCGCCTCGTAACGAAAGTTGTCGTAGTAGCCGGTCATGCCGGTGGCTCCATTCACGATGATTCCCAGCACGCCCAGCGCGATAACCGTTCCGGTCAGCCATTGGGCGGACCGCGGCTTGGCACCGATACGCAATCCCGCAATCACGAGAGCGGAGGCGACCAGCAACACGGCGGCGGAGTCGGCTTGATAGCGCATCGTAGCTCCTACGAATGCGTCCGCGCCGATCCAGGCCGCGCCGAGCAGCGCCAGCGTCGCTGTGCAGACAGCCCAGTCGCGCCGGCGGGCGGAATCGATTTTCTTCCAGGCCGCCGCCGCCGCGCCCAGCAGTAGGATCAGCGGCGCCACCCAAACCATCCCGGCAACCACCTCGATTCCTTTCACCAGAGAATCCGGCGGAGCCGGAGCTAGCGTGACAAAAGGAAACGTCGAATGAAGACGGGGTGGCTCCAGGAGGCTATAGCGCAGATTCTCCAGAATTCGAGGAATACTTACGTGGAAGTACTGCAATTTCCGCACATTGATCCCTGCGAGCTGATAGTGATTGCCGAATTCGAAGGGCGAATCGAAGCGCACGTAGTTGTAGAAAAGCACCAGCAAAAAGCCGGCCGTGAACGGAATGACGGCCGCGGCAAAGCGCTGCAATCGGCTGCGGAGCGGCAGGTCCCCGAGAAACAGAAGCCACAGCATGGCTCCGGCCGCGAATACCAGAGGAGGGCGCGACGCAAAAGCAGCCGCAAAAGCGGCGCCGCTGAGCGCAGCCGCTTCCATCGCGCGCTGGCCGGCGCCCCAGGCGGCGCGAGCCGCGGCATAAAGCCCGGCCAGGATGAACAGTTGCCCGGCGGCAATGGCGGTCTCATAAACGTCCGGCCGCCGGAGCAGATACGGAAACGAATTCGAAAACCCCAGACAGGTACAAAGAAAATAAAACAGCCAGCGCGGCGTCTGCGGCCAGAACCGGGTCAGCAGCAACTTCAACAGAACACACGCGACCAGGAAGGCGGCGCCCGCAAACAACCAGGTACCCAGGCGATCCGGCAGCGGCTCCCGCATGATCAGTGCATACGGTAGATAGAGCAGCAGCACTGGGCCCGGTCCGAAGTAATAGTAGTATCGGCCCTTGTACAGGCTGGCATCGTGGAGGCGATAACCCGCATTCTGCTGCGGGTCGTATGGATCTTTCAACGCGAGCAACTGCGGAGCCGGCGCCCGCCGCAGATAGGTCTGGTGATTGTAAAAGGCGTCGGTCAGCAAGGTGTAGGGGCCGTATTCCCGAATCGGCCCGGAAGTGGGATTGATCGTCCAATAGTAGTATCGGGCGAAGATCAAAATCAGAGCCCAGAATGCCCACCATTGCCAGCGAGGAAAGCGGATGCCGGCGACACCCGGCTCTTCTGCCGCCGGGACTTGCACCTTGTGCATGAGCCGCGTCCGGCGCAGCCGGGGGTCATCGACGTCTACTGATTTTCGCTTGCGCGGGCGCACGCGATGATCTGCCACCCCCATCCTCCTCTTGCGTGATTCCACCGTAGCAATCGCTGGAAACCCGACAAAACCAACTCCTCCACAAGTGAGAGATTTTCGACCGACTGTACTTTGGCTCTCTCCACTAGGCTGGCTCCGCGCGCCAGCACGGCAAGCCGGTAGAGATTAAAGAAGGGGAACCCGGCGCCGGCCGCGAATTCTACCCTGAAGCCGGCCCGCTCCAGCAGCGCTCGCAGCGACTGAGGCGTGTAATGGCGGCGGTGACCGATGTGCCGGTCATACGCCGACATGGGCCCGCCCGGCACCGTGACGATAACCAGGCAGCCCGTTTCCAGAAAACCACCCGCGTGCCGCAGCAGCGTAGCCGGTTCATCGACATGCTCGAGCACCTCGGAGCAGACCGCCACTTGAGCCCACCGGCGGTGTTCGGGCGGTGGTTCAGGCCGGTCGAGCAGATCGTATTGCAGGAAGTGCGCCGCCGGGGCCTTCTGGCGGGCCATTTCGACTCCCACCGCGCTCAGCTCCAGGCCGAGGATTTCGGCTTCCGGCAATTGTTCCAGCAGGTCGCGCGCCAGGTCGCCGGAGCCGCTGCCGATATCGAGGAGATGGCGCGCCTCCGGCGCTCGCTCGCGCATCAATTCCCGAATCAAGTCGCGACGAAAGGCCTGGGCCGGATTGAATCTGGCCGACGATGCGTACGACAGCCAGTGCGTGTTCCAGTCGTCGGCGGCGGGCTGAACCTTATCCGGCGGCGTCATGGCTTGCTGCAACAGACCACAATGATCAACCCCGATTCGACCACAGCGCCGGCGCCATCTCCGTCGCCAGCTCCCGCAGCGCGCGGGCCATCGCGGCGCGCGATCCCATGCTGGGCCGCCATCCCAGAGCGCGAATGTGGTCGCAGTTCAAACGCACCACCGGCACGTCCCCTTTCCAGCCGCGATCGCCGCCGGTATACTGCAGTTCCACCCCGGCCGGATCCAACCCCAAAGTTTCAATAGCCAGCCGCGCGATCTCGGTGACTGTGACCGCGTCGCCGGTCCCCACGTTGTACACTTCAAACGCTTCCTCGCCGCTGTAGTGAGCCGTACGGACCGCCTCCAGGATATCGAGCACGTGAATGTACGATTTGCTCTGAGTTCCATCCCCCAAAATTCGCAGCTGCCGCGGATTTTCCATCAGCCGGCGCGTGAAGTCGAGCCCGACGCCATGCGTTTGCCGCGCGCCCACTACGTTCGCAAAGCGGAAGGCGCGCGCGTGCAACCCGAACATATGACAGTAGGAGGAAAGCAGAGCCTCTCCCGCCAGTTTGCTGGCGGCATAGGTCGAGATCGGGATCATCGGCCCGAAGGTCTCATGCACTTCGCGTGTCCCCTGGTCTCCATATACGCCGCTGCCGGAGGCGTAAAGAATGCTCTTCACGCCGGCGACGCGCATCGCCTCCACTACATTCGCGGTGAGATATGTGCCTTTCCAGAAATCGATCGAAGGCTCTTCGATGGCCTTGGCGATATCCGGATTAGAGGCCAGATGAATGACCAGGGTATGGCCGGCAAAGCAGTCGCACAGCGCTTTCAAATCGGCCGCATCGGCGCGGATCATCCGGAACCGGGAGTCGCTACGGTGGGACGCCAGGTACTCTTCGCGGCCGTTGGACAGGTTGTCGAATACCGTAACCGCTTCGACTTCCGGGCTGGCCAGCAACGAATCGACAAAATGGCTCCCGATGAACCCGGCTCCGCCCACAACCGCGACGCGGCGGTCCTTCCACCGGCCCGCTTGTTCATTTCCAGTCATCGCAGATCGAAGCCTTCAGTTTACCAATCCGGCGAGTGAATCGGACCGCCTTTTGATAGCGCGGGATTCTCGGGCGCAAGCACTCTTCGGCGCGCGCCCGCTCCTCCAGCGGGAGGCCGACAGTGTGTTAAACTCGCAGCTTCTTCCGAGTTCGCGCCGTGGTATTCAACGAAGCTGCACCCTGCCAGCATTTCCTGCCTGAGGGCATGACCTCCGCGGACCTGGTTCCGGCCGAGGTTTCAATTGTGGTGCCGGCCTTGAACGAAGAAATTACCATCGGTGAATTTGTCGAATGGTGCAAGGAGGGGTTGGCCCGGACACACACGAACGGGCAAATTCTGATTGTCGACAGCTCCACCGACCACACCGCCGAAATCGCGCTCGCGCACGGGGCCGAGGTCCTCAAAACCCCCAAGCTCGGATTGGGTCGCGCCTATCTCGATAGCATTCCCTATATTCGCGGTAAGTACGTGATTCTGGGAGATGCCGACCTGACTTACGATTTCCGCGAACTTTCACCGTTCGTGGAGAAACTGCGCCAGGGTTACGAATACGTGATGGGCTCGCGCTTCAGGGGATCGTTGCCCCGCGACGCCATGCCGGCTCTCCACCGCTATTTCGGCAACCCCGCCACCACCTGGATTCTGAACCGGATTTACGGCACGCGCTTTTCCGATATCCACTGCGGCATGCGCGGGCTGACCACCGACGCATTTCGCCGCATCGATTTGCGCTCCCAATCATGGCAATACGCCTCCGAAATGATCATTAAAGCGGTGCACCTGCGGCTGAAAACCGCCGAAGTTCCGGTCACCTTTCATAAGGATCGTGAGGGAAGACAAAGCCATCTCAAGCGCCTCGGGTGGCGCGCCCCCTGGCAGGCCGGCTGGATCAGTCTCCAGACGATGCTCGTCTTCGGCGCGGATTTTTTTCTGATCCGGCCCGGCCTGGCGTTGTTCCTGTTGGGCTCGATCGGGGTTGGCGCGCTGTCTGGGGGCCCGGTGGAATTTCTTGGAATCGGTTTTTCCCTCCACTGGGACCTGCTGTTTCTGCTCTTCGCGGTTATGGGTGTGCAGTTGCTGATTGTCGGCGTGCTGGCGCGCGCGATTTACGGCGTGAAGGACCGAAAATGGAATCGATGGCGGCGCGTGTTCGACTTCAATACCGCGGTACTGCTTTCGCTCGGCTTGTTCCTGATGGGAGTTCTCTCGTTTCTCCCGCTGGTCCGGCAATACGTTCAATTCGGATTTGCCTTGCCCATGGAATTGAGTCCTGCTTCTTATCATGCGGTTGCCGGACTCGGGCTGATGCTGCTCAGTTTTATACACTTCGCCTTCAGCCTCGTGTACAGCGCCGTTTCGCATGCCATGGAGCCCGTGAAACTGCCTCAGGCAACCGCGCCCCAGGCCACTGCCGCGGCGCGGAGGTATTAGGCCGTTGTCGCGGCACCCACTCGAGTGGCATTGCGATCCGGACGAGATCGCTTGCACGGTTTCCGGGGTAGCGGTCTTTCGAGACCGCCGCGACCACTGGCAGCAGGGCGTTCTCCGGCTTTTAGGTCTGACTGACGCGGCGGGGCGCGCTTGGGTGGAGGATGTCGCGGCCCGGAGCATCGAGACACGGGGCAAGCTCCTCCATGAGTGTTCTCCGGAAGAAAAACTCGCTCTGCTGGTCGAGCGATCCGCACGCCACTTCCCCGGCGCGGCGCTTTGTCTGGAGCCTGCGGCTGCCGGAATGCAACACCTCACCGCGCTCGACCATTCCGTTGATTGCCAGTGGGTCTCGCAAATCCGGGACTGCGCAGATCTGGCGGTGGCCGGTAACCAAGAGCTGCGCCACGGAATTCTTCTCAAAAAAGACGCGACCGGCTGGGCGCCGGCGCGGGAAGCGCGCTACGAAGAGAGCTACTTCGAAGGCAATCTCCCGGGTGTGGGCTACGGCCGGTATAGCGAGCAGGCCGGGTGGCGCATGGAAAAGGCGCTGACTCTGGTGCGGCGCATCCGTGGCATCGCCTCGTCGCTGGGCCTCGATCTGAACCAAGGCACACGACTGTTGGACGTGGGCTCGGGCTATGGTTTTTTTCGCAAAGCGGCGGAAGCCGGCGGCTGGCGCACGCAAGGACTCGAGGTGAGCCGCCATGCGATTCAGGTCGCCAAAGCCGAGTTCGGCATAGACACGTTCGCCGGCACCCTCGACGATTTCGCGCGATGCCGCCCGGATCCATTTGAGGTAATCACTCTGTTCGACACCATTGAGCACGTAACCGATCCCTTGAGCCTGGTCCGCACCGTCAGTGAACTATTGGCGCCGCGCGGCGTTTGCGTGATCCGGACCCCGAACCTCGGCGCCCTGGAACTGCGGGTCTTTGGCGGCTGGTATCACTCTTTCAAAGCGGAGCACTTGCATTACTTTTCGCCCGAGAGTCTCACCTGGGCTTTGGAACGCGGCGGCCTCGTTCCTGTCTTTCTCACCTCCGACTCTCATCTTTTATCGGGATTTTTCGGGCCTTCGCTCCAGCGGTACGCGCGCCTGCTGGCGGGGTCGGACCTGTTCGCGGTAGGACAGAGGCAGGCATGAGCCCTCTCAATGAGTTGCTGGATGTGGTCGTCATCACCGGCGCCGGCCGCGGCATCGGCGCAGCCATCGCGCGACACCTGGGAAACGCGGGAGTACCGGTCGTGTGCGTGTCGCGCAGCAACGCCGCCCAAGTCGCGGAAGAAATCCGCAGCAGCGGCGGCCGCGCCGAATCCATCTGCGTGGATTTTGCCGATCCGAAACAAACCGCCGAAGCTGTGCAGCAATGGTTAGCCGCGGCGCCGTATAAAAGGTTCGGCGTGGTGCTGGCGGCGGGCGTGACCGGTGCTCCCGGCGGTTTGCTAAATAGCGATCTCAGCGATTGGATCCGCACCATGCAGATTAATCTCTTCGGAAATTGGGCCGCGCTTCAAGTCCTGCTGCCGCGGCTGCTGCAAGCGCACTTTGGCCGCATCGTGGCTTTTTCCGGAGGCGGCTCGGCTTATGCCTATCCGATATTCTCCGGCTACGCCGCTTCCAAGGCCGCGGTCGTAAGGGCCACCGAGAACCTCGATGAAGAACTCAAAGGCAAAGGTGATTTCTGCACGGTGTGTCTGGCGCCTGGAGCGATTGAGACCGATATGCTGAAGGGCGTTCGCGCGGCGGGAGCGGAAGTACGCAGGCTCGGCAGCATGGAGGAGCCGGTCCACTTTGTCGAGCGGTTTCTGGGCGCCCGCCACTGCGCGTTTTCCGGCCGCTTCGTACACGCTCGCGACGCCTGGGCCGAGTGGCTGGACCAGCCCGGCAAGAGCCTGCCCGCGAATCAGTGGCTGCTCCGCAGGATTGAACCATGACCGTGGCCGTGCTCGGCTACGGGCTGATCGGGCGCGAACGCGTCCAGGCGCTGCTCGCGCTGCAGGCCGAGGGCTGCCCGGTCCAGCGGATCCTGCTGTTCGATCCGGCGTTGGCCGGCGCACGCCCGCCGGACCGTGTCGAAGCCGTTGACACGTTGCAACAGATCGCCTCCGCCAGGCCGGATTGGGTGATTGTGGCGACGCCGCACGACACCGCCGCCGCCATTCTTTCCGCGGTATTGCCCTGGGGCAGCCGGGTACTGGTCGAAAAACCGCTCGGCCGCTCGCTGGAGGAGGCCCGCGCGATTGCCGCGATCAGCCGGTTTCCCGACCAACTCTGGGTCGGGTTCAACTACCGCTTCTTTCCGGGAGTGCGCGAGGCGATTTGCGACGCGCGGTCCGGCCGCTTCGGACCGCTGGTTAACGTCACGATGATCCTGGGGCATGGCGGCGCTCCCGGCATGGAACGCGGCTGGAAATTCGATCCGGTCCGTGCCGGCGGCGGTTGTCTCATCGATCCTGGCGTTCACCTGTTGGACCTGTGTCGTCTCTTGGCCGCGGAGCCGATCGAGGTCCCGGGCGCCACCCGGTGGGATGGTTTTTGGAAAACCGGGATCGAAGAAGAAGTGCACCTGTTGCTCAAAGCCGGAAGCCTGGTTTTCAATCTTCAAATCTCGATCGTACGCTGGCGAAGCGCGTTTCGAGTTGAAATTCACGGCTGCGATGGCTATGGCGTCGTTACCGGGCGGGGCCGCAGTTACGGGCCGCAGCGCTATATCCGGGGCGCGCGTTGGGCCTGGCAAAAGGGCGGCACGCAAGCGGAACGCGAGGAAGTGGTTCTGGAGTCCGAAGGCGCCGACACCTTCCGCGATGAATTGCGCGCGCTGCTGGGAGCAGGCCCCAGCGCTCTCCCGCCTTGTCCGGCCTCCGAAGCGCTGGAGGTAATGGCGCTGCTCGATCGATGCCGCTCCGCGCTCGGGCTGTCCCTGCCCTCCGTGGGTTGAAGCCGGCCCGGCCGCCCGAACGCCGCGGCAAAACCGCCGGGCGTCACTCCTTTACGGCGCGCAGCAGCGCCGCTTCAAGCGCCCCCTGCCGCTGCGGATCGAGCTTCTTCCCCCCCGCCGTCACGTAGAACACGTCGATTGCCTTGTGCGCTTGCGTGTCGATGAGAACCACTTCGATGTTACAGCCGCTCGCCGAGATCGCCGATGCCAGGTCGTAGAGCAGGCCCGGCCGGTCCTCCGCCACAATCTCGACGAGGCTGGCGGTCTCGCTGGCATCGCCGTCGAACGCCACCGAGCCCGGAATTCGGGCGTGCCGGCTCGGCAGCACGGGCTTGGGTCGATTCTTCAGCAACTCCCGCACGTCGGCCTTCCCCGCGATTACCCGTTCCGCGACGGCGCGCAGCCGATCGACTTCCGTCGGATTCAGCTCCAGCGTGCGCAGCGGATCGGAGAAGGTGAAGGTATCCAGAATCAGCCCGCGACGGTTCGAGAACGCCTCCGCTTTGAGAATGTTCATCCCGAAGCTCGAGAGCGTGCCCGCCACGGCCGCAAACAGGCCGGGCCGGTCCGATGAAGTCACCATCGTCAGCTGGTACGCGGTCTCCACTTTCTGCACGTCAACTGCTACACCCCGCTGCCGGCTTCTCTCCTCCAACGCTATGTGCTGATCGATCTCCGCCTCGCTATGTGTGCGGATGTAGCGGGTCGGAAAACCGCGCAGGAACTCCCGCCGCTCCGCCGAAACGGACGGATCGATTTCGATGCGCTCGGTTTCCAGTTCGCGCGTCAGCTCGTTGTAGACCGAAAGATACAGCTGCCACAGGCTCTGCGCGCGCCAGGGGGTCATCACGGTTGGATTCACCGCCGTGATATCGGCGTACGTCATCAGGGTCAACGCCTTGAGACGCTCCACCGTTTCCACCTGGTGTGCCACGTCGCTCACGGCTTGCGGATCAGACACGTCGCGCGACTGCATGGCGGACGATAACGCCAGGTGCTTGCCGATCAAGAAGCGCACGGTCTCACGCTCGTGCGGCGGCATCTGAATGCGCTGCATCGCCGTTTCGGCCAGTTGCAGCGAGGCCGCGACGTGCTCTTCGCCCCGGCCCTTTCCCGAATCGTGGAACAGCATCGCGAATACCAGCGATGCGGCCGGGGCGATTTCCGCCCACAGATCGGTGAACGCCTTTAGCGCCGGCTCGGTCGTATCCTTCAGGCTCCACAGCGATTGGATTGCAACCAGCGTATGCTCATCCACGGTATAGCGGTGATAAAAATCGCGCACTACCAGACACTCGATGCCATCGAGCTCCGGAAACACCGCCGTAAGCATACCAGTCTCATGCATCGCGCTGAGCGCCGCGGGGGTGTGAGGCAGCGTCAGCAGAGGTGTCAGCGCCGGCCAGAGCGGTCGCGATTCGGCAAAGTGCTCGCGCAGTTGGGCGCGCCGCGATTCGAGTTTCTGCGCCGCCTCGAATGACGGCCGGATGCCGTGGCGGGCCACGAATTCGAATAGACGCAGCGCCAGCTCCGGCTCGACATCCAGCCGCTGGGGCGCGCGAAAATGAGCGCGCTCGCGATGCACGCTGAAATCGCTGTTCGAAAGCCGCGAGCGCCAGTCCCGGAACTGCGCGAACAGCGAGCTGGATTGCGCCTCGTTCGCCTCGAGCTGCTGCAGGGCGGCGCGATAGATCGCCCGCGCGTGGCGATAATATTCGCGCATCCACTGCGCCGGATCGCCGTCCCGCCACTGGTCGGCCATCGCGTCCTGCATTTCAAACGACAGCACGTTATTATCGCGGCCGGACCGGCTGTGCAGGTAACAGCGCAACCGCGCCAGAAACCGGAATGCCTTGCTCAGCTCCGGGCCGGGGTCCGCCTGGCCCAGATGACCGGGCTGGGTCTCCTGCATCTGCGTCAGCCAGCACAGCAGCTGATAATCCCGCAGGCTTCCGGGCGTCTCCTTGACGTTCGGCTCCAGGTGATAAAAGGTATTGGCGAATTTGCCGTGCCGCTCTCGCGTGAGCTGCGACAGGTTGCGAATCAGCGAATCGCGGTTGGCCGCGACGAAGCGAGGCAGCTTCTCAGCCACTTTGGCATACAGCGCCCGGTCGCCGGCCAGATATCGCTGATCCAGAAGACTGACGTTGAGCTCGATGTTGTCGTTGTGCACTTCGGTGCATTCGGCCGGCGTCCGCACGGAATGGCTGACGCGCAATCCGGCATCCCAAAGCGATTGCAAAAATGCCGAGATCCCCTCGCGGCTGGCGATCGCGAGCCGGTCGGATTCGAACAGCAGCAGCAGGTCGACATCCGAGTAGGGGAATAGCTGCCGCCGTCCATACCCTCCCACGGCCAGCAGCGCGAAACCCGCGGGAGCCGCTGCAAACAGGTGCTTGCCGGCGGCATCCAGAACGGCCGCATCCACCTGCGCGGTGCGTTCGGCCAAGGCGGTCAGCGAATCGCCCGTCGCCAGGAACGCTTCCTGGATAGTCCCGAGACTAGAGCGCGCTTTCTCCACGATCATCGTTCCGGATGCGGATGGCCTCGGCTACGTCGTAGACGAAAATTTTGCCGTCCCCGATTTTGCCGGTCCGCGCCGCGCTCGCCAGGGTCTTGACGACTTCCTCGGAGCGGTCCGAGGACACGACCATTTCGAGCTTCACCTTCGGCAGCAGGTCGACGTTATATTCCTGGCCGCGGTAGACCTCTTTATGTCCTTTCTGGCGTCCATGACCACGAACCTCGCTGATGGTCATTCCATCGATTCCTATGCCCTTCAGGGCTTCTTTCACATCGTCCAACTTGAACGGCTGAATGATCGCTTCGATCTTCTTCATGGCCTCATCCTAACTTCCGGAAGCGCCGTTCGCCATTGCCGCGGTTCAGGTGCCGCCTGACCGCATCCCACGGAACCGCGACCGTGTGGAGCGGATTTAGGACTCCAGTATGTACCCCTCTTCTCCATGCAGGCTTACATCCAGACCCTGAATCTCCTGCTCCTTCCGGACGCGAACACCGATCACCATATCGCAAATTTTCAAGATGATGAGCGTGCCCACAATCGCCAGCCCCCATGCCATCGCTGCGCCGATCGCCTGGTTGAGCAACTGCGAGGCATGCCCGTCTACCATTCCAAGCGGCATCAGCTTTCCGGAAGAATCTTTGAAGCTGTCGTTCACTGCGTTGGTTGCGAACACGCCCGTCAGCAGAGCGCCCAGCGTGCCGCCTATGCCGTGCACGCCGAAGGCGTCGAGCGAATCGTCGTAGCCGAACTTGTGTTTGATGCTCACCACCATCCAGAAGCAGACGATGCCGGCCAGAAATCCGATCAACAGCGCTGGGAACGGCTTCACGAAACCTGAAGCCGGCGTGATAGCCACCAACCCGGCCACGCAACCCGAAATGCCGCCGAGCACGCTCGGCTTGCCGTTGTGCAGCCACTCCGCCAACACCCATCCGAGCGCGGCCGCGGCGGCGCCGAAATGCGTCGCCACGAAAGCGCTGCTCGCCAGGCTTGAGGCCGCCAGCGCGCTGCCGGCGTTGAATCCGAACCAACCCACCCACAGCAGGCATGCGCCGATAAAACTGATCACCAGGCTGTGCGGCTTCATCGAATCGCTTGGGAACCCGAGCCGCTTACCGAGATAGAGCGCGCACATCAAGGCGGAAACCCCTGAAGTGATGTGCACCACCGTGCCGCCGGCGAAGTCGTAGGTAGGGACCTTCCCACCGAGCGCCGCGTTCAACAAGCCGCCCTTTCCCCAGACCATGTGCGCCTGCGGGAAATAGACCAGCAGCATCCACAGCGTCATGAACAGCAGCATCGCGCTGAATTTCATGCGCTCCGCGAAGGCGCCGCAAATCAGCGCGGGCGTGATGATCGCGAACATGAGCTGATAAATCATGAACGTCTGGTGCGGAATCGTGCCGGCGTAGTCGGCGTTGGGGGCCGCGCCCACCCCGTTCAGCAGCGCGAAGCGAAAATCGCCGATGAACGGCCCGTCGCCGCCGAAGGCGAGGCTGTAGCCCACCACGGCCCAAATCACCGTCACCACCGCCATCAGAATGAAACTTTGCATCATGGTGGCCAGCACGTTCTTTCTTCGAACCAGACCGCCGTAAAACAGCGCCAGGCCCGGGCCGGTCATCATCAGCACAAGCGCCGCGCTGACCAGCATCCAGGCGTTATCTCCCGCGCTCTGCGCGGACTTCGCGGCCGCTTCCACGGCCGACAATCTCGATTGAATTTCGGGACTCGCCTGCGCCCAAACAGCGGCTGGCGCGAACAGAAAGGCAAGCAGACACAGCTTCTCGGAGTGTTTCATCGTGGAAACCTTTCGCCAAACAGGGGCGGTATCGACACTCATTGTCGTACGCGGGTGGAGATGTACCAAGCTCAACATTTCTATCGGAGCGATTGGATTTTTTTATTTCGCCCGTAGCCACCACACTTCAGTGGGGGATTCCTTGGAGGGCTCCCCTTGGCTAAAATGCGAGAAACCCCAACTCTATGGCCAGTGTTCTTATCGCTTCTCCGATGATCGACCCGCGGTATACTCCGTTCCGCCTTGCGATCCGCCGTTCTAAAATCCACAAGCGCGGCGTCTATGCCGAGCAGTACATCCCGGCGCGGCGCAAAGTCATCGAGTACACAGGGGAGCGAATCAACCGCCGCGAGGCCAAGCGCCGCGGAAACAACGACCTCACCTATTTATTCACGCTGGATGATTATTGGACGATCGATGGCGCGGTGGGCGGCAGCGGCGCCGAGATCATCAACCACTGCTGCGAGCCGAACCTCCGCAGTTCCATCTACCGGGGCCACATTCTCTACTGGAGCAAGCGCGAGATCCAGCCGGGCGAGGAGCTCACGGTCGACTACCTGTTTTCCAAGAAGATCGACCGCATCCCCTGCTACTGCGGCGCTCCCAACTGCCGCGGCACGATCAACGTGAAGTAGCGCCTAGACTGGTACACCCTCGATAATGCTGGGCGGCGCGTACGTGGGGTGGATTTGGGCCAGTCGGAACCCGGCGGCGGCCAATAGCTCGCGGTACTCGTCGCCGGTTCGCTCCCGCCCGCCTGGAATCACCATCATTTCCAGGTCCAGTAGTTTGCCGAATGACGGTTCGTTGCCCGGCGCGATCACCACTTCGACAATCAAGACGCGGCCGGAAGGATCCATGGCCTCTCGGATATTCCGCAGAATGGCCGCTGCCCTCTCATCGTCCCAATCGTGAATAATGTGTTTGAGGATGTAGGCGTCGGCTCCGCTCGGTACCTCCTGGAAGAAATCACCGCCCACCGCCTGACAGCGCCCGTCCAACCCATACGAGGCTAGAGCGGCCTTCGCGCCCTCGATTACGGCCGGCAGATCGAACAGCACCCCGTTCACATTCGCAAACCGCTTCAGGATGGTTGCCAGCAGCAGCCCGCGCCCGCCCGCCACGTCGACGATCTGCCGGAACGCTCCGAAATCGTACGCTTCGGCAACGGCCGGCGCGCTCTGCCGGCTGTTATCGGTCATCGCGCCATCGAAAATCTTCGCTTCTTCCGGATGAGTCTTGAAATAGTCGAACGGGTTTGCGGCGCCGAAGGCTTTCCGTAAACCCGACTCGCCTGTCTTCACGCAATGCAGCAATTGCTCCCACGAGCGCGATGCGCCCGGCATGGCCACGAACCGCGCAAACTCCTTCATCGAGTTCGGAACCCCGCTGCGCAGACATTCCGCGAGCGGTGTCAGCGTGAAGCGGCCGCCTTCGGTTTCGGCGAAGACTCCCACGCTGGCCAAGGCGCGCAGAACCCGGTACAGAGACGAGGCATGCGCCGATGTAGCCGCCGCCAGTTCCAACGCTGTCTTATCGCCCTGCGCCAGCAGATCCGCAATGCCCAATTCGGCCACTACCGAGAGCGAGGCCGATATCCATTTCCCGGTGAGCATTTGCATTATCCGGGCATTGGCGGGCAATTCTTGGGCGGATATGGAAGTAGACATGATTCCCTTCGACGAGTGGTTTGTATTTCGATCTTATCACTCGCGGCCCGATTGACCGCTCCTGCTCATGATAGGGTATGAAGTCTGGAGGAGAACTCATGCCGCGTTTACGACGCTCGCTTTTCCCTGCCCTGGCCGCCGCAACTCTGATCCCGTTCATCCCCGCCCGCGCCGCCGACCGCCCCGATCCCAAGCTGGTCAGTATCAAGCTGCCGGATGAGATCCAGTGGCGCAAAGGCGAGGCCAACGACACGGCCACCATCCAAGGCGACCCCAGCAAACCCGGCATCTACATCCAGCTCATCAAGTGGCATCCCGGACATATGAGCCGGCCGCACTTCCACGCCGAAGAGCGCTACATCTGGGTGATCTCCGGGACCTGGTGG
>Ga0209060_10001879_pt1 | contig 21088 bp, 22 predicted proteins | sample Coa_R1_8_FD_187155 | JGI IMG/M metagenome (GOLD analysis project Ga0209060, IMG submission 187155) | Surface soil microbial communities from Centralia Pennsylvania, which are recovering from an underground coalmine fire - Coalmine... | ecosystem: Environmental > Terrestrial > Soil >...
GATCCGCAATATGCTGCCCGCGCCCGCGAAATAGATCGCGTTACACTTTCTTATGCGCCGCGCAGCTCTACTTTTTCTCGCCGTCGTTGCCTGTTTTGCCGAGGATTCCCAACCCAAAGACGTGGACATGCAGTGGGGCGTGAAGATTCCGCTGCGCGACGGAGTGCATTTGAATGCCACGGTCTATCAGCCGCACGGCCAGCAGGAACCGCTTCCAGTTATCTTCACGTTCACTCCCTACATCGGCGATAGTTATCTGGATCGCGCGACTTACTTCAGCCGGAACGGATATGTTTATGCGTTAGTAGACGTACGCGGGCGCGGCAACTCCGAAGGCCGTTTCGAACCGTTCGTCAATGAAGGCCGCGACGGTTATGACGCGGTGGAATGGTTCGCGAAACAGCCCTGGTGTAACGGCAAAGTGGCGATGTGGGGTGGTTCCTACGCGGGCTTCGATCAATGGTCGACGCTGAAGGAGTTTCCACCTCACCTGGCCACCATTGTTCCTGCCGCAGCCGCGCATCCGGCGGTGGATTTCCCGTTTTATCGCGGCATCTATACTTCGTACATCATTCAGTGGCTCACTTACACCAGCGGCGTAACCGGCAACAGCAATGCCTTTAACAACGCCGATTTCTGGAGGAGTAAGTTCACTGAGTTATTCCTGAACCATCGGCCGTTTCGGGAGCTGGATCGAGTGGTGGGCAACACCAGCACCGTCTTTGGCAAGTGGTTGGACCATCCGACGCTCGACGGCTATTGGAAAGCGATGGCGCCCACGACGGAGGATTATCGGAAGCTTGCGATTCCCATCCTGACCGTTACCGGCCACTACGATGACGATCAGATCGGCGCGATGACTTACTATCACCGCCACATGCAATACGGAACGGATGCAGCCAAAGCGAATCATTATCTGATCATCGGTCCCTGGGATCACGCCGGAACGCGCACGCCGAGGAAAGAGGTCGCCGGACTGACGTTCGGCGATGCCAGCATGCTCGACCTGAACCAACTTCACAAGCAATGGTACGACTGGACGATGAAAGGCGGGCCGAAGCCGGCCTTTCTAAAAGATCGAGTGGCTTATTACATTCCAGGTCCGGAGACTTGGAAATATGTAAACAGCCTGGAAGCGTTGGCGCCGCAGGTCCGCAAGCTGTATTTGAATTCGCATGGAGGCCGCGCAAACAGCGTCTTCGAATCGGGGCAGTTGACGGATCAAGCTCCAGGTACCGGTGAGCCGGATCGTTATGTCTACGATCCCCTGGATGTGCGCCCGGCGGAGCTCCAGCAGCGAAATATCCCGAACGTGCTTACCGATCAAACAGCCGTACTCAATCTGTTCGGCAACGGGGTGGTGTATCATTCGGAGGCTTTTTCCAGCGACACAGAGATCACCGGCAATGTAAAGCTGACGGCGTGGATAGCCATGGATGTTCCGGACACGGATTTCGCGGTTGAGTTGGACGAAATCAAGGCGGACGGCACGAGCGTGGCGCTGGCTTCCGACAGCATGCGCGCCCGTTATCGCGAATCGTTGGAAAGTCCAAAGCTGGTGACGCCCGGCGAAATCATTCGCTATGAATTCCAGGGTTTCCCGTTCTTCTCGAGGATGATTGCAAAAGGCAGCCGGCTGCGTCTGGTCCTGAGTTGTCCTAACTCGATTCAGTTGGAGAAGAACTACAACAGCGGCAAATCGGTGGCCGACGAATCCGCGAAGGATGCGCGCACAGCACACGTGACGCTTTACCACGACGCGCAGCACGCGAGTTACTTGGAGATCCCAGTGATCCGGTAGCGCACGCACTCGTGCGTGCCGCGTTCACACTCGTGTGAACGCTTAAGAATGTGTTCGCAGTAGCACGTTGAAAACGTGCGCCACGCTGTACAGTAGAGATTTGTGGCGAAGGACGACGCAGAAATTCTTACGATAGACGGCCGGCAAGTGCGGGTCACGCATCCGGACAAGCCGTATTTCAGCAAACAAGTAAAGCTCTCGAAGCTCGACATTGTCCGCTACTACTTGTCGATCGCGCCGGGTGCGCTGCAAGGGATTGAAGACCGGCCCATCGTGCTGAAGCGCTTCGTGAATGGCGCGGAGGGCGAGGCGTTTTATCAAAAACGCGCACCGTCGGATCGCCCGGAATGGCTGCGTAGCGTGACGCTCTCTTTTCCATCCGGACGAACCGCGGAAGAAATCGTGGTGGACGATGACCCAGGCCTCGCTTGGATCGTAAATCTGGGATGCCTCGAATTGCATCCGCATCCGGTACGGGCGGGTGATTTGGATCATCCGGACGAATTACGCGTGGATCTGGATCCGGGTCCGGGCGTAGGTTGGGGCGATGTGCGCAAAGTAGCGCTGGAAGTGAAGGCGCTGCTTGAAGAAGTGGGACTGCGCGGTTGGCCGAAGACCAGTGGATCGCGCGGGATGCACATCCTGGTGCGGATCGAGCAGCGCTGGGGATTTCAGGACGTGCGAAAGGCGGCGATTGCGTTGTCACGCGCGGTGGAGCGGCGAGCGCCGTCCATCGCCAGTTCGAAATGGTGGAAGGAGGAGCGCCACGGCGTGTTTCTGGATTACAACCAGAACGCGAAGGATCGAACCACTTGTTCGGCTTACTCGGTGAGACCGTTGCCCGACGCGCGCGTCTCCACGCCGCTGCGTTGGGAAGAAGTGAACGATTGCGATCCGGCGGATTTTACCGTGCTCACCGTTCCCGGGCGGTTTAAGCAGGTCGGGGATCCGCACGCAGAGATGAATAAGGCGGCCGGATCACTCGAGAAGCTTCTCGAACTGGCGGCTGCGGATGAGAAGGCAGGCTTAGGCGACGCGCCATGGCCGCCGCACTTTCGCAAGATGGAAGGCGAAGGGCCGCGCGTCACGCCGTCGCGGGCCAAGATGCCGCTGCTCATCATTGCTCACTCACCGGACAAGGATGCGGCGCTGGCTGGGCTCGAACGGTGGAAGAAGAAGCATCCGAAAGTCGCGGAATTGCTGGCAGTCGACGATGTGCTGGTGGACTCGATGCGCGGCCGCTCCTCCACTTGGACACGCGTTCGCGTGAACCTGCGGCATGTTCCCGAAAAGCTGCGGCCTGCGCAGGAGACTCCGGATCCGGATGACGATCCGACGCGCGAGTGGCGCGAGCACTTTAGAAAAAAGCGAAAGACTTAGTGCGTGTAGATGGTGGTGGTGGGATTGTAGTTCCGCCAGTCGAACCAGTAGTCCTTGATGAAGTAAACGGATTCCAGGCACGTGCCTTTGGCTTTGCCTTCCGTCGCGCAACCTTGGAAATTCCACTTGCTGCCGGTGGCGGCGTCCATCAGAAAGAACGAGCCGTTTTCGACGTTGCGGAAAAAATCGTCGCGCGTTCGGAAGGCCCGCACGGATTGATTATCGGGACCGACGACCAAGATGATGGGTTCCGCGCCGACGTGGTCCTTGACCAGTTTTTCGCGAAGCACGGCTTGATAGGGAAATGCACGCGCGGCGCCGAAGGCCTGGATGCCGAGCATGATATCGCGCTGGCCGATTCCGGCCAGGGGGAAATTCAGAACCGTGCGAGCCTTGGCCATCTTCACATCCCAATCCTTGGGCGAATACTCGGAGGCGTAAGCGGTCCTGTCCTTTAAGACGGCGCCACGCGGCTGTTCTTTTTTCCAAAGCGCGAAGCTCAGCTCATCGGACGGGATCAACTTCAGCGCACGGCCGGCGAGGGGTCCGGAAACGGCCGCTCCGTTGATCTGCTGCCAATAGGTTCCGGTTTCTTCATCGCGCATGAGGAAATTCTGGTTGTTGATTCCCGCCAGATGGAAATGGAACTGGATTCCGTCTATCTCACGACTTAACACCAGACCGGTGTGACAGAGCGTTCAATAGGTCGCTACGATGGGCTGCCCGCCCACCGTGTCGTTCACGATGTGATGATAGGAAACGATCCGAATGGGATAGGCGCGCGCTTCGCCGCCGAGATTTACGGCCATCACCATTTCGCCACCGTCGAGTTTGGAATCTTTCGCTGCTTCGAAGCCGGGCGGTCCCATCGGCTTGAACATGATTTCGAAAATGTTGATATGCGAAACGTAGGTGAATGCGAAAACCAGCAGAACCGCGAACGCGGCGGCGATTTTCCGAAGCATTTTCGGCTGGGCGCGCCAGTAGAGGATTCCGGCCAGCAAGGCTGTGACAGCGCAGAACATTTCGACGCCCGGACGCAGATGCATCACCCAGAGCGCTATAGCAAGCTCGGTCCGGCCCTGGTGTCGAAAAGGTCGAATGACGTAGAACGGATATGCGAGAAAGGCGAGCGAGATCGCAAGTGCGATCAGAAGCGTGATGAGATACTTTCGCTTCACTCTATTTGCCGGCAGAGTCCGCGATTTTCTCGATCACCAGGGCGTTCGATCCGCCGCGCGTATAAACTTTTCCGGTAATGGTGACGCGCTTGCCGGCGTAAGGCAGCAGCCGCTCATTTTGTCCTTCGGCGGGAACTTTGTCCGAGATCGGCCAGAAAATGGACCCATCATTTTGCAGAATCACGAGCTGCGATCCCTTGCGGGCGCAGGCCAGCGCGCAGTCGCGGCTGATGGGTTTGGTCAGGCCTTGCGTGAAGGCGCAAGCGGAATCGAGGACCCAGCCGGTGACGGTTTTCTCGGGCGCGTCGGCCGCGAAAGCGGCAAAGCCCGTGAGCGAAAGAATAGCAGCGAGTTTTTTCATAGATCCCTTGAGGTTCTTGTTAGTTTAGCCGAGGCGCGACGGGGGAACAATAGTGGGAATGTGTTAGGGGCTCGGGACTGGGGGCTCGGGACTCGGGGAGAACGCGGCCACCAGTTTTCCGTGCGTGACCGAGAGTTCTTCTGGTAGGACTCTGGTTTCCGATATCGATGTTATGAAGCTGGTGTCTCCGTACCAGCGTGGGAGGACGTGCAGGTGAATATGATTGGCGATTCCGGCGCCGGCGCTTTCGCCTAGATTCATGCCCAGGTTGAAGCCATCGGGTTTGTAGATGGCGGCTAAGTGATGTTGCGCCTGTTGCGCGAGCAGGATCATTTCCTGCAATGTCTCGGCGGGGGCGGCGTCGAGCGATCCGATGTGCTCGTAAGGAACCACCATCAAATGGCCGGTGGTATAAGGATACAGATTCAGCACAACGAAATTGAGCTTGCCGCGAAACACGATGAGTTCATGCGTGCGGCAAAAAACGCAGCCGGTTTCCGGAGGATGTTTTTGGACGTACTGGTAGCGCCACGGACTCCACAGGTAGTCCATACCCGAATCGCTCAATGAGCAGCGGGCGGTTCGGTTGCCGCAGGCGGCGCAGCGGCTGGTTCTCCAGCGGAGTTGTTCACCAGATCCTTCAGTTCCTTGCTGGGCTTGAAGTAGGGAATGCGCTTGGAGGGCACTTCCACGCGCGTGCCGGTTTTCGGATTACGGCCGACGCGCGGCTGCCGTTGGCGTGTGCGGAAGCTGCCAAATCCACGGATCTCGATTTTGTCTCCTCCCCGCAGAGAACGAACGATGCTGTCGAAGATGGCTTCTACAATCACTTCGGAATCTTTGCGGGTCATTTCCACGACCCGGGAGACTTCCTCGATCAACTCGGCCTTCGTCATTTGTGCTTTATCTCCCTTGTGAGGTCCGTTTAACGGCCTTCTCCCTTTGCTCTGGTATTGATTACTTCTTCAATTGTCATGGTGGCGGCCGCGGCGTGGCGCTGGTAATCCTCCAGCCTGGTTTTTTCCTCGTCGTCGGATAGCGCACGAACGCTCAGGCCAATTTTCTTTTCGCCTTCGTTCAGCTTGACAACCTTGAAATCCATTTCTTCGCCGATCGGCAGCGGCGATTCCTCGTTGCGGCGCTCGGAGCTCATCGGGATCTCGGAGCGGTGGCACAAGCCTTCCACGCCCGGCGCCAATTCCACGAACACGCCGAAATTGCAGGCGCGGCAGACGCGTCCGCGAACCACGTCGCCTACCTGGTGGGCGCGGAAGAACGATTCCCAGGCATCCGGATGGAGCTGCTTCACGCCCAGCGACAGTCGGCGGTTCGGGGCGTCGATATTCAAAATCACGGCCTGCACGAGCTGGCCCTTTTTCACAACTTCGGACGGATGTTTGACGCGCTTCGTCCAGGACAGGTCCGAGATATGCACCAAGCCGTCGATACCTTCTTCAATTTCGACGAATGCACCGAAGTCGGTGAGCTTGCGCACGCGGCCTTCGACCACCGAGCCGATGGCGTAGCGATCCGCCACTGTGGTCCAGGGATCGGCTTCCAGTTGTTTGATGCCGAGCGAAACGCGCCGCTCGCGCGGTTTCACTTCGAGCACGACAGTTTCCACCTGATCGCCCGCCTTCACCACTTTGGTGGGATGCTTCATGCGGCGGCTCCAGGTCATTTCAGAAATGTGGATCAGGCCTTCGACGCCGGGTTCGAGCTCGACGAAAGCGCCGTAATCGGTGACGCTGACTACGCGGCCAATGGCGCGCGATCCCTTTGGATAGCGTTCGCCGATGGATTCCCAAGGATCGGGAACCAGCTGCTTCAAGCCGAGCGAAATCCGTTCCTTTTCGCGATCAAACTTCAGGACTTTGACGGTGATCTCGTTCCCGGCATTCACCATTTCGGACGGATGATTCACGCGTCCGTAGGACATGTCGCTGACGTGCAGCAGACCGTCGATGCCGCCGAGATCGATGAATGCACCGTATTCGGTGAGATTCTTCACGACGCCGGTCACGACCGCGCCTTCTTCGAGCACTTGCAGCGCCGCGCTCTTGCGCGAGAGCTGTTCTTCTTCAACCGCCATCTTGCGCGACACCACTACGTTGCCACGGCGGCGGTTGAGCTTGACGATCTTTACCGGGATATCCTGCCCGAGAAAGCTGTCGAGATTGTGAATCGGGCGCAGATCGATTTGCGATCCGGGCATGAAGGCGGGAACGCCGACATCCACCGAAAGTCCGCCTTTGATGCGGCCGGTGACGCGTCCGGAAACAACCAGCGCGTCACGATGCGCTTTTTCGAGAGTGTCCCAACAACGGAGGCGGCTGGCTTTTTCGTGCGAGAGAAGGATGTAGCCTTCCGGCTGCACGCCTTGCCGATCCACCATGACGTCGATCACGTCGCCGGCTTGCACAGTGACCGTGCCGTCGGCGGAACGGAACTGTTCGATGGGAACCAGGCCTTCGGATTTGTATCCGAAGTCGACGATGACGTCGGTATCGTGAAGTTTTACAACACGGCCTTGCAGCAGCTCGCCTTCGTGCGGAGGCGCGAAATGACCGTAGTCTTCTATGAGCTGCTCGTAGTCCGCTTCTTCGGCGGGGACGGGCAGTTCCGGTTTGCGCTCATCAGCTCTGCTGGCCATTGCCATAACACCTGAGGTCATGCTAACTGCGTCGGCATGGAGGAGTTACAAATCATTGATACAACAAGTACTTCAGAACTATAGCGGAGCCGGGGGCGGAAGTCAACCGGGCTGGTTCCTGGCTTTCGAGCACCGCAGATTTTGCAAAACGAACCCATTCTTCCCGTTATGATCGTCCGCAAATATCCGGCGTGCGGCACATTCCTCCGGGGCACGATGGCATCGCCGGACTCTTGGCGTGCCCGTTCGAATGAGCGGCGAAAGTAGACAGCACGTTGGCGAGGTGCGACTGCCCGCAATCCGGGCAGGCAATCGGATCGCCATCGCGGCGGACCAGCTTTTCGAACTTGGTTCCACAATCTTCACAAACGTATTCAAAAATAGGCATATTAAGAGGTCTCCAGGCGTTTGCAGCTTTGCTTTATTTTAGCGCAGAGGGTGGGGCGGTGGGCTGGGATCGAATTGAACGAAATCGGGTTTGTAATCCGGGCGGATGGTCGTTGCTGACACGAGCACCCTTAATTGCCTTGTTTTCATTGGCAGCGTCGAAATTCTTCCAAAGCTTTTGCGAGGATTGTCCTGCCAAGCGCTGTTCAAGCGGAGCTAGCGGCTATGGATGCACTCGAGCAGGTTCGAAGCTGGATCAAGAAACCTCCTGCTTGGCTTGAAATCGTCAACGCTTCCACGCTGTTAGATAGTCGGCTTCAGGATCATCCGGCCGTAGGCGATGAAAGCCACGAGGAGTCCGAGGATGCTGCTTAAGATGATGGGCGGCATCTCGCGGTACTTGAGGTGTACCCAGATGAAGACGAGACTTTCGATCGCCAGAGCACAGGCTGCCCCTACCGTGATCTTGGGATGCCAGTGCAAAACGCCGGGAACGATCAGGCCGACTGCGCAGACGAGCTCGAGAACACCGAGGGCGGCCCAAGCTTGGCGCGGTAAGGCGCCGAACGACGGTACGTCCTTGCTTATCTTATCGAACAGGAAGACCTTCATCACTCCCGACGCCGCGTATATGAACGTTGCAACGGCTTGCAGGACCCACAACAGCGTGTTCATTGTGTCTGGACATCCTAACACGATCGTGCGGCTGAAAAATGTACGTTTAACGCTCAGCGCAATCATCATGTGTCTGACTGAGTGATCAGCAGGTCGCCGAAGGAAGACGCGGCGTCCAAAATTCTGAAGCCGCAACTTACCACCTGAGTGAGCGAGACTGCAGCTGGTCGAAAAAAGATGAGTCTAAAGGGACCCAGCCCAGAGTAGGAGCGTGTCTGGCGCCTGATCGAGATTCGTCGCCTGAACGTCGCGGTGGATCGAGACGAATCTTTGAGCGTCTAACTTAAGGAAATTCCAGACCGGCCGCGGCTTGTCGTCCAAAATCTGAACCTCGTCTATTGTTCTCATCTTGGCAAGATCGACGGTGTACAATCGGCCTTCCGACGAGGACAGTAACGCGTGATCGCTGTCCAAATAGAAGACTTGGTCGCCGATGGAATCCCCTTCTTCCGGACCCAGTTCGTTCATCTCGCTAAGGCGCGGACCATTGGGATACGCGTATCGGAAAAGCTCGCATTCCGCAGCAATCAAGAACTCTTTTCCATCAGAGCGGAAGGCCGGCGGCGAGGTGAAATCCAGATCGTCGAAAGGGGTCACTTGGATCGCGTCTTCATGGAGTGAGGCCCAGAATAACTTTTGGCCGTCCTGCCCAGCAGCGGCCCATACGATAACGCTGTTCTGCGAAGGATGCCGGAACAGGCGGAACGCAGATTGTCCAAACGGGTCGATGATTTTCACTTCGGCGATCACTGTTTCCTTGCGCGAGTCCCAAATTTCGAGGATGGCCGAGCTCTGCGTATATGCGATGCAGCTCCAAAGCCGGCCTTTTGTGTCGAACAAACAGGATTGATAAGCATTGTTCAGATAACCGGATTTTTCGAACGCGCGGGCAGAATACAATGTGATTCCGTCTGCCGCCGCGACCGCTAATTCGGAGGCATCCGGCGACAGCGCGAGATCCGTGGGCCGGAGCGGGACGGAAAAATGTCCGAGCATCCTGAGATCGGGCGAGAGCAGCGTTCCGGTTCCTTTCCTGGATACCGCCGCGATATGGCCGTTTTCAGACGTCGCGGCGAGATAGGCGCCGTGCGTCAAAACAATCTTCGATTGCGGATGGATTTCGATCACAGGGGCAGCAATCCATCGGTCAGTTTTGCGATCAGTTCGCGCGGCGGATTCGGATCTCGTTCCCAACCGGGGAATCCGGCCCACTCGAATGCTTTGCGCAGATAGTTTACGAATGTCGTACCCCGCCATTCGTCTTCGAATGGGCAGTCGGCGGATGCATTCGGCAGTGTGATGGAGTATTCGCCAATCGAAGGCAGTCGCGGCGGTTTGGCTTTCCGAGCGTCATTCGGCGAGATACCCAATTTGGCGGGCTTGTCTGGGAGAGCGTAGCAAATCGCAGTGTAGAGCTTGTCGATAGGCTTGATGACGAGCGGGTCCGCAATGGGATTCCCCCTGGGATTCAGAACATCGTGCGCACCTTCGAGCGAAACGTATCCGACGTGCTGATGCCAGGCGCGAATCGACAACGGCACTGGGCCTTTTGCACGTCCTTCGATGTTCTTGAACTCGCTCGCAACCGTTTTGTCGCTGTCGGGCGGATAAAAGATCTGCGGATTCTTGAGCGGCGGCATGGTTCCGATTCTTTTCAGCTCAGCTTCCCATTTAGCTTTCTCTTCCAGCTTCATCTCGCGGCGCAACTTCTCACCGGCGCTTTCGGCGGGTCTCGCCAGTTTATCGTTGAGCCATTCCAATTGGCCTTCGATCATGGGAATGCCGAATCGGTAGCCGGCGTTCGCCAAGCGCGGAATCAAGACTTCGAGATTATGCCGGGCGCGGCGCATGGTTTCGTTTGCGACCGCTTGCGCTTCAGAGAGGACCGGTTCCTTGCGGACTTGGTCTCCGAGGGCGACTAAATCCGACCATACTTCGGCACTTTGTCCGTTGAGGTAGCGTTCCAAGAAAGTTGCCATGGGGCTAGTCAGCGTTCGACGCCGGAAGCGAAAATCTTTAGCCGCGGATGGACGACGATTAACGCGAATAGAACCGGCGTGGCCGTTTTGTCCAATACCGCTCCGGCATTGTCGAGTAATCTGGCCCCTGTGGAGGAATTGTCATGAAATTGCTATCGTTGGCACTTGTGAGCCTAATGGGCGCGGCCGCTCCGGTGCTGGTTAACACGTGCGTGATTACGAATGATGTGCCGCGGATGGTGGAGTTCTATGAAAAGGTCCTTCAAGGAACAGCAAAGACCAGTGGCGGCGATTACGCGGAGTTTCGCACTGGTGTTGGCGTCCTGGCGATTTTTTCGGCAAGCGCGCAGGAGAAGTACATCCCTGGTTCGGCGGAAGCGGGGAAGAATCGCAGCGCGATTCTGGAGTTTCAAGTGGACGATGTGGATGCGGAGTACGCGAGGCTTAAAGGTTTCGTCAAGGCGTGGGTCAAGCCTCCGGCGAATCAACCTTGGGGAACTCGGTCGATGTATTTTCGCGATCCGGATGGCAACCTGATCGATTTTTGGGCGCCGATTGCGGCCAAGTAACGATCAATTCGTTGCCGTGAGCTGCGCGTTGATCCAGCGGGTGACTCTCGCGTCCAAAACATCCAACGGAAGCGAACCGCCCGAAAGAATCTCGTCGTGGAACGTTTTGAGATCGAATTTCGCACCTAGCTTTTGCTTCGCGCGTTCGCGCAGCTCGCGGATCTTGAGCTGGCCGATCTTGTAACTGCACGCCTGGCCGGGGCCGCCGATGTAGCGGTCGGTCTCGGACTGAATAGTTGGTTCGTCAACCGAATGCGACTTGCGCATATAATCGACCACCTGATCGCGGGTCCAATCCATGTCGTGAATGCCGGTGTCAACCACAAGACGCACGGCGCGGAACAGTTCCGAGCGGAGCCTGCCGTAATCCGAACCTGGATCTTTATATAACCCGATCTCTTTGCCGAGCTGTTCCGCGTAAAGACCCCAGCCTTCTGTATACGCCGAGTTTCCGCCATGTTTGCGGAATTCGGGCAGACCGGTGAGCGATTGCTCGATCGTGATCTGCAGGTGATGGCCGGGAACACCTTCGTGATACGCGACTGCTTCGTCATTGATGTAGCTGCGATGCGTTGGATCGGACACGGCAACTGAGACACGGCCGGGGCGTTTGCCATCCGGTGTTCCACCTTGATAATGCGTCGCGGCGGAGGCTTGGAACGGAGGAATCGGTTCCACGGTCACTGCCGTTTTCGGCAGGAGATTGAACAGTTCCGGTAAGTGCGGCTGCATTGCGTCGATGTATTTGCGGAAATCCTCCACAATGGCTTCCGCCGACACGGCACGATACTTGGGATCGTTTTCGACGTGGTTGCGGAAGGAATCGAGATCCGCGTAGCCGTTCGCTTTGGCCAGCGCGGCCATTTCGCCGGTGATGCGATCGACTTCTTTCAAACCGATTTCGTGTATCTGGGCGGCGGTCATATCCGTTGTAGTGAAGCGGCGAAGCGTGGTCTGATAGCGGCGCTTGCCTTCGCCCAGCGAATTAATGGAGAGCGTCGTCCGGGCGTGCGGAAGGTATTCGGCGGTAATGAAAGCCGCGAACTGCTTGTAGGCGGGAAGGACATCTTTGTCCACCGTGGTGGTGATCTCTTCCGAGAGACGCTTCTTGTCGGCGTCCGAGAAGCTAGCGGGGAACTTCTTGAGCGGAAGAATAAATGGATTCGCGGCGATCACGCCCTCGGCCTGGTGAGGAACTTTTGCGGCGATGAATCCAACCGGCATCAGGTGATCGCGGACTCCCGCGTTCAACACTTCTTCGGTTTGGAGAAAAGCACGGCGGAACTGGTGAAGGCGCGAGATGTAGTCCTCGTAGTGCTTCACGGAGTCGAACGGCATGGCGAGCGGAAGGTCGGCGAGATTGGCGTGGATCCCGCCGCCGCCGCCGGATCCGCCAAGCGGCATCTCGAATTCTTTCAAGTCGTAATCGGCGACGCGCTGTTCCAGTTGACGTAGGAAAAGGTCGTGTGAGATTTGATCCTGCTCGGGGAAGCCGGTGGGATCGATCGCTTTGATGCGTGCCAGGTCCGCGACGTCACGCTGGTGCCGGGCGGTGGAAGCGGCGAGCGAGTAGTCGCCGAGCTGGTCATTGTAGCGATAGTCGCCCACAGCCGTTGCAAGAGTCGGATTCATCTTGAGCGCGGTCTGCCAGGCCTCGTCGAACAGGGCGTTCTGCTGGGCGATCCGGGAGGCGACGGAGGAGGAAGGTTGCGCGGAGACGAATTGATAGGTGGCCGCCAAAGCTAGAAGGGAAAGAGTCAATAAAACACGACGCATACGGATGAGAATAACAGACGATCTGGAAAAGGGAAGCTCGTGGCCTTGTAAAGTTTTATATTCCTCGGAATGATGTGCGGCAGGTACAGCTAAATTCACGCCAGCCACCGTGAAATACCTTCCCCAGTCATATGCTTTCCACTTCCGGCAGATTGATGTCGGACGGCGGAAAATCCTCCGCGCCGCGCCGCCGCTCCATCCAGTGAAGCAGCTCCGATCCTTTGGCCATCCGTAAGTTTCCTTACTTCCCCCCGCATCCGGACCGACCACGCAGCCGATGATGGATTATGGGCATTTGGGGAACCGATCTTTTCTCAAACGATACCGCCTGCGACATCCGCGATGAATACCGGGAACAGATTGAAAATGGCGTTGAGGATGCCGAAGCCCTGCGCGCTACGCTCGCTAAATTCCGAAGCTATTTCGAAGATCGGGAATGTGGCGGGGTCTGCACAATTGCGCTGGCCGTAACGCAGTCCAAGATCGGCAGGCTAAACCCCGGCATTTGTACGCGCGCCCTGGCCGCCATCGACAATGGCGCTGATTTGGTTACTTGGGAACGCGAGAATCCGAAGTTAGTTGCAAAGCGGCGCGCAGCATTGGGAAAAGCGCGGGCGCAACTTGTTGGACCTCAACCGGCACGAAAGCGGCTGTGTCCACCACGGCGGCAGATCTGCGGTCTCATCGCGGGGGACGCCCTGGCGCTGACGACGCCGTCGGGTGTGAAACTCTTGCGCGTCGTGCATGTCAAGCCACACCGGCTGGGCGAAACTCCAATCCTTGAGGAGATGCAGTTTCGAGGTTCAAAAGTGCCGTCCCAAAAGAAGCTCGATGGGATCAAACCGAAAGTGAAAGGCTCGGTTGGTCTGCGCCGGGAGCCTCGCTTTTCTGCGTTCGTCGCTCACGACAAAGTCAGTTGGGAGCAGGCAGGCTTCCGGAAAGAAGCTCGCTTCGCCCCAAGGTCCGGGGACGAAGAAGCTCACGCCAGTACCGGTGTTGCGTGGAGCGCTATCGCACGGGTACTTCGCGGTGAAGGACGATAGTTGAATCTTGTGAATGAGACATTGAAGTCCCGCCGAATCGTGATCGCCGGAGGATCCGGCTTCCTCGGGATCTCTTTGGCGATCCACCTCGCCGATGTGGGAGCGGACGTGGTTGTGCTTTCGCGCAACGTGCCGAAGATTTCGGGCCCCTGGACGCATGTGGCTTGGGATGCGCGAACTCTCGGGGCATGGAAAGGCGCACTCGATGGCGCGACCGGCGTAGTGAATCTGGTGGGCAGAAGCGTGGATTGCGTCAAGACCCCGGATCATCAGGATGAGATCCTCCGTTCGCGTATCGAGGCGACCCGGGTTTTGGGAAGCGCGATGCGCTCTATCGACAAGCCGCCTCCGGTCTGGATACAAATGAGCACGGCTCATATCTATGGCGATCCGCCGGAGCTGGTGTGCGACGAGGATTCTCCTTTTGGCAGTGGATTCGCTCCGGTTGTGGGGCGGGCCTGGGAGGAGTCGTTCCAAAACAGCGCACTCGATCTTCAGCGAAAGGTGGTACTGCGGACCAGCTTCGTCATTGGCAGAGACCGGGGCACCGGCTGTGGGGCGTTGGCTCGCCTACGGCCATTGGTTCAATTAGGATTGGGCGGGACCATTGGAAGCGGCAAGCAGGGAATTAGCTGGATTCACGAAGCCGACTTGAATCGACTGTTCGAGCGTGCATTGACCGACTCCACCATGGCAGGGCCGTACATCGCTACTGCGCCGAATCCGGTTTCGCAGCGCCTCTTCATGCGGGAGATGCGGAAGGCAATGCGCGTACCGATTGGGTTGCCTGCTTCCACGTGGATGATTAGAATGGCCGCGCCGATTTTGCGAACGGATCCGGAACTGGCTTTATACGGGCGATACCTGGTTTCGAAAAGGCTCCGCGAGATGCAGTTTGAATTCGCATTCCCCGAGCTGCCGCGCGCATTGGCCGATTTGCTGGCGCCGGCCAAGAACTGACCGAATGTGTGAAATCCCGATGAAGCAGCGTTCTATAATACCGGGATGCGTATCCTTACTATCGCCGCGCTTGCTCTTGGCTTGCTGAGCGCAGCGCCGCCTCGCAAAATCTCGTTGACTCGCGTGGGCGGGAACGTTCCGGGCTCGTTGCAGCTTTTCATTGCCGCCGCTGACGGAAGCGGCGAGCGTCCCTTGCTGGCTGGTCCGCACGACGATTACGATCCTGCGTGGGCTCCGGATGGGCAGCACATCGTTTTTACATCCGATCGCAATGGGTCGGGGGATCTGTTCCAGGTCAACGCGGATGGCAGCGGGCTGACGCAGCTTACCGACGATCCGGCTTACGACGATCAGGCGGCGTTCTCTCCCGATGGCAAAGAACTCGTGTTCGTCAGTACGCGGGGTGGCGGCTACGCGACGCTCTGGACGCTCGATATCGCGACGAAGCGCGCCCAGGCGCTCACATCCGGGCCGGGCGGCGATTTCCGTCCGGCATGGTCGCCGGATGGAAAATGGATCGCATTTGCTTCCGGCCGCGGCAAGACGCCGCCATTCGCCGAAGGCCGATGGGAGCGGCTGCAAGTCACTGAGATTTACCGAATTCATCCGGACGGATCGGGCTTGGAGCGAGTGACCAACACGGGTGGCTTCTGCGGGAGTCCGAAATGGATGAACGATAACCAGCACGTGGTCGCGTATTGTTCCACCGCGCAGCAGACCATGGACCTGCGGCGATCATCGCCTGACCGGGGCCGCGAGTCGCGATTGGTTTCGATCGACATGAACACAGGAGCGCTTACGGACGTGCACGCCGGGCCCGGTGTGAAGACAAATCCGTCGCCGCTTCCTGACAACGATGTCGGCTACATCCGAAAAGATCCCACCGAAGGCGGGATTTACTACACCAGCGGAAGCCATGGCCCTCACGGGTTGATCCGCGCAGCGTCATGGTCGCCCGACGGGAAACGCGTGGTGTTCCAGAGGCGATCGAATCCGGAGCGGCCGCCGCTGGTCAAGACCTTCAGCCGGAATCCGAATTATGAGTTGACGCTAGCGGGCCTGCTGCCGGTATTTAGCCCGTCCGGCAAACAGTTCCTCACCATGGCCTCGGGCGCTGTAAATAAATTGGCCGCTTTGAAGTTGAACACGCCGGAGACCGGGAAGTCCGAGGTCTTGTATCAGGATAAGAAGCGCAACGCATTCGTCGGTGGATGGTCGCCGGACGGCAAGAAAGTTGTTTTCTCTTTAGGAGGCTTTGCGGCTTTCTTCGACGGCTTTCATTCCGAGTTCCACACGCCTGGCGATCGCGTGGAAGGCGGCGCGCAGATTGCGATCATCAACGCGGATGGCAGCGGATGCGAGGAATTGACATCCGGAGAGGACAACAATGCATTCCCGTCCTACTCGCCGGACGGCCGCCGCCTGGTCTTCCGCAGCTTCGGCAAAAACGGTCAGGGCTTGCGGATCATGAACCTCGAGGACAAGTCGGTGACGACGCTGACTTCCGATTACGACAATTTTCCGCTATGGTCGCCGCGTGGGGATTTGATTATGTTCGCGCGGCAGATCGATGGCGCGTACGACATCTTCACGATTCATCCGGATGGAACTTCGCTCAAGCGGCTGACCAACGGGAAGGGAAATGACGCGCACATGTCCTGGTCGCCGGATGGCGAGTCGATCGTGTTCGCCAGCTCGCGGATGGGCTTCAAAGATGAAGTCGCTTACACGGATGCGCCGCAACCCTACGGCGAGATCTTTGTAATGCGTTCCGACGGCACGCACGTCGAGCAGCTTACGGACAATCAGTGGGAAGACGGGACTCCGGCGTGGGCGCCGGCTGCGCCGGGTCCGATGGCTCAGCGGTAGATTTTTTGGCCGACTCGGCGCCAGGCGGTTCACGGAACGGTTCCACGGAAATACGCTCGTACTTGACTTCCAGCACGGTCAGAGATTCGGCGCCGCGCGGCGCTTGCAGGACAACGGTATCGCCCGCTTCGGACTTCATCAACGCGCGCCCCAGCGGTGACACCCAACTGATGTGGTTGCGATTGAGATCCACCTCATCGGCGCCGACGATGCTCACCACGCGTTCTTCTCCCGCGGCATTGGCGTAGCGCACAGTCGCTCCGAAGAAGGCTCTTGCCGCCGCGTTCCCCGATCGTGGAGCTTCCGGATCCACCACTTGCGCGGCTTCGATTCGCTTGGCAAGAAAACGAATCCGGCTATCGATCTGGCGCAGGCGGCGCTTGCCGTACTGATAGTCGGCATTTTCACTGCGGTCGCCATTGCTGGCGGCCCACGCCACAACATCCGTCATCGCCCGGCGCTCCCGTGTGACCAGAAACCGGTGCTCATCCTTTAAGCGCTCCAGCCCGCCCGGCGTGATGTAATTCTTGCCCGGCGATGTGGACTCGTCCGGTTTTGGTCTTCGGGTGAAGCCTTTTTGCATCTCGTACTTCTTACGATATCGTTCTTAGGCACTTTCTACCGAGGCCGCCGATGGGAAGCCGATCGGGTTCGCGATCCTCCCTACTTTGCGGCTCTGAGCTGCACAATGCGGATGTGATTGCCGAACGGATCGCGAATCCCGATGTCGATTCCGTATGCTTGCTCGACCGGTTCTTGCGTGAACTCAACGCCTTTGGCGGCCAGTTCCTGATAGGTTTTCCTGCAGTCGTTAGTGGTGAATCCGATCGTGAAACCGGATGCGCCTTTCGCGACGAGTTCACGGACTTGCCTGGCGGAAGCATCGTCCATCGCCGGTGGCCCCGGCTTCTCCAGCAGGATGTCCCTTCCAGGCTGGCCCGGCACGCGAACCGTCAGCCAGCGCATGAACCCGAGATCCTGATCGTTACTGACCTCGAGGCCAAGTTTGCCGACATAGAAATCCAGAGCCTGGTTCTGATCGGCGACGAAGACATGTGAGATGTTAATGGCGTTCAGCATACAAGCGATTCCTTTCCAATCGTGAGCGATTCTAGCATCGCTCAGTTGGAACGCGCTTCTCCAAAACTGCTCAGTCGCGTCCATGCCATCAGGAAACAGGTCGGGACGAACGGCATGCGGCCTCTCTGGCGGAAAGCCGTCGGCGATTCGCGCACAATATCGCGGAAGGTCCGGCTGAAGGTGCCCAGGCTGTTAAACCCGACGTCCAAGCAAATGTCCGTTACGCTGCGATCGGTAGCGCGCAGCAGAAACATCGCGCGCTCGACGCGCCTGCGCTGCAGGTAGCGGTGCGGAGTCTCGCCGAAGGTCGCCCGGAAGGCGCGGATGAAGTGCGCCTGGGAGACACCAGCAATTTGCGCAAGCCGTGGAATGCAAAGTGGTTCCGCAAATTCGCGGTCCATCGCATCTCGCGCGCGTAGCATCCGGCGGTTGCATTCTTCCACCGATCGGGTCATACAGCTACTTTACACGCCGGCACTGATTCGGCGGCAAATTTAACCAACCTTAACTTGATTGGCGCGGCCGTTGGCCGTAAGCTAAGAATTCTTGGTATGGGACGCAAGGCGCAGAAGAACGATTCGTTGCCCGGGTCGCTGGACATGTTGATTTTGCGGACGTTGTCGCGGCGCGAGCTGCATGGATACGGCATCGTCCAGTTCATTCAACAATCGTCGGACGACGAACTGTTGGTGGAGGAAGGCTCGCTCTATCCGGCGCTGCAGCGGCTGGAGTTACACGGCTGGATCGATGGCGTTTGGGGCGTGACATCGAACAATCGTCGGGCCAGAATCTACCGAATTACCGCGGCTGGCCGGAAACAGTTGACAGTAGAAACGCAGAAGTACGCGAAACTGACGCTCGCCATCGCGCGCGTCATGGAAGCGAAGTGATGTTCAGGCGACGGCTCGGGTATTGGATGAAGAGCGCCAGGCGAAGTGAGTCGCTGCGCGAGGAGATGGAGATCCATCTTGCGGAGAAGGCCGCGGAATTGGAAGCGGACGGCATGCCGCCTGAACGCGCCTGGGCGGAGGCACGGCGACGTTTCGGGAACGTAGGCCAGAAGCAGGAAGAGTCACGGGAGATTTGGATGACACGATTCGTCTCGGAACTTAGTCAGGATATCCGCTACGGCTGCCGCACCATGCTGGCCAACAAGGCATTCAGCTCGCTCGCGGTGTTGTCGCTGGCGCTGGGCATCGGAGCCAATACGGCGATCTTCAGCTTGATGGAATCGATTCTGTTGCGCTCGCTCCCGGTGGCGGATCCCGAATCGCTGGTGGTTTTGAATTGGCACAGCCGGCCGCCGTTTGACGGCAACAAGCAATGGGTCCACGTGATTCACGGGGTGCAAGGCATTCTATGGCCGGGCGAGAAAGGGAACTTAGTCAGCGGGATGTTTCCGTATCCGGCATTTGAAGTGCTAAGCGCCACGCTACGCACGGAGAATCCGGTTTTTTCCACATTGTTTGGCTACTTCAATGGGCACAGCCGCAACCTGATTTTTCGCGGGCAAGCGACCAGCGCGAAATCCGAATTTGTCACGGGCGAATATTTTCACGGCTTGGGAGTGGCTCCCGCCGCCGGACGAATGATCGATTCCGCAGACGACCTTCCGGGAGCAGCGCCGGTGGCTGTCATCAGCTTCGCGACAAGCCAGCAGCGCTTTGGCGGACCACGGGATGCGCTCGGGCAACCGATTCTCATCGACAATGTCGCCTTCATGGTGGTTGGTGTGGCGCCGCCGGAGTTCTTCGGCGTAGATCCAGCGGCCGCGCCGGACATCTATCTTCCGATGCGCACCAATGTGTTGCTGGACGGCGCCGATGCGGCTCGCATCTATAGCAACGCCAATTTTTACTGGATCGAAATGATGGGCAGGTTGCGTCCTGGCGTGAGCATGATGCAAGCGCAAGCGATACTGGCGCCGCGCTTCCAGCAATGGGTTGCAACCACCGCGCATACAGACGGCGAGCGCGCGAAGCTGCCGGCGTTGATTCTCAATCCGGGCGCGGCCGGACTTGGCAGCCTGCGCCGCGAGTATTCGAAACCACTTTACGTTCTGCTGGCGATGGTGGCAATGATTCTGGCGATCGCATGTGCGAATATCGCCAATCTGCTGCTGGCGCGGGCTGCCGCCCGGAGACGTGAAATGGCTGTCCGGCTCAGCCTGGGAGCAGGAAGGTTTCGTCTGGTGCGGCAGTTAGTGACTGAAAGTTTGATGTTGGCCTCGGCCGGCGGAGCGCTGGGAGTTTTGTTTGCGATTTGGGGCGCGAGATCGCTTGCCTTTCTGTTCTCTAATCCGCGCGAGACGATTACGCCGCACGCGGAATTGAACTGGATCGTGCTTGGCGGGACGGCGGCGCTCTCGTTGCTTTGCGGTTTGCTGTTTGGTCTGGCTCCAGCGATTCAGTCGACGCGGCCCGACCTGCTGCCCGCGCTGCAGAATGGCCGCGGAGGATCGCCGCGCCGGCGGGCGCAGCACGTTTTGTTAGTCGCTCAAATCGCGATGTCCTTTCTCGTGCTCTTTGCCGCGGGTCTGTTTGTCCGGACGCTGAACCAGCTGCACTCTGTACAACTGGGATATGCGCGCGAAAACATCCTGCTGTTTTCCCTGAATGCGCGGCAGGCCGGGCACCACGATCCGGAGATCGCCGATTTTTACTCGCGTCTCCGCAAGCGGCTGGAAGCGATTCCGGGCGTGAGCAGCGCGACGCTGTCGCAGTCCTCGATCGTCAGCGCCGGCCAAGCGGGGAAAACATACCGGGGTTCGATGAAGATTGGCTCTGTTACCGTGGATGGCGCAAGCGTAATGACCACGGGGCCGCGCTTCCTCACCACGATGCAGATCCCCATCCTTGCGGGACGGGAGATTGACGATCGCGACCAGCCGGGCTCTCTGCCGGTGGCTGTGATCAGCGAGCGGCTGGCGCGAACCTACTTCGGGAATGAGAATCCGATCGGACGGCGCATCGCGCTCGTGGATGACAAGCGTGAGGTAGAAATCGTCGGCGTATCCGGAAATCTGCGGAACGGCGGGCTCAAACGCGGCCAGGCGAGCGCGATGACCGTGTTCGTCGCGGTCAGCCAGTTTTCTCCGGAAATGGTGACCTTTGCGCTGCGGACGGCGGGCGATCCACTTAGCTATGTGAAAAGCGCGCTTGAGATCGTGCGGGAGGCGGATTCGCGCATTCCGGTGACCAATGTAGTAACGCAAGCAGCTGAAATCGATCGGACAATCAGCCGGGAAATGATGTTCGCAAAACTCTGCACGGGATTCGCGATCCTGGCCCTGCTGACTGCGTGCGTTGGACTTTACGGCACCATGTCGTACACGGTGGCACGGCAGGTGAGTGAGATTGGAATCAGGATGGCGC
>Ga0209060_10001882_pt1 | contig 21076 bp, 20 predicted proteins | sample Coa_R1_8_FD_187155 | JGI IMG/M metagenome (GOLD analysis project Ga0209060, IMG submission 187155) | Surface soil microbial communities from Centralia Pennsylvania, which are recovering from an underground coalmine fire - Coalmine... | ecosystem: Environmental > Terrestrial > Soil >...
GATCGGCCTCACGTCGCTGGCTGCGCCGCTTCAAGCATGCCGTCGATGCATGGGTCGCGGCGATGATCGCCAATCGCGAGCGGCAGGCGGCAATCTATGCGCTGCATCGACTGAGCGATCGCGAGCTGAGCGACATCGGGCTGGACCGCAACAACATCGGTCAGTTCGTGCGCGGTCCCGAACAGTGGCCGCGCATGAGAGGCCTCGAGACGCGCCGATGATGTCGAAGATGATCGTCTTGAGGTTGTTCGACGGAATCTTCGTCGGCGCCTCCATGCTCCTGATCATGGGGGTCGCCGGGCTTCCAATGGACTGGATGCTCGACCTGCTCGACATGTCTTCGCTGGAGTTCAAAGCGTTCGGACTTTTCGTCCTTTTCGCCTCGATCCTTTTGATTCATGCGATCGCAACGTCGGACTCGGTTTCCTGAGAAAGCGCGATGGCTTCAAATTGCCATCGCGCTCTTATTTCAGTTTTGCGCAGGATCTTCGCGCAAACGCGTTGCGCGTTTGTCGCGAGGAAAAACCGGTGCCCATTTTTCCGGATTGTGCGCTACACCGCGTGGATGCGCTTTGACGCCTCCTCATAGGCTGCGGCCTCCGCCGCCGGCAATCGCTCCAGCCGGACGCGGACATGCTTGTGATAGGGCGTGCCGGCGACGGGGTCGCAATTGTCGCGGTCGGTCAAGAGGTTCACGCGCGGGCCGTTGCTGAGGCGCGCGCCGTCGCGCGTGGGATAGGATTGGCCGTAGCCGTGAGGCAGGGCCAAAAGCCCCTCGCGCACGCTGTCATCAGCCTTGCAGCGGACGACGACGCGTCCGCTCGATGATTGCACGGCGATCCATTCGCCGTCGCTGGCGCCGATTCGCGTCAGGTCAGCTCGGTTGATCAAGAGCGCGCCATCCGGATCGTCGCGTCGCCAGGCGGGGTCGCGGAAGATCTGGTTGGCGTTGAACATGCGCCGCTGGCCCGCGGCAAGCACCAACGGATAGTCCGTTGCCGCGTCCCAAGCGGCCGGGTCGAGCCGGCCCAGCCATTCGAGCATCGGTGCAATCGCAAGACGAATCTTCCGGTCGGGATGGTTGATCAGCGACCAGACGTCGTCATAGGCATGTTCGGTGATGGTGGTGGCGCTTCGGCTGCCTGCGATCGCGTCGAACAGCGCATCGCCAAGCGCCTCGTCCGGCACGTCGCTCTGAAGCGCGAGCGCCTGCCGCACCGCTTTCGGCGAACGCTTCGCGCAGGCGAGCGCGGCCATCCAGAGCGGTGCCGCGGCAGCGACGCCGTCCGGCAAGGCCTGCCCGAGCGTGTGATAGAGAACGAGCGAACCGACCGCTGCGGCGGAGGGATTTTCTGCCATGAAGGCACGAAACGCAGTGGCAAACGCCGCACGGGAACGGGAGGCGGCTTCGCGTAGGGGGGCCAGCACGTTGTCGCCCGGCAAAAAGCCCATCGCGCGCGCAAGCTTTGTGTAGATCTCGGGCTCGGGCAGGGTGCCTTCCAGCGGCGGCAACAGCCGCGCGCGGACATGGAAATAGTTTTTGGGGAATTCCAAGTTGAACAGGGTGAACTCGGTCTTCTCATACTGCGATGATGCCGGCAGCACATAGTCTGCGAGCCGCGCCGTTTCGGTCATGGCGACGTCGACCACGACGCAAAGCTCGAGTGCGCGCAACGCCTTCTCAATCTCGGCCGTGTTGGCCGCGGTGTTCGCCGGGTTGGAGCTGTCGATCCATACCGCACGCAGTCGATCGGGATGATCCGACAGCACCGCATCGGGAAAGACATTCGGCGGCAACAGTCCCGCGATCACTTCGGTTCCGGTCGGGGCAAATCGCTGGTTCGGCGAGTTGCCCCATAGAGGTTGCAGCCAGCTATGCAACTGGTTGGTGCCTTTCCGGCCAAAGCTACCGGTCAGCATGATCAAGAGCTTTTCGAGATAGGAGTTCAAGGTCGAGTTGACGCCCTGCTGGATGCCGAGTTCGACGCGGACGGTCATCGCTTTGGCTTGCGCGATCATGTCGGCGCAGCGCTCGATCTCGACGAGCGGAATGCCGGAGGCGGCAGCCCAGGCCTCGACGGGAATTTTGAGAAGCGCCCCCGTCACCTCCGCAAGGCCCGTGGTGTGCTGCCTCAGAAATTCGTGATCCAGCGCATCGCGTCGCACCAAAGTGGCAAGGATCGCGCCAAGCAGGAACGCGTCCGCGCCTGGCTGCACCGCAAGATGCAAATCCGCCATCTCGGCGGTCTCAGTGCGCCTGGGATCGATGACGATCAGCTTGCGGTTTTCGTCTTTCCTGATCTGATTGAGATGGTCGCGCGCGTTGGGGAAGCCGTGGGCGATCCACGGATTGGCGCCGATCACAAACAGCAAGTCGCAATGGTGCACGTCCTCGGCGGTGTGGCAGGTCTAGCTGCCGAACATGTGGCCGTTGACCCAGAAATCGCCGGTCTTCTCCTGCGACAGCGCATTGAAGACGTGGCGCGAGCCGAGCGCGCGCAGGAAGGCGGTCGCATACGCGCCGCCGGCATGGTTGCCCTGCCCGCCGCCGCCATAGAGCGCGAGGCTTTTGCCGCCGTAACGATTCACGATGCCGCGCAGGCGGCTTGCGATCTCCGATATCGCGCTGTCCCAGTCGATGGCTTCGAAACTGCCGTCGGCACGGCGGCGGAGCGGCGACGTCAGGCGGTCCCTGTGATGGGCATAATAGGGGATCCGCGCAGCCTTGTTACAGAGATAGCCTTCGGACTTCGGATTGTCGCGGTCGCCGCGCACCTTGGTGATGCGGCCCTCGTCAAGGAGAACCTCAAGGCCGCAATTGATATAGCAGAGATTGCAAGCGGTCTTCCGCCATTGTGCGCCCGACATCCGGTTTCCTCCATGAGGCGACCGCCATGTTAAATGACTATCGTCATATAAATAATGCGCAATCGATCGGCTGGCCAACGGCACGTCAGGTTCAAAGCCGAGGCAAAACCGGTCATTTCGCGGTGAAGTTCCGCACAAACATGCTTGTCCGGCGCAGGCCGCGCCGCCAAGATGGCCGGGTTCCGTCCTTGGGCAGGTGAAGGCGGATGATGACGTTAAGCCGGCGCGAAGCATTGTTGCGAACGATGGCCATCGCGGGTGCGGGCATGATACCCGGCGCACCTGTCGCGAGCTTGGCTGCGATCCCGCGTCACCTCACCTCCATCGGCGAGATCGATGCCGGTCTCAAGGCGAGCATTTCCGCGAGCGGCGTGCCGGGGGTCGTGGCGATGGCGGCGACCGCACAATCGGTGATCTACGAAGGCACTTTCGGCCTGCGCGACAGGAACACGCCGGCGAAAATGTCGAGCGACACCATCTTCCGCATCGCCTCGATGGTGAAGTTGTTGACGTCGGTGGCGGCGATGCAACTGGTCGAGCAGGGAAAACTCGATCTGGATGCGCCCGCGGAGACCATCGATCCGACGCTGTCAGCGGCGCTTGTGCTGACTGGGTTCGACGCCACAGGCGCGCCGGAGCTGCGCAAACCCACAAAGCCTTTCACCTTGCGCAATCTTCTGACCCACACCTCCGGCTTCAGCTATCCGCTGTGGGACGCCGAGGTTTTGCGCTACTTCCGCTGCGCGCATGGCAATAAGGCGCTGCCGCGCAGGCCCTTGGTGTTCGACCCCGACACGAAATGGGCCTATGGCGGCAGCCTCGACGTCGTGGGGCGGCTAGTCGAGATCGTCAGCGGCACATCGATCGACCGCTATTTCCGTGAGCACATCACGGGTCCGCTCGAGATGAAGGACACCGATTTCAACATTACGGAGAAGCAGCAGGCGCGCGAGGCCAATCTGCACACACGAAAGGCCGACGGCACGCTGGTGGCGCGGCCCAAGGAGAAGCTCGTTGTCGCGACATCCTTCTCGGGCGGCGGTGGCATCTATTCGACGGCGCCGGATTACCTGAGATTGCTACAGGCGCTCCTGAACGAAGGCAGCCTCAATGGCGCGACCATTCTGAAACCGAAGACGGTCGCTCTGATGTCGGAGAACCAGATCGGCGATATCGAAGCTGGAATCATGAAGACGACGAACCCGGCCTTATCGAACGACGTCGACTTCTTTCCCGGCAATCGGCTCCGCTGGGGATTGGGCCACATGATCAACCTCGATCCCGTGCACGAGGGGCGCAGGGCGGGCAGCCTGACCTGGGCGGGCCTCTACAATACCTACTATTGGATTGATCCCACAGCCGGCGTTGCCGGTGTGATCATGATGCAGATCCTGCCCTTCGCTGACCATCGTGCGCTCGCCGTCTATCGCGCGTTCGAGCGTGGGATTTATCGCGCAATCAAGCAGGCTTGAGGGCCGCGCGCGAAGCGTTGAGCACCCGTCCCGCTACTGCCTTGGACCGACGGTCCCCGTTGCCTTCAACCTGTCCGACCGGACCCAGCCGGACACGCTGTTTCCCGTTTTGTCGTTCGTATACATCACCGACGACCAGCCGCTGTCCGTCTGAGCATAGGCAACCAATTCGTCCTTCGGGATGACAAAAATTCCATCCATGCGGCAGCGAACGTCCGGCACCGAATAGAATTGCAGCCTGCCGGCGCCGACCACCACATTGGCAAGCGGCGGCGAGAAGATCGGGACGTCCTTCGTTCCCGTCTGCGGCTCCTTGCAGCTTCCTTGTTTCTCGGCGAGCGCGGGCGTTGTGGACAGGCCGACAAGCATCGCGCCCCAGGCGAGCAAGATCGTTGTTGTTTTTGGTGAGGGCATTCGCAATTCATATTTGCTTCGTGACCGACGTCAAGAAGCAACTCGGCACTCCATTAAATCGGCTGCCGCAAATGCATCATTGCACGCGCGTGTGTGTCCCCGGGCGATCCGGAGGCGTCCACAACGCTCCAGTCGAGCTGTCCGATGTCAAATTCGTCCTGGCGAATCGCCACGTCGCGGCCGGCGTCCGACGCATCGGGACCGCGCGACGCGATCCGTTGAACACGGATGTGAAAGGGCGCGTCGAGGAACAGGCCGCAAAAGCGCGCGCCGCTTGCGCTTGCCGTGGCGCTCACCCGGTCTCTTTCATCCTTTCGCAGGAACGCGGCGTCGAAGATGACCGAAACGCCTTGCTTGAGCAGCGTCTCGCCACGGGCGAGCATAGTCCGATAGACGCGCTCGTTGACGTCAGGCGCATAGGCCGCCTCAGGCAGGGCCGTCAGCGGATTGATGCCAAAAATGTCTTTGCGAATGACGTCCGTCCGCAACACCACCGCGCCCGGTGGCGGATCGAGCGCAGCGCCGATGCTGCGTGCCAGCACCGTTTTCCCGGCGCCGGATCGCCCGCCGACCGCGATCAGCGAGGGGCGTTCCGGCGCAATCAGGCGTAACGCCAGTACGAAATAGGATTGTGCCTGCGCCAGCGCCGCCGAATCGCCTGTCGATTGTTCATGCCGGGTGAACAACACATGCGCGCGAACCGCAGCGCGCATGGACAAAAACAGCGGCAGCAGGCGCAACCCGTCGGCATTTTGTCGCCAACTCGACAGGAGATACCGATTGAAGAGCCGGTTCGCGGCGACGCTTTCGTCGAAGCGGACGAAATCCATCAGCGGGAAGGCGAGGTCGTACAGGACATCGGTGGTCGCAATGACGGGATCGAACTCGATGGCGTCGAACAGCACGGGGGCTCCGCCGATCAAGGCGATATTGCCGAGATGCGTGTCGCCATGACAGCGGCGAACGAGGCCGGCGGCAGCGCGCTGTTGCAGCAGCGCGAAATGGCTGCTCAGCGCGTCCTGGCTCAAGGCGTGAAGGCGCTCGACCTCGTCAAGGGCAAGGCAGGACTGGCTGCGAAGTTTCGCGGTATTGCGATCGATCAATCCGGCCATCGAGGCGAGCCAGCTCGCGCCATCGGAGACGGCGGCATCGCGATGCGCAGCCAGTATCGCGTCGGCCAGCGCTTCCGCAAGCTCGCCCGTGATGACGCCGTGACCTGCGAGATGATCGAAGGTGCGCTGCTCGTCAAACCGTGTCATCTCGACCGCCCATTCGACCGTCTCCCCGCCGCCGCCGATTTGGAAACCATTCGGGCCTTGCGTGATCGGCACGACGCGGCGATAGATTTCGGGCGCATAGCGCTTGTTCACCGCGAGCTCTTCCTCGCAGGCCTGTTTGCGTTTCTCGAGGGTCGAATAATCGAGAAAGGGCAGGCGGACCGCGCGCTTGACTTTCAGGACACGGTCGCCCTCGAGGAACACGATCGATATATGCGTATCGACACGCTTGGCCTTGCTGCCCTTGCCAAGAAAGGCGAGAACCGCCTCTTGGTCGGCAGCGTCCGTCACGGCTGCAATACCGCAGCGCCAATAAGCCTGCCGTCGCGCAAGCGCGCCAGCGCCTCGTTGGCCTGATCGAGCGGAAAGGTCGTCGTATGCGCGCGCACGCGCGCTTCTGCCGCGACCTTCAGGAAGTCCAGCCCATCCTTCCGTGTGAGATTGGCGACCGACATCAGATGGCGTTCGCCCCAGAGAATGTCGTACGGAAACGATGGAATGTCCGACATATGGATACCCGCGCAGACGACACGGCCGCCCTTGCGAACCGCGCGGAGCGCTTGCGGGACAAGCGCGCCCACAGGCGCATAGATGATCGCGGCGTCGAGTTCGGCCGGCGGTTTGTCGTCAGAACTGCCGGCCCAGTCCGCGCCGAGCGAGCGCGCTAGGACTTGCGCCTCCTCGTCGCCGCTGCGTGTGAAGGCAAAGATGCTCCGTTCCTGCCAGCGGGCGACCTGGGCAATGATGTGCCCCGCCGCGCCAAAGCCGTAGATGCCGAGATTTTTGGCATCCCCCGCCATGACCAGCGAGCGCCAGCCGATCAGGCCCGCGCAAAGCAGTGGCGCAAGCTCGGCGTCGTCGCCGTCCTCTCCGAGCGGAAAGCAATAGCGTGCATCGGCCAGGAGATGGGTCGCGAAGCCGCCGTCGCGCGTGTAACCGGTAAACTCAGGGTGATCGCAGAGATTTTCCTCACGCCTCCGGCAATAGGGACAGGTGCCGCAGGTTGAGCCCAGCCAGGGCACGCCGATGCGCATCCCCAGCGCGAGTTCGCTCACGCCGTCGCCGAGAGCGTCAATCCGGCCGACCACCTCGTGTCCGGGGACGATCGGATAGGGAATATTTGGCAGCTCGCCGTCGACGACATGCAGGTCGGTCCGGCAGACGCCGCAGGCGCTGACCTTGATCCGCACTTCGCCCGGTCCCGGTCGCGGGTCAGCCCGTTCCGTCCAAACCAAGGGCGTTCCGCGCGATTTGAGAACCATGGCGTACATGAGCAAACTCCCGATTTTGGAGTGAGCTGGGAAGCTAACTAGGTCGAAAGGGCAAGCCACACTCGTCGCGTTCGGACATTGCGCTATGTCAACGCGATAACGCCCCAAGGACCCGACCGTTCAGCATTTTTGACGAGGTTGCGCGTGATCCGCATGTTGCAGGAAACGTGATCCCAGTCGTAGCGGGGGCCATCCGGCTACGTGCGGCGGATGGCCGCGTCGTTGTCGCGCGGTTGTGACAGGCGGGTGGGCTGGATAGCGTCACATTTGCCCTTGGTCGCGTTCTTCATTTGCTGCTCGAAAAGCCCCTCAGGTTTTGCATCGATAAGTAGCTCGCTCTCGCTGGAGGATCATCATGACGATTGATGCCGTACGGAAGTCTGTCGACGAGGGAAATCGCAATTTTGGTGGCGCAGTGGCTCGCAAGGATTATGCGAGCCTGGCGGCGCTTTACACGGAGAACGCCAAGGTTTTGCCGCCGGATGGACCGATCGTCAGCGGAAGGCCGGCGATTCAGGAGTTTTGGCGTTCCGCCGCCAATTCGCTCGGCCTGACGGAAGCGACGCTGAAGACCATCGATCTGGAAGTCGCGGGCGATATGGCTCACGAGGTCGGCGAGGCCAATCTGAAGTTGGCCGCCGGACAGGCAGTCAAGGTGAAATACCTCGTCGTCTGGATGCGCGGCGGCGACGGCCATTGGCGACTGCACCGGGACATCTGGAACAACATGCCCGCGGGTTAGGGCTGCTGGCGCATCGGCGCGTTGGTATATTCTGCGGCTTTCTCCGTCGGGCAGACGATCACAAGTCTTCAAAGCGACGCCACTGGTGCAGGACGCGACGTGCCTGTTTGGCGAATGCGAAGCAATGACCGCCGCCCGCAGGTTGGTCGTGGATTCGATCAATCGCAAAGCCGGAATAATGGCAAAGCAAGAGAGTGCCGACGGCACCGTGGCCGACAAAGAGGACGTCGCCAGGCTTGTTGCGAGCGAGCACATGTTCCACCTCCTGAACAATGCGCATCTGTGCGTCGACCGCTCGCTCCCAGCCGCGAATGCTGGTCAGCGGTTGGGCGAAGAACTCGTCGGCAACGGTCTCAAACTCCTCCGGGGCGAGGAATCCTGTCGCCGATCGATCGTTTTCGTGCATCGCTTCCCGCACCTCGACGTGAACGTTCAACTTTGCGGCAATGATCTCCGCTGTCTCAATCGCTTTTCGTTCTCCACTCGCGATGACCTGCGTCGTGCCCAGGAACCTGGCTCTGTTGGCCAGTCCTTCCGCGCGTGCTCTCCCGACGGAATTCAGGCTCCAGCACGGAATAGGCACGGCAGGATCAATCCTGACCTGCGGATGGGTCAGATAGCGTACGAGACAGGTCATGGCTCCTATGATGAGCCGATCAAGGCTGTTCGGCAATCGGTCGACCGCATCGACGACAGTCCGCCCAGTGTGGTGGTTCGGAAGTTCGCTTCATTCCCGCCACGACCCCGTTAAGCGTTACCCGGAAAGTCACAAACAGCCTCTGCAATTTTCGGCAGCCAGCGGCGCTTGTGCTCAAAGTTCACATCGAAGGCTCAAGTTCGCCATCCCTCGGGGCCACGCGGCGCAGTGTGACGGATGGCGGTTCACCAAAGATGGTGCGATAAGTCACGGCAAAGCGACCAAATTCGGAAAACCGATTGTTGCGGGCGATCTCGGCCACGCTCGCGATGGATGGATCAGCACGCAGCAGCGCAGCGCGAGCCCTGTTCAGGCGTTGCAGCAACATATATCGCGCGGGGCTTACACCAAGGAATTGGGCGCAGCACATGCGGAGCGTTCTTTCCGCCACGCCGATCTCGGCGCATAGGGTGGGCAGGTTCAGTTTTCGATCGGTGTGCTTTGCCAGGCTTTCTTCGAAGCGCGCCATCACGGCTGCGTGCTGGTATCTCGCACCTGAAGCGGAGCCCGCCTCGTGGTCGTCGACCAGGCAGTGAACGACCGCGTGAAGTAGTTCCTGCTTCACTGCTCTGGCGACCTCAGGCCGTCCGACCAATTTCATTCCGCCTTCCGCAAGGCGGCAGGCTTCTCTGAACAAATGCTGCAACCGCAGTGTTTCGAACGGCACGGGGCAGAGCAAACTGCTGATGTCGGGCGCCGCGATCCGCCGTCCGATCAATGCCTCGCCGCAGTCCGCGAGTTGCTCCGCCGGCAACGATATCAGACCCCATTCGAACGGGCCCTTCGAGCGTTGATGCAGACGATCGCCCTGGCTGTGAAACAGAATGTCGCCGTTTCGCGCAGCCAATCCGCCGAATATCGCGGACGCGCGACTGATTGGAAAAGACAAGGCGATGCGGTCGGGAGGGAACGAAATATAGGCGATACGCGGGAGGCTTTCGCGGCACCGATAGACTTCCAGATGCTGCAAGTGCAGCCGTGTGAGTCGTGCCTCAAAATCTCCGGCGCCTGTGATCGTGAGATTGACGCATATATCGCCGAATGCGGCTGCGTAGCCGTCGGGATCACGGAACCTAATCGTACCGCCTTCCACCATGATATGCCCGTCCCGCAGGACCGACGGAGGTTCTTGCGACCGGTTGAAGGTTCTGAGTCTCGCCGTTGGACCGCAGCATCAGTTGGCTGACCGGTTTCGGCTATGCAGCTTCGGAATTTTTGAGGAAAATGTTTCGGCGCTATGCCTGACTTGCGGCAGCGACAGACGACGGACGATTGAGCCGGATCGCAATCTGCTCCGCGGGACGTCGCAACGTCTCCGAAGGCGATTCTCCGAACAGCGCCCGATAGGCGACTGAAAACCGTCCAAGCTCCCAAAAGCCTTGATCGGTGACGATGCGGGTGACGGTCGCCTCGGATGGCTGTGCAAGCAAGAGCGCGCGTCGTACAAGGTGCATCCGGCGGAGAGTGAGAAAACGGATCGGTCCCATGCCGAGGTGCTCCTCGCAGGCGGCGCGAAGTGTCCGCTCCGCAACACCGATGGCAGCGCAGATTTCGGTGAGATATATCGCCCGCTCGGGATTTGCCTCCAGGAACGCCTCAAACCGGGTGATGACCGCAGTATGGCGGCGCTCGCCTGCCTTGATGTTGACGCTCGCGCCTTCGGCGAGGCATCGCACCATCAGGTGGAGTAACTGCTCGTCCAGGGCGCGGCATACTTCGGGCAGCTCCAGGACTTCGGGACTCTCGCGCGCCAGTTGCGCGACCGCCTGATGAAGCTTCACGAGGCGCGACAGCAGCTCTGGATCCGGCCGAATGACCAGCTTCTCCAGAGCTTTCGACAGATCCTGCGCCACGATAGCTTCGGTTGCGGCATTGAGCTCATCAACGGGGAAGGACATTGCACCGCCATGAAGGCTGGATTCACTGACCTGGTGCGCCACGTCCGCTTTTTGGATAATGATGTCACCGACTGAGATCTCTGTACCGTAGTATCGGAGCAGACTGGGTTCAGTCAGAAAGCCAAAGGTTGTGCGGCCGGGACCGAGAGTGACCGAGCTGACCTGCGGCAACGATAGGTAGTACCGCGACAACCAGATCCGATCCAAGCCAACTTGCGTAAAGTCGGCCTGAAAAATTCCCTTCGCCGTGGGCAATATTTCAAAGTCGGCATTGGCCAGGGCAGCCCGGCATTGCAGCGGATCGCCGGTGCTCATCACCCTGTTCCAGACCATTCTGGTCTCCTGGTAAAGTCGGTCGCTGCGTGCGACAGGATCGGTCAGAGCCACGCAGCCCAAATGGAGCTTCAAATATTCCAGTGCGACAAAAGTCGGTCTAGTTGGCCTGAGGGACAATAGCCTTATCGCGTCCGATAACGCAGACAATGGTACAGGCTGTGCCTTTGCCATTGTCGCCTGAAACACAGGCCACTATCCCGCCGCAAGCGCAGAGAGCCTGAGCCGCGAGAGTCGCCTTCACGAGCTGTGCTTGCCGTGAGAAATCGGGAAAAAACGCACGTCGATCATCCTGGTCCTAAACCAGTACAAGTGTATCGAGTGCAGTCCTGGTAAACACCCTGACATTCGAACGATGGCAACTGGTTTGCGCGGCGACAGTCGCGATAGCGCGCGCGACAGGTCTTTATGCATTGCTGCTTGGCCGTCTGAGCGGCTGCAAAGCGACGAGGGGCGACATCGGCGTCACGCGCGTTGAGTGATGTCATACTCGACGCTGGAAGGACGGCGAAGAGCATGGAGACGATACAAAATAGCCGTTTGCTGAATGTCATGGCTCAACTCTCGGTGACCGCTCTATACCATCCGGCCGCTACCGACACGCACAATTGCCTGAAGGTTTGCTGCAGCGGTGCGGTCGCCGCTATGCAAATTCGGCAGAATTGCGCGATCCAGGCGAAAGCGTCTAAGTCCCTCGCGGACTTGCCATCGCTATCACTCCGGCAAATCTGCTGCCTCGCTGCGCGGCTGCGGCGCTACCCCGTCATATTGGATGTATTGATCTGTATCAAACAATCCCGGGTTGATCGTAACCCGTTGCAAAATTAGACTTTTCGACGGCAAGCGGCCCGCGCTGTCCAATTTGCTTGGTCGAACCGAATCCTCCGTTTGTCGTTCTGAAGGCGATTCCCAAGGGAGTAGTTCTTTCTGTTTTCGGGGAGAACAGAAGTGGCGTTGAGTAGAATATTCAATTTTGATGATCCGGCAGCATGTGAGGCGGTTTTTCCCTTTGCGGACGTCGAACTCTTTCCCACCGCGAGCGGAAACTTCCATGCTGATGTGTCGCAAATCGGTATAGGCGGAATTTGGCTGCAGCGAATCCACATCTCCCTGCCGGAAGTCAATACTGTCGCGGTCAAACCCGGCCGCAGATCGATCGGTTTTCTTACGGAAGGCAATTCATCGTCTTTGCTGGATTGCGGTCAGGATGTTCGGCCCGGCGACATCGTGATCAACAGATCCGACATCGTACATCAACGATCTGACGCGAATTTCCATTACGGCACGGTGTCGCTCGCGTCGGATCGGCTCGCTGTTGCCGCTGAATCGATAGTCGGTCGTGAGTTGCCGGAGATCCCGCACAAATCCGCCGTTCGCCCCTCTCATGCGCTGATGCTTCGACTGCTGAACATACACAGGGCGATCGGGCAGTTCGCTCATGACAGTCCGGACATTCTCGAGCTCCCGGAAGTAAGTCGGGCATTGGAGAATGAGCTCATCCATATTGTCGTAAGATGCCTTGCCGAAGGTTACTCCGTCGAACCGACGACGGGAGGCCGCCGTCACGACTTGATCCTTACGAGGTTTGTAAGATTCCTGGAGGCAAATCCCGATCGGCCACTGTACCTCACGGAAATCTGCGCCGCGATCGGCGCCGCAGAGCGAACACTTCGCGCGTCCTGCGAAGAGCATCTCGGTATGGGACCAATCCGCTATTTGACCCTGCGCCGGATGCACCTCGTGCGGCGGGCGCTCCTGCGCTCGGATCCGTCCGAGGTCACCGTCACGCGAATTGTAACCGACCACGGTTTTTGGGAGCTTGGGCGGTTTGCAGTTGCCTACCGTACTCTGTTTGGAGAGTCCCCATCGGACACATTACGGCAGTCCACATGCCAGGCCGCCTTGCAGCCCAGCCGTTTCTCATCCCTGGCAGTCGCCCACCCGTAAAGCATTTCCTCTCGATCGTCAGCACGGGCGCCATGAAGCTGGCGACGCAAGAACGTCGCGACTGTCGGTACTGCCGCCGGAAACTGGTCCACGAAATAGAAAGGCGAACCGCAACATTCTCAGATGTTGATCGCTCTCCCGCCATACCGCGACGATTATCCGCTGACCGCATTGCTGATACCGCGCCAGACCTGATCCTTCAGCCCGATCAGCGGTGGCGGCGGAATCGTCACCGGTGGCTCTGTTCTCCTGACGCCATCTACCACCAGAGTAGCGACATAGATTTCTCCATCAGTATAGTACGGATCGCCTTCGCCGTTTCGGCCAAACAGTGTCGGGCCCGTTCCAGACACCTGGAAGAAGTTTTGAACCATGCCCGCATCCTGCAAATCGTGCATCAGGAGGTCACGTTCAGCATCAATGTTGGGCGCGATATGGTGGGTTACCTGACCCGTGTCGCGGCTAAGGCCAACCCCACGGTCGAAGGTTACAGAGCCTAGCCAGACCGGACGGCCGTCCGTTCCATGTTCGAGGACCTGCCAGAAACGAACGTGGTGCCGCCGGTCGGCGCTTCGACCGTCGGGCTTCTCGAACGCAAGCTGTTCTTTTTTCCCTTCATAGTAGAGCGGACTGACGGGCGCATCGTGATATGGTCTGTCAAGCACCACGCTGCCAATGATCTCGACGCTGGTGCGCAAAGTAATCGGGTCGGCTGAAAACCAACCGGCGACGTGCATGGCGCGCACGACATCTTCCTTGCTGCCGACCAGGCCCACATTAAGGGCGTCACCCGGGATGCCGCTCGCGGTCTGAGTGACCATAGGCAAGGACGCAAGGCCGGGTTCGCGTTCGTGATGACGCCATAAGGCAGGCAGCAGGAGGTAGGCGAGCGCGAGGTAGCCGAAAAGCGAGACCACCAGGAGGCTCCACCACCGCCTGCCTCCGGCAATCGGCTTCTTGTATTGCCGTCGCACGATCATTTGCGATAGCCGCACTTTTTCACGCGGCGCTCTGCCAGCGTCGCCATTGGCGCACCACTAAAGAGAGAACACGGCCGTACTGCACCACACCCCCGGTGCCTGTTCGCACCCAAAGCGCGATGGCTTCAAGTCGAATTGCCATCGCGCTTTAGTCCATTGTTTGCGCACGATCCCTCGGGTCAAGCCCGAGGGCATGCTTTTCGGAAAACCGCTGCACACTTTTCCGGATCGTGCGCTAGGCTTTCCATGGCCCGGTCGATTCATCCACGTAAATCGTCACGCCTTCGCTGCAGAGCTCTCATAGCGGGCAGCGAACATACTGCATTTCCACTGGCACCGGCTCCTTGGAGCTGAGCGTGATGTTATTCTCTCCGGAGAATTTCACGTCGAATGCTACGTCCGAAACCGCGACGCCATCGGAGCACGAGGCAATCACTTTCACGTTCGGTCCTTCATCGTGCATCGATTTGACGGTGCACTTTTGAAATGTGCCGGTTATTTGCCTTCCCTGCACGATCACGCCGCCCGCGCTGAGATCAGCATCCTGCTTGAACGCAAGCTTGTTATTCTCTTTGGTAAAAATGTTACCGCAGGATGCCGTGTCGATCGTCCAAGCTCCATTCAAATCCGCAGCCCCTGCTGAGGTCGATTGAGCAACGAGAAGCATCGACAGAACTATGGGATTGAGGGCTCTCATGAAAGTCTCCTGTCAAAACGATCGTTAGGCGCTACCGGAGTCTGTTCGATTAAACGTGGAGTTGTCCCTGAATGGGTCTGCTGTCCTGGCGTATCAATTCCGTTGGGCTGCAATGCTAGCGGGAACGCACGGTGCTGACTATGCAGATTCGGAAAACGAACCCAAGAGCCGGAACCGCTCGATGAGGCCGGGTCCCGGCTCGGGTGACATCAGAGAAACATGTCATCCACATCGACCGTCGAGCGAGAGCCGATGCAGTCGAAATTTTGCCCAAGCCATTTGCTCGCCGCCTCCCGTCCCGCGTCGCGCAATCGGCATAGCAAGCCCCACTCCGGGTGAAATTGTGTCGCGGTGCCAAGCTGCGACATCAGGCGGTCGTTGCCGATCAAATGGATGAACATACGGCTATGCTTGTTGTCATTCAGCTCGCCGTTGTCGATCAACCTGGTTGCAAAAGCGACCGCGCGCATTTCCCGCATCAGAGACGAGTTGAAACTGATTTCAGTGATTCGGTGCAGGACATCAGCCGCACTCGCGGGCAATTCGTCTCTTCTGATCGCCGTTACCTGCGCAATAATGACGTCCTTGGAGCCTCTCCGATAGATCAAGGGGTAGATTGCGGGGTTTCCGAGATAGCCGCCGTCCCAATAGTGCTCGCCATCGATTTCGACCGCCTGGAAATAGGGCGGAAGACAGGCCGAAGCGAGCACGGACTCGACAGTGATGGCGGGCGTCTGGAACACCTTGATCTTGCCGGTGCGGATATTCGTTGCGTTGAGGAAGAGCTGCGGCGTCTCAGGCGACACATTGAGCCGCTCAAAGTTGATCACCTTCAAGAGCAGAGCCTTGAGCGGGTTGATACTGAGCGGATTGAGTAGATTGGGCGGCAGAGTGTGGGTCAGAAAGTGAATGGTCGCATGAAATGGATGGTATTCGGGCGGCAATTTCAACGCCTGGATCCACTGATTCCATTGCGAGAAAACGTCGAACATCAAATCCATTCGCGAAACTTCTTGCCAGAAATCATGCAGGCTTTTTCGGGCAGCATCGGCACCGCCTGTGGCCATACCGGAGGCGAGGGCAACCGCATTCATGGCACCCGCGCTGGTCGCGCTGATCGCCTCGATTCGCAGTCGACCGTCCTCAAGCAAATGATCGACCACGCCCCAGACGAAAGCCCCATGTGCTCCGCCGCCCTGGAGAGCGAGATTCACGTTCTTCAATGGATTGGCACTCACGCTCCGTATCCCGCTGACCAGCTGCTTAGAATGCGACCTGTGTGCGCATCGCAAATGCGTCGAACTTGGCGCCGGCATCTCCGCTGTTTGTCGGGCTGATCTGCTTGGCGATGTTGCCGTGCAGGTAATCGAACATGAAACGCACGTTCGTGTTTACATACCAATTCAAACCCGCTGTATAGACCGTCTGCTGTCCACCGGCCACGCCGTTCGTGGTGCCCAGTTGATCGTTCAAGTTCATGGTGCTGACGCGGGCGGCAATCTCCCAGGCGCCCCAACCGCCGCCCCATGGCGAAAACGGATTCGCCGGGGTGATGCCGCCATAGGCGGCGATGGCCGGAATATAGTGATGGGTCTCACCGGTGAGCACCAGGCTGGCCTGTGCGTAACCGCCTTGGAATTGCAGGCTCGGCAAACTCGGAACAACGTTGTTGCGCGCGACATCGTACCAGAAATATTCGCCCTGGAAAAACAACGGCCCGTAAGTGGCCGCGGCTTCGGCACTGTAAACCTGTGCCGACGATACACCTGACATCGCGTCGGTGGTTATGATCACCGTCGGATCGATGCGCAATTCCGGTCGGTCGCTCAATGTGAGAGTAAAACTGTCCTCGACCAGATTGTGCGGCGGCTTGATCAGAAATTCGGCATCGGCGCCGAGATGCAGGGAGTAATTGTTTCCGTTGACGAGCTGGCCAGCGACACGGGCAGTCGCGCCGAGCTGCTCCGTGGTGCCATCGGGGTTGGTGCTGGAGGCTGAATGGATCGCGCCCGTGGTAGGTCCGGTCGCATAGGCTCCGGCCCAGAAGATGTCGTTGTACCAACGCGCTCCAAAGGCGGAGCGCCTGTTTCCGGCTGCAATATCGGTAGCGATGACCTCCGACGAGGCTCGTTCAAGAAACAGGGTATCGTTCGAACTCATGCTTTCGTCGAGCCCATAGAGAACTTTCATGTAGCCGCCCTCGACCGCGAGCTGGCCCCCGAAGGGCTTGATGCCGGTGTAGCTGAGATAGGCTCGCTCAATGCCCGACAAGCCGCCGCCCGGCAGGAAGCCGACTTTCGTGCCATCCGCGCTTGCAGTTCCTGCGAACCCATCCGAAGAGCCGCCGAAGTCGTAAAAAAGTGTGTAATTCCAGTCACCCAGGAATTTGCCCAACACGCCAATGCGGGCGCGGCGCACATTGACGCCGTCGTCGAGGCGCTGGGGGTTGGTGTTTGCACTGTTGGGGCGATAGTTGTAACCGCCGGCGTCGAAATTCAGGCGGCTGGTCAGCGCAATGCAATTCTGCTCGTCCGCGGTGCAGATGGTCGGCCGATTGTTCGGCATCGTCACCACGGCTCCGGACGGCGCCACCATTCCCTTCACGGGGATATCCGCCTTCGCTGGGATGGCCGCGTTGGCTGTCGTGACGGCAGTCTTGGCTTCTGTCCTGGCTTCAGCCTTGGCAGTCGCCGCCGCCTTGGCATTTGCGGCGCTCTGCTTCTCCAGCCTGTCCAGCTTCTGCTCAAGCAAGCGCATCTGCTGCTTCAAGACTGCGATCTCCGCGTCATTGCTGGCAGATTGCGCTGTGGCCGGTGATGCGGCCAAGGATGCGGTCAAAGCTCCGGCGCAAAGCGCCGCTGTGGTCATTATCGGTTTCATCAAACCGTCCCTCCTTAGTCAGTACTCCCGTCCAATTTCATCAGATCGTTCGTTATTTGATTGCTTGCTATGGCCATCACCCGGGCGGCGTCAGCGATGGTCACGCTCCACGGCCCGACAGCTTCTGGAGTCGTCTGGCCAATCACGTCATTGGCGATGGCGAGCAGGCGCGGCGAGATCGTGATTTCAATCGCCTCTGCAGCCCAATGACAAAATCGAGTCACGACGGCTGCAGCACTGGCGGGATTTCGGGTCTCTCGCTCTTCAGGATAAGCCCGATATCGGAGCCGGCCTGACGATGGAGCTCATAGAAATCTGTGCACCGAGCTATCATCAAGGCTGCAGCGTTGAGCGCGATCACACGCAGTGCAGCCGGGAACATGGCGAGCTTCCAAGCACAGATCGAAATCGTTTGTGGACCTAAAACAATCGGCTCCGAGGCAGCGCCTCGGCGCTTCTATTTCGTGAACATGGGCCTCGTGGACGTGGGCGGCGTTGCCGCCGCCGGTGAAAGATTGAAGGTGAGCCAGACGTTCCAGCCGTCTGGTCGATTCGCATTGTCAAACTCGCCGTAGGCTTTCAGGTTGAGATAGCCCTGCAATTTGTCTCCGATCGGAAAGATGTAGCCGACCTGCGGGCCTACGCCGATGACTCGAGACTGAAAACAGCCGACGTGATCGCCGGAGCCGCTGTCGCAGCCGATCTCCTGATAGGCGTAGCCGACCAGGCCGACCTGCCACTGCTTGGTCAGGAATTGCGACGCGCCCCAGTCGAAGTGCATGTCGACGCCACTCTGATATTGAGTGGACGGGTTTACGAAATTGTAGGTGAATCCAAGAACCCCGGAAAACTCATGCCCGGTCTTTGGATCGAAATAGGTGTAGCCGCCGCCGGCGTCGATCGCCCAGTGCCCGAGCCCTATATTTGCAAGACGCATAGAGTCGTAAGCGCCGACCGGGATGTCGCCGGTGACGTAGGTCATGAAGTTGTTCACGCCGGCGTTCCATTTCAACTGGAACATCGGGAGTAGGTCGCCGAATGCGATGATGTCGCTGTTGATGCTGTCGAAGCGCGAGAATGGAACGGAGTTGCCGAGGGGCCCTGTCAACGTTCCTGCGAGCGTTCCCGCGAGTGTGGTCGAGTTGGAGCCGTAGACTCCCATCAGGCTGGCAGAGGCCTGAGCGCCCAGCACCGGCGTTGCGAAGGTGTAGGTGCCCGCGACAAGGCCAAGATCCACATTTGCATTGACGTTCGCGCTCGCCGTCGCCGTGAGATTTGCTGGAATGTTGCGAATCTCGAACTCTCTCGCGAGCGCGACGTCACCACCGGCGGAAACCGAGGTATGATAATAGACCGAACTCATGGACCATCCCGGGGCTTGTGCCGGGACAGCCGCGAGGCTGCCGAAGAATCCGGGTATCCAGAAGCTGACGCCGCCTTCGTCGGCACGGGACGCTCCTGCTGTCGCCAGGAGAGCAACGAGGCCAAAGGCCGCCGTCAGGACGGCGCGCCGTATATTTGCGCGATCAAACAGCCGCTGGAAAATTGCCTGAAAGACTGCAATGAAAACGGAAGGTGCCTTGCGTAGACCCCATTTCATAAAAATTGTCCCCTGCTTGTTCAGCTGCACTCCCAGGAATCTCACCACACGCGAAAGTTTAGGCGCGTGCGGAAGGTGCGCGTATGGCAATCACTAGGAAATGCCGGAGGTTGTTTCGATTTTTCGTGAGCGTGGCAACGGCAACACAGTCATCGCGCAATCTTCAACGCCCACTTAGGCGCATTCCTTCGTTTCGGTGCCGCAGGGCGGCTCCGACGGTCCCTGACTTGACGGACACCGAATTATGGATGCCCGCTAACTAGAACGACATCGCGCCGGATCGTCGGCATACGTCCTGATGACGGCGCTGCCCCAAAGAGCGTCGCAAGCTAGGCTCAGCTTGGTGCCGCTGACTATGCAGATTCGGCATCTTCCGCCGGGGCCGGGTCGCTCGGTGCCGATCCGGCAACATCAACCGTTACCGATAGCAACCGATGGGTTCTGAGAATTGGGTCTTCTCCGTCTCCCACCAGGTTGTGTTTGGGGAGTCGCCTTCGGCATCCTTGCGCAAATCGCCGAGCTGCCATCAAGCGCTTCACGCTCGTCGATTTTCGTGCGGAGATTCCGATTTTGCATAGGCGGCGGCGGCGCCACCCTCGATATTAGCCCCTCTGCAAGGTGGAAAGCATAAGCGGAGCCCTGATCGGCGCCCACGCTTTTTCTATGGGCCACGCGCATGATGGCGACCGGCACCGCCGTCTTTACCAATCCGGACGACTATCGGGCCGGCATGGATGATGTGAAGCTCGACCTTGTCCTCACGGGACGCGGCGATTTCAAAGCGCGCCTGACCTGGATAAAGCTGCCGCAGCTCAACCTGTTGCGAAGCCGCGAAAACGTCCCGCGCATTGCCTACGTATCGCTGGCGCCGGTTCGGACGTTTGTTTCATTTCCGCTGGCTTCTCCATCGTCACTCGTGTGGAACGGCGTCGAGCTAAGGCCCGGCGATATTGTTCTGCACTCATGTGGTGAGCGTTCGCATCAATGGACGAAGGGGCCGAGCCAATGGGCGCTCGTGTCGTTTCCGCCCGGCCAGCTGCCTTACTATTGCAAGGTGTTGGCCGAACTGAACTTGATCGAGCAGCCGGTTGGTCGAATCCTGCGACCGCCGCCAAGCGCGGCCGTGCAGTTGCGACGCCTTTATTCCAAGGCTTGTCGCCTTGCCGAGACGAAGCCTGACATATTCTCTGAGCGCGAAGCGGCGCGAGCGCTGGAACAGGAGCTTATTTTCACGATCGTCGAATGCTTGGCAACCGCCCAACCTTTATTTATCCGACAGCACCACGCCGACATCATGACGCGATTTGAGAGCGCGTTGCGGATGGATCTCGAAAAACGGCTAGGCTTGTCCGAGCTTTGCGCGACAATTGGCGTGCCGGAACGAACCTTGAGGGACGTCTGCGCAAGATCCTTGGGCGCAAGTCCGGGCCAATATATACGACTGCGACGACTGAACTTTGTGCGCGCGGAACTCCGGCGCGCCGATCCCGTGACGACCAGCGTTGCGCAGATTGCCCGGCGCTATCGCTTCTCGGAGCTCGGGCGATTCGCGGCGATTTACCGCCGGATATTTGGCGAGTTTCCGTCGGTCACGTTGGCAAGCAAGTAAGCCATTTCTGCCGAAATCGCATAGGCTGGCCGCGCTCGTTCGCATAGGTACGTCGCGATGAAACACGTCCGCTGCGAGTACCCTATGAGCGGTTTTGCGACGCACATCCCATTGTCGAATGAGCCAAGCCATCCGGGAATGGTCTGGATTCCAGGTGGCACGTTCCGCATGGGCTCCGACAAGCACTATCCGGAAGAGGCGCCGTCCCATCGCGTCACGGTGAGCGGCTTTTGGGTGGACCGGACGCCGGTCACCAATCGCGATTTTCGCAAATTCGTCAACGCAACCGGCTACGTGACATTCGCCGAGACGCGGCCCGATGCGAAGGATTATCCGGGCGCGCTGCCGCATATGCTCAAGGCCGGCTCGCTGGTTTTCACGCCGCCGAAAC
>Ga0209060_10001883_pt1 | contig 21059 bp, 14 predicted proteins | sample Coa_R1_8_FD_187155 | JGI IMG/M metagenome (GOLD analysis project Ga0209060, IMG submission 187155) | Surface soil microbial communities from Centralia Pennsylvania, which are recovering from an underground coalmine fire - Coalmine... | ecosystem: Environmental > Terrestrial > Soil >...
CATCTCCATGACTCCGGCGCGCTCAGCTACAACGACAACCTGGTAGTTGGGCTTGTGGCTCCCTCCGGAAATGCTCTCTTTTTCGTGCACTCGGGGCACATGGCCGGCACGTTCGAGAGCGGCTCGCGCGATGACAACTGGGACGTTACCGGCACCAATGATGGCTTGGCCAACAATTGGGCGGACTTCGAGGGAAGCACGGCTTTTTTCACGGCCAATATCAACGCGGATTGGAATCCTCTCGTCAACCAGATCGAGCAGGGGTGCGGGATTGTCCTCTCTGTCATCGGCATCATCATCGCCGTATGACGAAAATGGTGTCCGTTCCTTTTTCGCTTCCGCAAGCGGCCTACCGCACGGGCGAAAAGGGAACGGAGACCGTTGTAATAGGGCCGTGAGGCAGCCGCCCGGGGCGGCTGCCTCACGGCCCTGTCCGCCTTATTGCAGTAACAACCCCAACGCCTGGCGAACTGCTTCTGCCTTCGGCTTACGTCTTGCGCCTGGCTCCAGGCTGAAACTCGGCCGGTGGCCCTGCGACTGTCCGCCCTGATCGCTTGGTGTAGTGAGGCGAGAAGGGCAGGACCGCAGCATTCCCAAGCCGCCCGCTGTCCTCCTCGCCGGCCTGCGGTGGGCCGTAATCGCTTTTCCCAACTTCCCGGGGCCTTGTGGACCGGTCCCTGTCCAAGGAGATCCTCTCATGTTTTCGTTCCGCAATCGTCCGAAGTCCCGCGTTTCCCGGCGCCCTCGACTTTCCCTGGAACCCTTAGAAACCCGGCTCACGCCGTCCACGACCGACTACTGGATTGGCACCGACGGCAACAGTTGGAGTGATCCGCTCAACTGGCGGGGCGGGACGCCCCAGCCTGGTGATACGCTCGTCTTCGATTACAGCATCTCCAAGTACAATTACAGTACCGATGACCTTCAAACCTTCACGAACCACTCGTTCGGGCTTCAATTCCAGGGGACCGAGAGTGGCGGCAACGCCTTCCTTATCGACGGACAGGGGGACGATTTCACGAGCGTGACCAGCGAGGCCGCCGGTTCCGATCCGATTCAGTTCGCGATGAGTACCATTTATCTGGAGGGTGACACGACCATCTCGGTCTCCGGCAGCGAACCGCTCGCCCTCCATAGCCAGATTACGCAATTGCTGTCGTCGGGCCTAATCAAGGACGGCAGCGGCGCGCTCTACCTCGACGGCGGCAGCTCTTCTTCCGCCAACAACTATTCAGGCACCACGCAAGTGAAGGACGGCACCTTATACCTGGGCGCTTCGGCCAGCCAAGTGCAAGTGCCTGCAGCGCTGAAAATCGGCGATGGCACGGGCGCCGCTGGCAGTGCCCAGGTGGTGATCGAGGCGAATAGCCAAATTGCCAGTACCAGCGCCGTCACCATCAACAGCGACGGCCAGCTGACGTTGCAGCCGGAAGTCTCGCAGACGGTCGCATCCATGACTGGCACGGGGGCGATCAGTCTCGAGTCGAGTAGCACGCCGGCGGTCCTGACCATCGGGGGCGACGCATCGAACCAGTTCACCGGCAGCCTGGAAGGCAGCGGCACGCTGGTCAAACTTGGCAAGGGGACCCTGTCGCTCGGCAGCGCCAACGCAAACTTCACCGGGCAGCTCGACGTGGACCAGGGCACCCTGGCGGCCAGCAACGCCCAGGCCCTCGGTGCGAGCGGGTCGGCCGTCGTGGTGGCTGCCGGCGCGACGCTGGAGTTGTCCGGAAGCGGTACGGCCATGAGTTTCACAGCCGGCTCGCTGACGTTTGAAGGCGGCTCGTCTTCCACCCCCGGGGTGCTCTGGAACCAGCGTGGCAACAACACCTGGACGGGCACCGTGAGCTTGGCGAACTCGGCCACGCTGAACGTGTCCTCCAATACGAGCCTCACGCTGGACGGGGTGATCGGCGGGTCCAGTGGCTTCACCAAGATCGGCGCGGGCACCCTGGTCCTGGCCGGCAGCGACTCCTACACCGGGGCCACGAAGGTGAATCAGGGCACGCTGATCGTGGCCACGGACACGGCCGTGACCTCCTCGTCGGGGACCACCGTGGTCAGCGGCGCAACCTTGGAACTGCCCGGAGGCATCCAGGTCGGGGACGAACCGCTCACCCTCGGTGGCAGAGGCATCAACGGCAAGGGGGCACTGGTGTCCCTGTCCGGCTCCGAGGCCGGGCTCACGTCCAACAGCTGGGCGGGACCGATCACCTTGGCCGGCAAAGTCAGCATCGCCGCAGCCTCGGGTAGCCAGCTCACGCTGGACGGCGTCCTCAGCGGCGGCAGCCTGATCAGCATGATCGGCAGCAGCAGTAGCCTGACGCTCAATGCGGTGAACACCTACACCGGCGGGACCGAGGTGCAATCCGGCGTCCTGACCGTCGATGGCAGCATCGGCAGCGTAATCGTCGACTCCGGCGCCGGGCTGACCGGCGAGGGGACAACGGGGAACGTAACGGTGCGGAATGGCGGGCAGCTCGAGGGCGGCTTCGCCGTGCCCGGTCTTAGCTCGGGTCTGCGCACGGGCACCGTAAGCTTGGGCGCCTCGTCAAGCTTTAAGGTGTCCATCATGGACGCGGCGTGGGAGCAGGTGAGTGTCACGGGCCAGCTAAACTTGAACAACGCCCACCTGCAGATCGACACGGCTTTTGCTGCCCTGTCGTCGGGCGAGCAGATCGTGCTCATTCAGAACGACGGCAGCGACGCGATCAAGGGAACCTTCACTGACGACCAGGGCAAGGCGCTGACGGAGGGCTCGACCATCACCATCGGCTCGTTCACGTTCACAATCAGCTACCAAGGCGGCACGGGGAACGATGTAGTGCTGACCGTGGCATGAGACGCTCCACACGCCATCCGGGAGTACCGGGTCCCCCGTACAAAGTATGGCGGACCCGGTACGGAGTTCTGCGGGACCGCCTCTCCATCGAGATACTTCTTCCCCGTGGCCGGGACTTGGAAACTCAATCCGGGCCACCCACTTGCAGCTCTGGTGCCTGACCGAGGCCAACTGCTTGGGAATAATCTTCCGCGTGGCGTGGTATAGGTTGATGAGGCTGTTCTTCGCCTGACCCCGAAGCCTGTCCGGCACGGGCCGCCCTGCTGGCGTTCCCGCGGCCGCTACCGTACACGGGGAATGCTATGCTCCAGGGGTAGGGAATTCCTTCCGTTCTCTGGCGGAGGGAACGGACAGAGCATACCTCCTTCCCAGGAAGGATCCAGAGAGGAACAGTTCATCAAAGAAGAGGAGAGCCTTGTGGAAACCAGCCAATGGCCGGGGTCGAGGGGCGAGCATCTGCTGCAGGAAAAGTTTGGCTCGACCGCGCGGGCCCGAGCCTTTTATCGGAGCCAAGTGCGCAGCTACCTCAATCCCTGGATGCAGAAATTTATTACCGGGCAGGAGATGGCATTCATCGCCACCGCGGACGCCCAGGGTACCTGCGACTGCACCTTTCGTGCAGGCGTCAAGGGGTTTATCCACGTTCTCGACAAGCGAACGCTGGCTTACCCCGAGTACCGGGGCAACGGAGTCTATGCCAGCCTCGGCAACCTCGTGGAGAATCCGCACATCGGTCTGCTCCTGATCGATTTTTTCCGCCACACCATTGGCCTGCACGTGAACGGCACGGCGGCAGTCGTATCGAATGAAGACTTACTGCGCCGCGCGAACGTGCCCGCGGACCTGCGGCAAGAGATTGAGTCGGCCGCCGGGCCGCCCCTCAGCCTGTGGGTCGTCGTTCATGTGGAAGAGGCCTACATTCATTGTGCGAAGCACATCCCGCGGTTGGCCAACCGGGAAAAAGCGATCGACTGGGGCACCGATGATTACCGCAAGAAAGGCGGGGATTATTTTCACGTGGATGGTAGTGCGGAAGCGCTGGTGGATAAGGAGTTTGGATGCCCTGTTCACGTCCAGACATGAGGCAAACGATGTTCAATCTGATCGTTCCCAGCTGCGCTTTCCTTCGCTACCGTCCCGCAGCATCTCGCTGCCGCGCTTTCCAGGCGGGGTAGTCCTTGGCCAGCAGTGTCTCCGCCCAGGAGCCCAGCCAGGCGTAACCATTGCGCCGCTCCGGCTCAATTTCGGCAACGTCATAGTGCACGATGCCGTCCCGGCCACAAAAGATGGGCCGATTCGTCTCGATCTCATAATACCGGGCCCAGAGCGGCGGGGCCTTTGGGTCCGGGACGACTACCAGGTCGCCATTCCGCTTCACCGCGCGGATGCCACGGATCTTCGAACGTTCGTACCATCGGCAAGCTGCTTCGATCGCCTGGATGACCTCGGGGCTCGGCTTCTCCAGGCTCATGAGCAAACGGACAACCCGCGCACTCTCTCCGCCGGTGATGGCGACCGGCTCAAACGTTCGGCCGCCGCGCGGCTCCAGCGTTTTTTCATCGTGCTGCTGACACCAGGCAGTCAGCTCTCCTTTTACCCGAATTTGGCACTTCAGGATGCAGGCGATGCCGCGGTCGAAGGCTTGCCGAGCCTCCTTGCGATGAGACTGCGACACGAAGCGAAAACCCGCCGACACCGCCACATCGCGCAGAAATTCCAAGATATTTACCATGCAGTGGTCGTTGAAGGTGATGTAGCGATGGTACTTGTTATCCGGGGGGTAGAATTGTGGCCAGCCGCCGGTGGGATACTGAGCCTGAAGGATGTGGGCCAATCCCCGGTTGAACGCCTGGACGTACACTTGGGCAGCGGTGGCTTGAACCATCCGGGCCAGAAAGCGGAGTTCCCCGATCGTGGCGTCGTTATCGAACGTGCCGTGCAGGTCCTTGGGATTCCCCTGGTACGGCTTGGCTCCGGTATCCAGGTTTTTTGGCCAGCTGCCCAGCGGCGACTGGTGGGAAAGTACGTTGGCCGCGATCTCTTTGGCTTCGGCGCTCGCAAACCACGCCTCCGGCCGTTGGGCGTAGCGTGGCCAAGGGAAATGCTCGGCTCCGCTGGCACAGGACAACCACGAATCGGGCAACACCCAACCCAGTGCAACGAAAAGACCAGCGTAAAACGTGGCACGCATTCGTGAGATTCTCGTGATCGCCGAACCTCTTATACCCAGGCGCTAAACGGACACAACCAACCGGACCATGTATTAGAAATCCGCGGTGACGACTTCCCCGGCACGGATCGTAATGAGAGCCCGCAGCGTCCGCAGATCCGTGGTGGATTTCAGGAAATGCACGGAGCCATCCGCGAACACCGTGTTGGCGCCGCCGGAGTGAAAGCTGTAAATCTCGCGGGCATTCGTGCAGTTGATGGCACAGGGCGGGTTCGGGTTGGCTGGCGCCCAACCCTGCATGTTGGTGGTCTGGTCGAAGCCACGAACTTCCAGATGATTGTTGGGATTGATCCACCGGCCCGTCCAGTTGCCCGTGGTAAAGACGGTGAGATCGATCCCGCCGCTCAACCAGTGTTGTTCACGGCCGGCGCATTCCGCCACCATCATGGTGTTGGAAGTCCCATCGGTAATGTCGGTCATCCGATTTCCCCGTGTAGTGCCGGCCAGCGTGGCCGGTTCGACGACCTTCAAAACGCCCGAGTTTTGGTAAGCGGACTGGGTGCGGTAATCCGAATAATTGTCCACGACACCGCCGGTGACGAAGATATTGGTCGCGGAATAGTCGGTCATCGCACCACTGTCGAAATCGCGACCCGGAGGAGCTGAAGGACAGGTCAGTACGTCGAGGTGCAGCCCGCCGATCGGCACATTGGCCGGATCCTTGTAGGGCAAGTCCAGCCGGTAGCCACGGGCAAGGTTGCCCTGTTCGATGTAGGGTAGGATGTAGGCGATCCAGCCGTGGTAGTCGACGGCGGTTTGGCCCGCTGCCGGCGCGGTCTTGAGCCGGCCGGGCGGAAAACACTGGTTCGCATCGTGGTAATTGTGCAGGGCCAGGCCGAGCTGCTTGAGGTTGTTGGAACATTTCATGCGGTAGGCGGCCTCGCGCACTTTCTGAATCGCCGGAAGCAACAGGCCAATCAGCACGGCGATGATGGCGATGACCACGAGCAGCTCAATCAGGGTGAAACCGGCTTGTCGACCGGAACGGGGATGGACAGAGGGCAGCATGAGAGGTCTCCCGGAAACGGCCAGGGGTAAGGAGATACGGCCAGACTTGAATTTAGATCCCTATCCAGCGGCCGTCAAGATTGGAAGACAACTAAAGGCTGCCAAGGAAGGCGAGCAAGTCCGCCAGTTCATGGCGCGACAATTCCCGGGTAAGTTGATGCCGGTGGCGCGTGAAGACCTCCTCCAGGGTGGCGGCTCGGTTATCGTGGAAATAGGGGCCGCCCTGGCTGATTCCGCGGAGCGATGGCGGATTGAACCGGGTATTGCCGGCCTCGTCCTTCAACCCAACATCGTAGGTCCCTTTCGATGTGTACTCCGGCGGCGTGTGACAGCGGTTGCACGATTGATTGTGGAACACCTCCTGGCCGCGCTGAACGGATGCTGGATCAACCCGGCGCGCCAAGGGCGTTGGCGGAGGCAGGGTCCGTACGTACGCCGCCAGGTCCGTCACCTGCTGCTCGGAGGGCTGGGCGCCGTGCAAGGTCGTCACGATCGATTTGCGGATCTGGCTCTCCAGGTTCGCCATGCTGCCGTTCCAGGCATACGGGGCGGTGTCGCGCGCGCCCAGCAGAGAGAGCACGCGTTTCGGAGTACCAAGCGAGCCGTCGCCGAGGGTGTCGGCGAGCAGGCCGTTCGTGTGCCCGTCCGTGTGGCAGCTGTGGCAGCTCATCCAACCGTCGTGAGACAGGCGGGCATCGTAAAAGAGCAGCTCGCCGCGGTCGCTGGCGGATAATTCCGGCTGCGACCCGAGAGGGACATTGGCCGTCACTGTCCGGTTCAGGAGATCCAGGACTGAGACGGAATCACCGAACTGGTTTGCCACAAACGCCCGGCGGCCGTCCGAACTGAGCACCACGGCGGTGGGCCGCCTGCCGACCGTCACGCGCCGCCAAGGAGCTTCGCTCTCTTTCCCCAGGGCCACGTCTCCCACGCCGGCCAACGCAACCACAACGGTGCCATCCCGGCCAACCGCAACTCCCGCCGGGTCCCCCGCGGCATTGCCCACGTCGCCAAGATAGTGCACGCGGCTGGCAGGGAGCAGGTCGGCTTGTGGACTCAGCACCTCGGTGAGCCGGAGCACGCGCAGGTTGTTCGTCATCAGGTTGCCCCAATGAACATCGTCGAACGTGGCACCGGCCCGGCTGTTCAGGGCTTGGTGCGTGACCCATAGCTCTTTGCCATCGTGGCTGAGCGCCAGACCGCGGAGGTTATGGGCGGGAAGGGTCCGCACCGAATCCGCCTTTCCCCGCCCGATGTCCAGCACCGCCAACTGCCCGCCGAAGGCGTCTGCTACCACGAGCTTCCCATCCGCTATCAGCAGCTCCTCCCGCGGTGCAAAAGGAAGCGATATGGTTCGAACGATGTGGGGCGGGACCGTCGTGAGATCGATCTCGGAAACCTGGCGTGCCCACAGCGAGGTGACGAAACAGCGGTCGCCTTCCTGCGTGATCTGCACACGGACCGGGATCGGAGGAACCGGTAAGCGGTGGACGACATGCACCGCTGATCCTCGGCGGGACAGCACGATTAGCTCGCGCGCCGCTTCATCCACCGCCAACAGCTGCCCACGGGGAGAACTCGCGAGGTCCACCAAGCTGCGGCCCACGGCCAGCTCGGCAGTTGTTCGCAATGTGACCGTATTGACGGTGCTGATGCTGCCGCTACGGCGGTTGGCAACGAACAGGCAGGAACCGTCGTCCGCCAATGCCAGCGCCGCCGGCTGGCGCAAGCGCGGTTCGGCGGGTTCCTTCGCAACGGCGCGTGCCGGACTCTCCGTATCACCATGCACGAACATACAGCACAAGCCGAATCCTGCAAGATCATTGAGCCCGCCGAGGAGCAGGCCACCCACGAGCAAAACACCGATGATGATCCGCACGGTCGCCTCTCCCTTTATCAAGGCTTTCCCTTCGCCGCTTTTGCCTCCAGAGCGGCCTGCAAAAGTTCGACCGCTTTGTGGAGCTGCGGATCTTCGGGCGGACGGTCCTCGGTGCCGGCCGGCAACTCCGCTTGCTCCTTGTGCCGCAGCCAGGTGAGCACGGCTTCACGCTGGGCATCGGTCAGGGGCACGAGATGATCTGGCTGGACCGGCCAGCTCTTGTCCTTGATGGCACGCTCCATGCGCGCGGTGCGGAGGACCAGCGCTTCGCCACTCTCCGGCAAGGGCACAACCGAATTGACGCCACCATCGCACTTCGTCGGCTCGCCCACCACGATGACGCGCCCATTGTCCTGGAGGGCGGCAATCACCGCTCCTTGTGCGCGCTCCGCACAATTCTTGTCCACCAGCACCGCCAACGGCCAATCGCGGCAAAGGCACTCGCGATCGGCTCGGAATTCCTGGACATCGCCATGTGCATCGCGCACCCGCCACATCAGGCCGCCGTCCAGGAGTCCGTCGGCAACAAGGGCCGCGTGGTGCAGGACACCCTGGCCGACGCTCATGCGGAAGTCAAGCACCAGGGCCCGGCACCCCTCGGCTTGAAGTCGGTTCTCGAGCTTCCGCAGCTCGTGCAAGGTACTGGCCCGGAGCGAATTGACCCACACGTAGCCCACCGCCGTGGCCGGATCGATGCGATAGGTCCAGGAATCGTCCGAGCCCCGGCGATATCCCAGGAGCGTATCGAAGGGAATCACCGCCCGAGTCAGCCGATAGGTCCGGCTCTGGGCGGCCCCGGGTTTACGGACCACGATGGTAACACTGCTCCCTTCTTCGCCGCGCAACCAGTCCACGATCTGCTTCATCTCGACCTGATGCGTGCTTTTGCCTTCCACCTCGATCAATAAATCGCCTGATACGGCCCCGGCTTTGCGCGCCGCCCCGCCCCGAAACGCATTCACGATCTGAGGCAGGTGCTCGTCGTTGTTGATGGCCAGCTGAACGCCAATGCCGACATAGCGATTGCTGCTCAGCTGATTTGCCACCCGGGCATAGTCGGCCGTGAGCAGTTGCGGCTCACCCGGAATCTTTTTGAACAGCCCTTCGAACAAGGCGGTTTCCCATTTCGCATCCGGGCCGTCTCCCGTCCTCGGCCAGATCGCCGCCAGCAAGGTCGCCAGTTGCTCGGCATTCTCGATCGCCGCAGCACGGCGTTCAAGGTCGGCCGGCGGCGGGACTTTGGCCGCATTCAGAAGAGCCGTGGCCCCCGCCATAATCATGTCCGAGCGGGAACATGGCTCCAGCTGGTTTTTCTCAACCAAGTTCATGATGGCCCACCAGCGCCGGGACACGGGGCTGGGATCGTACACGGACTTTTTCGTGTCGTCTTTGGTCGCGCTGCCGGCGGGCGTTTCTGCCTTCGGCGACTCCAGGCTTGCGACGGCCTGGGACAACGGGGGCGAAGTGGGCAATCGCTTGGCGGCGAGCCCCTGGCGGAGAAACAGGCCTGGCCCTACGACGAGAGCGCCCAAGGCCAAGAAAACGGTCCAGGTGGTTTTGAGGGTGGTCATGGACATGCCTCCTAGAACTGCTTTGCTCAAGGCGATGGCTCGGGCCGAGAGAATGCCGGTAAGCGTCGCTCGTCCCGCGGCCGTCAGAGTCGCGGCCTGGACGGTTGAGGTCATCAAGGATGCCGGCACCGGTGCAGTCAGGCCCGCCCCGGACAGATCGACGCCGCGTCGGACCAGGTTGGCCCGCAGCCGTTCCCGTGCCCGCGCCAGCCGGATGGCGACGGTTCCCTTGGGCCAGCACAGTTGCCAGCTGGCCTCCTCATACGTCATGCCCTCCAAGTAACACAGGATGACCGGCGCCCGATACTTTTCCGGCAGCCGGCTCACTTCCTCGTCGAGAACGGAACGCAGCTCTTGCCAGAAGATATCCGGCGCGGGGTTGGCGATGGGCATGGTGGCTCCTTTTCTCTCGTGCATCCGGCGCCGCGCCCGCTCGGTTCGAGCCTGGAGCGCCGTCCGATAGGCCACACCATACAGCCAATGGCCCAGAGATGCTCGCTTCCGCACCGAGCCGGCCTTGTGTACCAGCACCAGGAAGGTGGCCTGGAACGCGTCCTCGGCATCGTGAGAATTGCGCAGCATGCGGCGACACAGGCCGAGCACCATCGGTCCGTGCCGGTGGACCAAGGCTTCGAAAGCCGCCTCATCCCGCTGGTCGACAAAGTTCTCCAGCAGCACGGCATCCGTACAGACTGCGGCGAGCCGGCTCGCCGCGACCTTGCGAAGATAGCGGACCACCGAGGTCAATTGTCCTGTCGCCATGGCTTGGTTCTCCTGTTCGGGCTCGTGCCGTTTCTTCATAGTGTGACGAAGGCGGGCGGCGCTTTCAATTTTTTTGGGAAACGAATCCGAAACTGGTGTAAGATAACGGAGTTCTCCCGTTTACCGAATCCACGATCGGAGGAAGTCTCCCGTGAACACCACCCCACCAAACGGCCTGTCGCGCCGTGAACTGATGCAGAGATCAGGGCGGCTGGCCATGGCGTCCGCCTTTGCGGGCATCACGCTGCCGAGCGTCTACGCAGGAGAGAACAATACCATCCAGCTTGCCCTCGTCGGTTGCGGCGGCCGGGGCACCGGTGCGGCCGGCAACGCCCTGTCCACCCAGAAGGGCCCGACCAAGCTGGTCGCGATGGCCGATGTCTTTCCCGAACGGCTCAACTCCAGCTATCGCCGGATCCAGCGGCCCTTCACCGCGCAGGTCGATGTCCCCGAAGATCGCCGGTTCATCGGCTTCGATGCGTACAAGAAAGCGATGGATTGTCTGCGGCCCGGCGACGTGGTAATTCTGGCCACTCCCCCGGCGTTTCGGTGGGTCCATTTCACTTACGCCATTGCCAAGGGACTCAATGTATTCATGGAAAAGCCGGTCACGGTGGACGGACCGAGCACGCGCCGAATGCTCAAGCTGGGTGAAGAATCCGAGAAACACAACCTCAAGGTTGGCGTCGGCTTGATGTGCCGGCACTGCGTGGCCCGCCACGAATTGTTGGATCGGATCAACTCGGGGCAAATCGGTGACCTGATCCTGCTCCAGGCTTACCGCATGGGCTCGGCGTCCAGCAAGGCCTACACCGGTCCGAAGCCGGACAATATCAGCGAGCTGCTTTACCAGGTGAAACAATTCCATTCCTTCCTCTGGGCCAGCGGCGGCGTCTACAGCGACTACCTGATTCACAATATCGATGAGTGCTGCTGGATGAAGGGTGCCTGGCCTGTCCAGGCGAAAGCTTCCGGCGGCCGCCAGTACCGGGGCAACAAGATCGACCAAAACTTCGACACCTATTCCGTCGAGTACACGTTCCCTGACGGCGCCAAGCTCTATCTCCAGGGCCGAAACATCTCCGGATGCGCCACGGAATTTGCCAGCTACGCCCACGGCAGCAAAGGCTCGGCCGTGATCTCGAAGGCCGGTCACACGCCCGCGAAATGTTGCCTCTACAAGGGCCACAATTTTGTGAGGGGCGATCTGGTATGGCGATTCGAGCCGCAGGAGCCCAATCCCTACCAGCTCGAATGGGAAGACCTCATGGAAGCGATTCGCCAGAACAAGACCTACAATGAGGTCAAACGCGGAGCCGAGGCCAGCCTGATCACCGCGATGGGCCGGATGGCTGCCCACACGGGCCGGGTCATCACCCGCGACCAGATGCTCAACTGCGAACACGAGTTTGCTCCCGACCTCGACAAGCTAACCATGGATTCGCCCGCGCCGCTGCAACTGGCTGCCGGCGGCAAGTATCCGGTGCCGGAGCCCGGCATCAAGACGAAACGAGAATTCTGACCTCATCGTTCTTAGTCCGTAGTCCACTTGCTACGGACTACGGACTAAGAACTACTCTTGAATTGCGATGATGGATCAAGAACCATATTGCGATTATCGCATGACGGTGCGGGTGGAGTTGCCCAATCATCCAGGTCAATTTGCGCGTCTGGCCACGGTTATTGCTGAAGAGAACGCCAACCTCGGAGCGATCGACATCGTCGAAGCCCGGCGCGACAAGAAGATTCGCGACATCACGTTTGACGCCCAGAGTGAAGCCCACGCCCAGCGCGTGGTGGAGCGGCTGCGAACGCTGCCTCAGGTGCGAGTGCTGTCGGCTTCGGATCGCGTGTTCCTGATGCACCTGGGCGGCAAGATCCACACGCGCAGCCGAATCCCGATTCGCACCCGCAATGCCCTTTCCGTCGCCTACACGCCCGGCGTGGCTCGTGTTTCACGGGCCATCGCCGACGACAAGAGCAAGGCGTACGCCTTCACCACGAAAGCCAATAGCGTAGCCGTGGTCAGCGATGGCTCCGCGATCTTGGGATTGGGCAATCTCGGCCCGGAAGCAGCCATGCCGGTCATGGAAGGGAAGGTGATGCTCCTGAAGGAGTTCGCCGACATCGACGGTTGGCCGCTCTGCCTGGCCACGCAGGATACCGAAGCGATCATCCGCACCGTCGAAGCGATTGCCCCCACGTTCGGCGGCATCAACCTGGAAGACATCAGCGCCCCGCGGTGTTTCGAGATCGAAGATCGGCTCCGGCAATCGCTCGATATTCCGGTGATGCACGACGATCAGCACGGGACTGCGGTGGTGGTGTTGGCGGCTCTGCTCAACGCGCTCCAGGTCGTGGGCAAACAGCTTAGCCAAATCAAGGTTGTGGTGAATGGGCTGGGAGCGGCCGGGACGGCTTGTTGCCGCATCCTCCTTGCCGCCGGGGTGGGCAACTTGATCGGCTGCGATCGCAAGGGGGCGGTGCTCCATGCGGCGGGGGAGGACCTGGAAAAGGCCCGCACCGACGTCCGGAGCTGCATCCGCTTCGATCAGCCTTTCCTCACGCTCCGCGAGGCCCTGCGGGGTGCGGACGTGTTCATCGGCGTGTCGGCCGCCAATGTGCTCACGCCGCAAGATTTGCAAATCATGGCCAAGGATCGGATCGTTTTTGCGATGGCCAATCCCGATCCCGAGATTGCTCCGCAAGATGCCGCACCCAACTGCCGCATCCTGGCGACGGGGCGTTCCGATTATCCCAACCAGGTCAATAACCTGTTGGCTTTCCCGGGGATTTTCCGTGGGGCCTTGGATGTGCGCGCCCGGCAGATCAACGAGCCGATGAAGCTGGCGGCGGCGCGGGCGATTGCCGGCGTCATCCCGGAGGACCACCTGTCGGAGGATTACATTGTGCCGAGCGTGTTCGACCGGCACGTGGTCCGGGCGGTGGCCCGGGCAGTGGCCGAGGCAGCCCACGAGAGCGGCGTGGCGCGGCGGCGGGTGCGGGATGGAAACCGTCGCTGAACGCGGACCTCCGTTCCATATCTTCTCCCCATCCCCATACAGCATTCGGCCATACAAGCCGGACGCGCCAGCGAAGGGAAGCCGAAATCCTTCGCTGGCGCGTCCGGCTTGTGGGTTGCCGAGACCCGCTTTCGCTGGCACGGATCGTTCACTGATACGGACCATCCGATTCCGGCTTGCACTTTCGCCGGCCCACGTACCATAATAAAGGCTTGAATCCACCCATGCATCGGATCATCCCAAGGCTTTGCCCCGATCCGAGCCGGCAACGATTAAGGAGTTTCACTGATGGCTGGCACATCGCTGCGCCGTTTCCTTATTCTGGGCATCGCCCTCTTGGCCTCGGTTGGCTGGCCAACAGGAGCCACGAGCTGTCCGTTTTGTAGCATGCAGGGACAGACCTTGATCGGCGATGTCAACCAGGCCAGCATGGTCCTGTTTGGCACCTTCACCAATGCCAAGCTCGACGCCAGCGGCGACTTTGGCCAGGGTTCGACCGACCTGATCATCGAAGCCGTTATCAAGAGCCATGAAATCCTCGGCGACAAGAAAGTTCTCACCCTGCCCCGCTACGTGCCGACCGACAAAAACAGCCCCACGAAATTCCTGGTCTTCTGCGATGTGTTTAAGGGCAAAATCGATCCCTATCGTGGAGTGCCGGTTCCCACCGACAGCGACATGGTCAAGTACATCAAAGGTGCGTTGGACGTAAAGGACAAGACTATCGCTGTCCGCCTTCGCTATTATTTCGATTACCTCGACGACAAAGACACGGAAGTCTCCAATGACGCCTACAAGGAATTCGGCAATGCCGATTACAAAGACTACCGCGACATGGCCAAGGAGCTGCCGGCGGACAAGATCGCCAAGTGGCTGGATGATCCGAACACGCCCGCTTTCCGCTACGGACTCTATGCTTCCATGCTCGGCCATTGCGGCACGGCCAAGCACGCCGCCTTGCTCCGCACGATGCTCGATGATCCGCAGAAGCGGGTCAGCACCGGCGTGGATGGTATCCTCGCTGGTTACACGATGCTCCAGCCGAAAGCCGGCTGGGACTATATCCACGCGATCCTGAAAGATCCGTCCAAGGAATTCATGCTCCGCTATGCGGCATTGCGAGCGGTGCGATTCTTCTGGGACTCCCGACCGGACGTGATCAACAAGGAACAGCTGGTTGGGGGTGTCTGCGAACTCTTGGGCCAAAGCGATATTGCGGATCTGGCCATTGAAGATTTGCGCAAATGGGGCCGCTGGGAGATCAGCGACCGCATTCTCGACCTGCAGAACAAGAAATCCCACGACATCCCGATTATCCGCCGTTCGATCCTCCGTTTTGCCCTCAGCTGCCCGGACAAGAAAGCCATGACATTTGTGGAACAATGCCGCAAACGCGATCCGGAGATGGTCAAGGATACGGAAGAACTGCTCAAGCTGGAGACGGGCAAAACCTCGTGAGCGCTTAGCCAACGACCCGGCTGCGCCGCTCTGTGAGGATGGTGTCCCGCCAGACCCCTTGGAGCTGGGCAATCCGTTCCCGATGGCCGATCTCACGGAAGCCGCAGGATCGCTGCAGCCGCCGGCTCGCCTCATTCTCCGGAAAGGTCGCACCTTGTAACATCCAGATGCCGTGCTGCTCCGACTCGGCGATGGCTGCCAGCAACAATTGCCGGCCGATACCCTGCCCGCGGGAAGCCGCGCCGACATAAATACTCACCTCGGCGACTCCGGCATAGCACCGGCGGCGGGAAACCGGACTGAGTGCAGCCCAGCCGACGATCTTGCCGTCCGCGCGGCCAACGAGTCGGGCGAACGGATGATGGCCGGCGTCCCACGCGTCCCAGGATGGGGCCTCGACTTCGAAGGTGGCCTGGCCGGACGCAATCCCTTCGAGGTAAATGGTCCGCACTTGCTCCCAATCTGCGGGCGTCATGGCGTCGATGTGAAAACTCATCCGTACTGCCTACCTCACAAATCTCATACACGGCCCAGTTCATGCTATCCGTTTAGCGGCGGTTCGCAGAACCGCGTCGTGATGTGCCCCGCGCGGTTCTGCGAACCGCCGCTAAACGGACACAACCAACCGGATCATGAATGATGACCACAGTTCCAGACATCTTTTTTCGTGTTCCTAATCACGGTCCACTCACCGAGTTCGTGTCCTGGATGCGGTACAGTTTCGTAAGCGTGCGCAAGATCACGCTCTTCCGAGCAACCGCCGGAGTCGCCATGCACATCTCTTCCAGGCTATTCTTGCCCAGCAATTCATACTTCGGCCCCGCTTTGATGACAAAGGTGTCGCCATCCTCGCTCAAACAGAAGATCTTGCCATCACACGCCCAGGGCGAAGCCGTGAAGGCGTTCGCCTTGGGGTCGATCCGCTCCTTGGTGTAAACCTCTTTCCCGGTCCGGGCATCGAAGCAACTGAGAAGGCCACGGTCGTACAAGACGTAGAGATAGTCGCCGTACACGAGGGGAGAAGGATTATACGGGCCCGCTTGCTTGTGGTACCACACCACGAACGCATTGCTCGTTGCGCCATCTTTCAGGGTGATGTCGCCGGTGGCGCCAGGGCGGATTGCGTAGATCGGGCGGACGGGGTCCATCACGTAACCGGAGCTCACATAGAGCAAATCCCCCTTGGCGAACGGCGTAGGGATCACGATCGACGACATGCCGCCGATTTCCCACAACAGCTTGCCGTGAAGATCGTAGGAACGCACCTTCTTTTTGCCGCAGGTGACGATTTCTGTTCGCTGTGGATTTTCCCAGACAAACGGCGTGGCCCAGTTGCTTTTTTCATCACGATCGACGCGCCACACTTCTTTGCCGGTCGTCTTGTCGAAGGCGACCAGATAGGACTGCTTCTCGTTATCAACGAGCACGTAAATGCGGTCCTTGTGCAACACCGGAGAGGCAGCCGTCCCCCAGCCGAAGAACGTGGGGAAGGCGCCGAGCTTGTGCGACCATAATTCCTTGCCGTCCATGTCATAGCAAAAGAGACCCACGTTGCCGAAATAGGCAAAGACACGCTCCCCGTCGGTGATCGGCGTTTCCGAAGCGTACGTATTCTTCACATGGTGAGGACTTTCCGGGACGCCCTTGTGCGCTTCGCGCTCCCAAAGAACCTTTCCCGTCGCCCAGTCGATGCAGTACACCATCCAGCGATGCACGTCCTTGGGCGGGGTGAGACGATCGCCACCGAAATAAAGCCCCTTGATCGGCTTCTCCGGCTGGCCCTCACGGATCACGGACGTGAGGAAAATCTTCTCTCCCCAGACGATGGGCGAGGACCAGCCGCTTCCGGGGATCTCGGTTTTCCAGACCACATTGGTGGTGGCGCTCCAGGATTGGGGGCATCCGTTTCCCTCGGCGACACCCGCCTGGTTGCCACGGAACTGTGGCCAGTTGTCCTCGGCGCGCAGGTGGGCCGACGGCGGCAAGCTCAGAAAGAGTGCAAGAACTACGGCTGTTCGCATACATTGCTCCATTCTCTGTCGCCCAGCGCATGAATATCCTTCGCCAGAATCACATACGTCGGTTCCGCATAGCCATCGTGGGCGTGGGTTTCGAGCAAGCAGTAACCGAGCCGTTCATAATAAGCACGCAGCTGTGCCAAGGCAATTCGTACGCCCAGCCGCACCTGGCTTAGGTCGGAAGTTCGTGCCCACTCCTCGACATGGGCGATCAGCGCCCGGCCGATGCCACGCCGGCGATACGCGGGCAGTACCGCCAAGCGGGAGAAGGAAACGTGATCCTCCGCCGGCTCATAAAAGACGCAGCCGATCGGCGTCCCGGCGAGAAGGGCCACAAAGACCCGGCTCGACGACATCCTTCCGCGAACCGTTTCCTCGGTCTCCGCATGCGCCCCGGAGGGCGGGTCCAGCGTTGCCCGATATTCCTCGAAGGCAGCGTGAATCAGCGCAACAATCGATGGCACATCCACATCCGTTGCCTCGCGCAAAACTAGATTTTGCATGCGCGCCATCCGTTTCAGTCGCTCTTGCGCCCATGAGATTCCTTCACCTGCCAGGAGTCGTCGAATAACCCGGCCCGCACGACCTGGGCGGCAGCAGCCCCATTGGCTGTTGGCTTCACGATCGCATAATCGCCCAGCCGCGGATAAAGCAGCGCGTTTGTGCCTCGAAAATCCGCCGCATGAAACGTGTGCCCGGAATTGATCACGATATAGCGGAGGTTGGTCGTCAACGGACTCGGGTAGATCAGGATCGGAACATGCTCGGCCGAGCTGTAGGTTTGGCCGCCGAGCTGGATCTGTTCCTTGGTCCACCGGAGCGGCAAGCCGTCCAGCACTTGAGCGAGGAGGGAATTGGAAGAAGGATCACCGAACAGGACCAGATGTCGGCCGGCGATATCCTCTTCCGTGACATCTTGATCCTCCTTGACCGGCAGATCGCCACGCATGTACTTGCTCCATTCTTCCTGAAACCGCGTCAAGCTCTCTTCCGCATATTTCTGGGTCCCCTCATGCCAGGCCGGCCCGGTGCCACGGACACAGAGAAAACTGTCCAGGAAGGCATCATCGATGGGGCCCTGGAGTCCAGAAATTTTTTGCAAATGGCGCACCCGCTCGGTGAGGAGCTTTTGCGGGAGCACCGCAGCCCAGGCCCCGGCTCGGCGTTCGAGGTAGAGATGGTACGCGCCGGCACGGTTGAGCCAGGGCCGGGCGTGGAGCGGTTGGCCATCGATGGTTACCAGGCAGGGACTCGGCGGATTGGCCGGCAAACTCAGGTGTAGGGCCTGCACGTTCGCCGTCTTGACCGTGAACCCGGTCTCCGTTTGTTCCGCATCGACCAACGTCCGCTCGTAATGGCGGTCCAGCCCGATGATTTCCACCCAGGCACACGATGGATATCGCAGGCTATACGTGACGAAGTGGACCCGTTTGGGATACGCCTCGCGGCCCTTGGCGACGAAGGGGGCATAGGCTTCTTCCGCTTTTTTCCTCCACTCCGGAGGGAAGCTGTGAGCCAGGCCAGGGGCCACCAGCAGCTTCATGGGAATATGGAGCGGCTCCAGCCGGGCTTCGATGTTCCGGGCCGCCTGTAGCTGCGGATCCTGGTCGCCGCCGTAGGCCACGACCGGGACATCGAATGCGTTCTCGGCATAATCGACCGCATCGTAGATCCGTAAACACGCTTCCTGTTCGGGCGGCAACGGGTTCGGCAGATTTTTGATGTAGCCATGTGTGGTGGTGAAGCCAGCTCCGGGTCCCACAACACACCAGCGGCTGGGATGATGGAGACCCAGATGCCAGGTGCCGGCACCACCCATCGAGAAGCCGCGCAGCACCACTCGTGCCGGATCGAGCAAGAACTCCCGGCCCAGCATCCGTTCGGCGGCCGTGAAATGATCGATCACTTCGAAGACATCCGTTTCGCCTGCCCAGCGATACGCATTGTTTCCCCGGCCATAGATGTCGAGCTGCACAAAACTCTGATCCTTGGGCGCTGTTGTCTGACCACCGTGCTGCTGGAGGAATTTTACCTCGGTGAGGCTGGCATCTCGGCCATGCAGAACGACATCGACCCGCCACTTCTTGGTGCGATCTTTCCCGTAGGCGGTCGGAAAGGTGACCGCGTAGGGCTGGACCGAGCCATCCACGCGCGACCGGTAGGCACGGACGATGGCATGCCCGGTCTGGTGCAGCCACGGAGCTTCGCCCTGCGCCAGCTGGTTGGCGCGCAAGAGTCCGCGATCCAGTACCTCGATCGTCCAGGCACCGGCGTCCTTGTGGTAAAACTCCTCATGCTGAACGATCCAGGTGGCAGCCTTGTGATAGATCTCGACGTCCGCCAGGTACGGATCATGGACTCCCTGCCGACGCAGGGAATCGATGATTTGTCCGAGCTTTCGGGTTTTGCCGGCGATGTCTTTGCGCGTGGCTTCATCTGGCGCGGTGGCAGGCGGCGGGGCATAATTTTGGGCCATGGCCTGGCCGGCGAAGCTGAGGAGGAGAACGGCAATGGTGGAATGGAAGGGCTTCATGCGGAACAAGGCCTTTCTATTCGGGGCGCGACCACGGGGCATGCTCTTGACTGACCATACCGCGAGAGGGAGGAGCGGGCAAGAGGGCGCCTAACTTGTAAAATGGATGCGCCAAAACGCGATGAGTCGGCACACGGAATGCAAAGCCAATCCATGATTGTCCTTGCTCGAGAAGAGGACCGAGGGCTACGATACTCGGTAGAGCATAAGGGAGCCCGTGCCATGTTCAGCATCCGAACTCATCAGGGAACACGCCATTGTGACGGCCTGACACGCCGTGAGCTGTTGCAAGTCGGGGCCATTGGATTGGGCGGCCTGACGCTGCCGGGATTGCTCCGCCTCCAGGAGGCATGCGCACGCCCGGCCGGTAAAGCTCGGTCGGTCATTGTGCTCTTTCTCAACGGTGGGCCGTCGCATCTGGATATGTGGGATCTCAAGCCACAAGCGCCTGAGGAAATCCGTGGCACATTCCGGCCCATTGCGACCAGCTTGCCGGGCGTCCAGATCAGCGAGCACTTACCCCGGATGGCTCGCCTGGCCCACCACTACGCCATCCTCCGCTCCCTCAACCACAATACGCCGAATCACCCCGCCGCTTCCTACTGGATGATGGTCGGCAGCCCCATGCAGCGGAATGCGCCTCAGGTCGTCACCATGAGCCGGGAAGATCGGCCACATCCCGGTTCTGCCCTGGCCAAATTGCTGCCTCCACCTCCCGCCCTGCCCTCTTTCGTTATGGTTCCGGAGGCGATTTCGCCGGTTGGGCCCGAACGTCCCGGCCAACACGCTGGTTTTCTCGGTGCCGCCTATGATCCGTATCGGGTCAACAGCGATCCCAATTTGCCCACGTTTTCACCCGGCGCGCTGGGCCCGGCACAGGATGTAACCGTCCGCCGGCTGGAAGACCGGCGGACGCTGCTGAATCAGTTGGACCAGCAGGCGGCCTTGCTTGAACGGAACTCTACCGCCCAGATCCTTGACCCCTACTATGCACGAGCTTTTGATCTGCTCTCTTCCGCCGCGGCCCAGCGTGCCTTTGATATTTCCGCCGAATCGGACCAGACGCGCGACCGCTATGGCCGGCATGTCTTCGGCCAGTCGGTCCTGCTGGCTCGCCGGCTGGTGGAAGCCGGCGTGCGGCTGGTACACGTCAACTGGGTCCGGCATGACAACGGCAAGGGAGGCCAGGGCTACGATAGCCATCGCGACCATCTGGAATGGGCGAGGACGGAATTACTGCCACCCACCGATGCAGCCTTTTCGGCTTTGGCGGAGGATCTGGCCGAACGCGGATTGCTCGAAGAGACGCTGGTCATCATGATGGGCGAATTTGGCCGAACGCCACGCTTCAACAAGAACGGCGGCCGCGATCATTGGCCGTCCTGCTTCAGTGCCGTGCTGGCCGGCGGCGGCGTGAAGGGCGGCCAGGTATACGGTGCTTCCGATCGAATCGGAGCGTACCCGACCAGCAACCCCGTCACCCCCCAGGACTTGATGGCTACCCTGTATCACTGCGTGGGAGTCGATCCGCACACGGTGATTTACGACCTCCAGCACCGGCCCTACGTCCTCGTCGAAGGGACGCCCGTACACGGGCTCTTGTAAGGACCTGCTTCATGGAGATCTTCGTATTTTTCTTTCTCACCGCGTTCTCTGCGCGCAAAGGCGCAAAGAACGCGAAGTCAGAAAACGCAGCACTCACTCACGGCTTGGAAAACACGCGGTCGTCGAGCTT
>Ga0209060_10001884_pt1 | contig 21055 bp, 15 predicted proteins | sample Coa_R1_8_FD_187155 | JGI IMG/M metagenome (GOLD analysis project Ga0209060, IMG submission 187155) | Surface soil microbial communities from Centralia Pennsylvania, which are recovering from an underground coalmine fire - Coalmine... | ecosystem: Environmental > Terrestrial > Soil >...
TTTCATCGCCCGCTCCATCGCGGCCCTCGGATACGCTTCCATGCTCCGCATGGTCTCCTATCCTCACCGCCCGCAAAGCGGACATATCACCTGCTATCTCAACCGGACATATCATGTGCTACCGACATTCGCCCGGTCGTGCCTTGACGAGCCAACTATGACTAAGCTAACCTCACGCCATGTTTGTCGGCTTAGCGGACCCAAAAACCCTATGGGTTGTCGCCGTGCTTATAGTTTTGGCCATTGGTTTCGTCGTCGTGCTGCGTTACAAATGCAGCATCTAAACACAAAGTCTGCCGGACCTTTACTAAATCCCCACCCCGCGTCCACAATAGAAGGTTCGACTTCTAACCCGATTTTCAAAGAGGAGCCTCATGGCAGTAGCCACTGGTGAACTGATTCGCGCAATGAACTACGTAGACGATATCAACGCCACTCTCCGCCGCATCCTGATCTACATCCCCAGCATGAGCGCCGACGAGCGCAAACGGCTCGCCGAAGCCATGAAGGGTGCCTCCGCTGCTATCACTTCCGCTCTCACCGACCTAGAAAAGGCGGAGAAGTAGGTGCCTCCGGTTCAGACGATTGCTGTCATCGGCGCCGGCATCATGGGACGCGGCATCGCGCACGCTGCCGCTCTCGGCGGATACCGCACCATCCTCGAAGACCTTCTTCCGGCGGCCCTGCGCAAGGCAGAAACCGAAATCCGCGCCAATCTCGACAAGGCAGTCGAGCTAAACAAAGTCACTGCCGCCGATGCCGACGCCGCTTTCCGCCGCCTCGAATACGCCGGCTCGGTCGAAGAAGCCGCCCGCGAAGCCGATCTCGTCATCGAAGCCGTTCCCGAAGAGATGGAATCGAAGATCGAAATCTTCACGCTCCTTGACAAGATCTGCCGGCCCACCACCATCCTGGCGTCGAACACCTCGTCCCTCAGCGTCACCGAAATCGCCAGCGTCACCTACCGCGCCAAAAAGATCCTCGGGATGCACTTCTTCAATCCCGTGCACAAAATGAAGTTGCTGGAAATCGTCCGCGCTCTCGAGACCGACGACGACACTCTCTCGACCGCCGTCGAAGTCGGCAAACGAATGGGCAAAGAAGTGGTCGTGATCAAAGAGAGCCCCGGCTTCATCACCAGCCGCATCAATGCCATGATCGGCAACGAGGCCTTCTACATGCTGCAGGAAGGAATCGCCTCAGCCGCCGACATCGACAAAGCCCTGAAGCTCGGCCTCAATCACCCTATGGGCCCATTCGAACTCGTCGATCTAGTTGGTCTCGACACCCGCCTCCATATCCTCGAGTACCTGCAAAAGTCGCTAGGCGACAAATACCGTCCCGCTCCACTCCTCGTGCAATACGTCAAGGCAGGCCGTCTAGGACGCAAGTCCGGACGCGGTGTCTACGAGTATCCTGAGACCAAGCAATCCTGAACGTTCAGAGTTCGAAAAACGGTCCAGGGCCAAATGATTGGGACCGCCGAACGATTGGGTATCTCAAAGAATGTCCCTGGCCCGCATCTCATTTCTCAGCGAATCGCTGGCCTCGCGCAACTTTTTAGATTCCGTCGTGCTCATTAGGCATAGACGTGCGCTACGGCTGTGCGCCCCCGAGTTACTCGGACTAAGCCGGCACACAACCGTCGGCGCAAACAATTTCAGTTTGCCACTTCGTCCTTCACTATGCTTCTCGCTGAACTATTGGACGGAATCTCCTGCATCAGTATGCGTAGTGCCATACTCGCGCTGCGCCAGCCTTCGCAGTTTCGTCGCTACATTTCTCATTGCTTGAAGAAATACGATGAATCCGTTGGAAACGGGCTGCCATTGCAGAATCCAGTCACGCCCGCCGAGGATATGATCGTCACCATCCCCGCCTATCATTCCGGCGGCGGCATGAGCTTCGACGAGCTTGTATTCATCGCGCGTACGGTCAGGGTCTTGAAGCCGAGAGTCATCTTCGAGATGGGAAGCTACAACGGTTTGACCACTTCGGTCTTCATTCTCAACTCCGGCCGGGAAACTCAGGTTTTGACCCTGGATCTGCCCCCGAGTTCTGCGGGCGTCGCCGCCCTGGCCAGTGACAAGGATTTGATCGCAGCTCGCTCCCTGGTTTCGACCACGAAAGCCCTGGGATTATCGCGATATACCCAACTCCTCTGCGATTCCATGAAATTCGATCCCACTCCGTACGCGAATACAGTAGACCTCGGCCTGGTCGATGCCGCCCACGACCTTGTGCATGTCCAGAACGACACCATCAAAATGGTGAAGATGATGTCTGACCGCGGCCTTGTCTTTTGGCACGATTACGGTGGCAAGGGTCCGCTCAGACCATTGGCGCGATATTTGGAACGGCTTGCCATGAAGTGTCCCCTCTATCGGATTGGCGGTACTTCTCTGGCTTGGGGACACGCACGCGACCTCAAATCCATTCTGAAAGATGAGGAGATCGTTCGTTTTGCGCCCGCCGCCTAGGTTGGGGCGAGAAATAGCATCCCGCACCTCAAAGCCGGCTGCCCCCGCCTTCACGATTCGCGAAGGCCGGGAACCCCGCAGCCCGGCCCCACCGATCTAAAAGCTAAACCTGGCCTGTAACTGTATCGTCCTGCTCCCCAACGCCGCTCCCGCAACTCCGAAATCGGAATTGACGCTGTTCACTGCTCCGGTTGGATCGACCGAACCCAGCAGACCGTCGATCGACGGCACATTGATGTTGGTGTTGTTGAACAGGTTATAGATGTCCCCTCGGATCTCAAATCTCGCGTTCTCACCCAAAGCCCGGTTCTTCGGCAGGCCGAAACCTTTCGCCAAACTCACATCCACATCCTTGTAATCCGGACCGTTCAAACTATTCCGATGGATTCCCGGAGTCGGCGCCGGCGCAGTCGCCGGGAATGAAGGCCCAGCAACAAACGTCGGCGGAACAAAGAATTTTGTCCCGTCCCCGCCGAAATTAGGATTCGTATTCGCCTCAAAGTTGCCGTTTGCGGTGCTGGTGCCGAAGCCCGACATAACCGCTGCCGGCCGCAGTTGTCCATATCCGCTGTTCTGGTAATAGAAATTCGTGCTCGCGTTGTAGAACGGATCCCACGGAAAGCCCGTGTGCCAGTTCCAGATGCCGCTCAGCGACCACCCACCCGCGACCTTCTCAATCCAGCTGTGATTTCCGCGGAAGAACACCGGCTGCCACAATCCGTAAATCTTCACCGCATCGCGCACATCGTAATTCGCGCGCCCATAAGCGTTGCTCGGATTGAACGGGTACGCATCTTCGTAATAAGGTCCCGAGTTCTCATCCATCGCCCGCGCCCACGTGTACTGTACCGATCCCTGAAACGTGTGCGAGAAGTTGTGCGTCAGGGTAGCGAGCATCGCGTTGTAGTTCGCGTCGGCAATATTTCCCCAGAAATGGATCGTGTTGACCAGCGGATTGACTGCAAGACCATTCGCTGCCGCAATCGCATTCCAGTTGCTTTGCGCCAGTAAATGCCGCGTCTGATTCCCCTGATATCCCAACGTGAAAATCAGATTCCCAGGCAGCTGATTCTCCACATCGAAGGAATAATGGTAGTTCGCAATGGTCTTCGGATTCCCTTGGAATCCCGTGAGCGTGACGTTGCCTCCCGCAGGGATGTTTCCCGGACCAGGCAGCGAGATTGCCGCAGGATTCGGCGCGTATCCAAAAATCGATTTAACGTCGCCCGCTGTTTGATACAGAATTCCCGTCCCTGCGCACGAAGGATTCGTCGTGTACGGATAGTCGCAGTGAAAGAACGGAGTTACCGCATTCGGGGGATTTCCAAAGCCGCTCGACATGACGGCGATTTCGTTCTGGTTGTAGTTAATCCCAAAGCCCCCGCGCAGGACTGTCTTGCCCTCCCACCTCGTTGGCGCCCATGCAAATCCCACCACCGGACCAAGATTCGTATTCTGCGGTGTGTAGAGCCCGCCACCAACTCTGACATGCAAACCTGCGAGCGGGTCAGGACTCGGTCCGAACTGCATCACATCAAGGTTGTTCTGCTTTGCGTACAGAGCGCCAAAATAAGACCACCGCAATCCCAAATTAAGCGTCAGGTTCGACCTGATCTTGAAATCGTCCTGCGCAAACACTCCCCAGATGTTTTCCCGATCGTCCTGCCGGTTCGCGAACGGGATACCCGTCGCAAAATTGAACTGTCCACCAAAGTTTTGTCCCTCGCCATAGGGCGCGTCGTTCGCGAAATCCCATAGATTATGGAAGCCGAACCCAGGTCGTGCCGCTGCAACATTTTCGTTCAAATAAAAAAGGCGGGTGATCTCTCCACCGACCTTGATGCTGTGCCGCCCGTGAATCTTCGTCAATACGTCAGAAAAGGAGTAAGTCCACTGATTGAATACCCCCGGCCCCGGAGGCCCAAACGGTTGAATACTCGCCGCCGCCGTTGCTCCGGAAGAATTCCCGATGTCATCGATCGAAGTCGATGGCAGCCCGAACGGCTCCTGCGGATTGCTCGCTACTTCATTCCAGCGCCACCCCGCCGCATTCACACGCGCCTCATTCAGCAAGCTCGCAGAAAAGACGTGATTCCAGATCGCCGCGTAGGCGTTGTTGGTTTGCGAGTGGTGCCACAAATTCTCGGCGCGCACCGGCCCGTTATAGTCGGTCGTTGTTGCCGGCACGTAGTACAGCGTGAACGTCAAACGATCCTTCTGCGTAACATTCGCGTCCACGCGCCCGTTGTACTGCATCTGCGAGGTGTTCGTCGGATTCACGGTGTTGAAATACGCGATGTCAGGAATCCCATCCAGACCTCCACCAATTCCCGGAATGCTCGGATTCCCTCCGTACGTCAGATCCTGCATTCCCAAGCCCGTCTTGATCGGCGATCCGATGTCGAGCCCTCCAGCCAGGGTGTTGCAGTTCTTTCCCTCCGTTAGGCCGATCGAGGCGCACGTCCGCGGAATCATGCCGCTCGACGACACCGCATTGCCAGGATAGGAAAGATATTTCGCCGCGATGCTGCCCGCCGTCGCGGCCGACTGATCGAATTGTGACGTCTCATACCAGCCTTGCGCCGTCGTCGAAGATGAGAGCGGGCTGGTCTCCCAGTTGAAAAACGCAAATATCTTGTTCTTCCACAGAGGACCGCCAAGACTTCCGCCATACTGATTGAATCGGTTCTCGTCACGATTCAAACCACGCGCTGCCGGAGTTCCCGCAGTATTCGATCCCACGCCGTTCCAGCTTTGGTACGCGTTCAACCCCGGCCGTGACGCCTTGAAGAACGCGCTACCGTGTAGTTGGTTTGTCCCACTCTTAGTCGTCACCTCAATCTGTGCGCCGCTGAATCGCCCATTCTCGGCGTCGTAGCTGTTGGATACCACTTTCATGGTTTCCACGGAATCCTCGCTCGGCGTGATCACCGACGTCCCGCCCCACACCGCGCTGACCGTGCTGATGCCATCAATCTTGATGCCGTTCGTCTCGTACTGGCCTCCGGCATTCTGGATCTGAGGCCCATTCTCAGTCGCGAAAATTCCTCCCGAGCCCCCTGGAGTTCCTCCGGGCCCCTGATTCCCCGGAAGATTAAAAGAACCTCCGCCTCCTTGCTGTGAAGCGTCGCCAAACGTGCCCGGCGCAAGCTGCGCCAGTTGGAATACGTCGCGGTTGAACGAAGGCATGTGCTGAATCTGATTGCTCGTAACCGTACCGCTGACCGTAGCAGTCTCTGTGTCGAGAGTCTGAGTCGTGCCGGAAACTGTTACCGTCTCCTCCACTGCGCCCAGTTCAAGTTGCAGATTGAGGGAATTCAGCTGCTCGGGAATAATCTGCACGTTGTCCAGAGACTTCCTCTTGAATCCCGCATGCTCCGCCGTCAGCGAATAAGGAGCCGGCCCCAGCGCGTTAAATTGATAAATACCGTTGGCGTCAGAGGTCGCCACCATCCTCTGGCCCGTGGCATTGTTGGTCAGGGTCACGGTCGCGCCGGGCACTTCGGCTCCCTGCGGATCTGTGACTGTTCCACGCAGCGAAGCGCGAAACTGCGCATGAGCCCCCATCGAGCAAAAACACAAGAACGTGATCAGGACGAACGCAGGGGTGAAACACCGAGTGAAAGACAAAGACCGGCCCATAATGCCTCCTTGCGGCTTAAAACCAACGTGCTTGAAGTGATCTACAGATGGACGGCGGTAAACTTCTCCTGAATGGATGACTGATTACGTCGTACGTGCAGAGTACGTCGGAACAGAAGTGAACTCATCCCAGTTGATCCGCGGGAATGTTTTCGCGCGAATGACTTGGTTGCTGCTCGAGCAAAATTGGTTGGCTACTTTGCTGCGGGTTTAGACCATGTGTTTCAAAATTCAATTGGGGCTAGAGCGATGTGGAAAGTGTGTGACCCATCTTCTGTCGCACTCACAGCAATGTCGTGTGTCCTACCCACAGCAATGTCATGTTGAGCGGAGCCGGAGTGTAGCAAAGCGGAACTCCGGCGGAGTCGAAACATCCCTACCCAGAACAACTGCTGTCGCCCTAAGCTGGCCGAACGCGACACCGAGAATCAGTTGTGTGATAAACAGAACCTCTGGAAACGAAAGTTAATGAAGATCAAATACTTCGCAACAATTGTTATGTCCGCGCTGCTGGCTGTGGGATTCGCGGCCCTTGCGCAGGATGTAAACGTCACAATCGATGCTACTGCTCCCGCTCAGCCCTTCCCACATTTTTGGGAACAAGCCTTCGGCTCTGGGCGCGCCATCCTCTCCCTGCGAGAGAGCTATCGAAACGATCTGCGTGAAGTAAAGAAGGTCACCGATTTCCGTTACGTCCGCTTCCACAACATCTTGCACGACGAAGTCGGCGTCTACGACGAAGACGCGCAGGGCCGCCCGGTCTACAACTTTTCTTATGTAGACCAGATATACGACGGACTCCTCAGTAACGATGTCCGCCCACTCGTCGAAATCAGCTTCATGCCGAAAAAGCTGGCCCTTCGCCAGGACGTTCATCCCTTCTGGTACCACCCCATCGTCTCGCCACCCAAGGGCTATCAGAAATGGGACGACCTGATCCGCGCGCTGGCCCAGCATCTCATCGGCCGTTACAGGCTCGATGAGGTCGCCCAGTGGTACTTCGAAGTCTGGAACGAGCCCAACATCGGCTTCTGGACCGGCGACCCGAAAGAAGCCACGTACTTCGATCTCTACGATCACACCGCGCGAGCTCTCAAATCCGTCAGCCCGCGTTTGCGAGTCGGTGGCCCGGCCACTTCTTCGGCTCATTGGGTCGACTCGTTTCTCCGCCATGTTGCTGAGCAAAATGTCCCCGTTGATTTCATCTCCAGCCACGGATACGCCGACGATACCGTGAAAGATCTGTTCGGAATCGATCCGGACATCCCACCCGATATGCCAATGGACCACCGAGTCTGTGCCGCAATTCGCAAGGTTCACGATCAGATCGCCGCTTCCCCGCGTCCGAGACTGCCCCTCTTCTGGACGGAATGGAATGTCCCCTCGTTTGGGCTGCTTCACGCCCGCGACACGACCTACGTTGGCCCCGCGCTCGCCGACGACATCCGCCAGTGCGATGGCCTGGTCGACATGATGTCGTTCTGGACCTTCAGCGATGTCTTCGAAGAAGACGGCCCCGAGCGCGAGCCCTTCGACGGTGGATTCGGTTTGATGGCCATGGGCGGAATCAAGAAGCCAAGCTACGCGGCATTCGCGTTGCTTCATCAGTTAGGCCAGGAACGCATCCCGCTCGATGCTCCCGAAATCCTCGTAACGCGTCGTACTGACGGCACGTTGGTGATCGCTGCATGGAATCTCGTTGACCCAGATCAGAAGGGAACTGCCCGCATGATCAAGTTGAAGATTCATGGTGTAGAGCCGAATGCCGGCGTGACCGTAACCCGAGTTGATGCCGATCACGCCAACGCACTAGCCGCCTACCAAAACATGGGATATCCACGATACCCAAGCGAAGCACAAGTCCGCGAGCTGAACGCTGTGGCCGAGAACAATTCCCCGCAAAGTCTTCAACTGCATGACGGGGAGTTAGACCTGCAGATTCCCGTCGATGGCTTGGTTTTGCTGAACGTCAGCGCCGGAAAGTGAGACACGGCATCGCGATCGCTCAAAGCATTCCCAATTCGGAACCAGCGCCTGATTTCTCCTTAACTCTTTGTTGACACCGTGCCTCATGTCCGAAATCCTAGAGGAGTTTAGGAATACCGCGCCCCATTCCGCTGTGACACCAAGGGCAGTGTCATGCAGAGCGGAGCCGGAGTGCAGCGAAGCGGAACTCCGGCGGAGTCGAAGCATCCCTACCCTGGAACAACTGCCGCGGGTCGGGATCCTGGCTCGGCCGGAATTGAGAGTCGTCGGCGGAAATTGGAGCTAAGTCCTTGGCGCTCAATATTTTACCCGTAACCTATTGAGCCCCATAGATTACTTCGAGATTTCCCGCTAAGTTGAACATTCCAAAGATCCGAGGGGGAGGGGGTACCCCACACAAAGTACACCGTTCCCAAATTGGGAAAAGCTCACTTCCTCCGACCAAAATTCAAACCCGCCAACGCCGACGCCTTCTCAGGATCAACCCCTTTACTCGCCATTAGCACGTGAAAGCTCTCTCCCATTCCCGCAGGCGTCACCAGATGCTTCAATTGCAGAGCCACCTTCGCCCGCTCCTGCGGCAAGCGGCATTCTTCAAACGCATCGGCAAACTGATTCGCCTCGCCGATCCCCATCAGAAACTGTGATTGCGTAACGAGTTTCTGCACCTCGAATCCACGTTGTTCCGCGATCGCAGCCAGCGCGGTGAAATTCACGTCAGCAGTAATGTCCTGTTCTCCCGGAGCTTCATAAGCATTCGCGCTCACGGAGTGCTGCCGGATCGCCTTCACTGTCCCCCGATGTCGTCCCGCAAGTTGCTCATCGCGCGTGTAGCCGTAATCGATCGCCACTACGAAGCCAGTCTCGAAATCACAAGCTGAAGCGATTTCCTTCTGCGCACGAAGCGAAACCTCGACCCGTTCTCCCTCCTCCGGATGCACCGAATACCGATCCAGAAACTCCAACTCCTCCGCCGAAGCAGAAACCCAAGTCTCCACAAATCGCCCATCCCGCGAATCGACGCGAAGCGATCCGAGCAAGCTGATCACGTCCACCGGAATCGCATCAAAGAACTCGTTCGCAAAAACAATCATAGGAGCATCCTCTGAGCAGAATTCTTTGGGATTTTCGTGACCAGAGAACGAAACCTTGCCCACTTCAAAGCGCCGAGCCAGCGTTTGCGCAATCCGTTCCCGCAACGCACTAGACTGTTCCACCAACTCATATCGCAGAGCACGAAAGAACTCTGGAAACTTCTTCTCCGACCAGTCCATCACATCTTGCGCAAACAGTCCGCGTCCCGGACCAAGCTCTCGAATCACAATCCGCTCAGGCGATCCCATCACGCGCCACATCTCGTCGAATTGACGTGCAAGCAACCGTCCAAACACTGCATGCACATCGCTCGAAGTGTAGAAATCCCCAGCCTTCCCGAACTGCCCCGCATTCCGCGAGTAGTAACCAAACTCCGGATCGTACAGGCACAACTCCATGTACCGCGAGAAGGGAATTGGCCCACGCTCTCGAATCTCCTCTTCGATCTTCCGCGGCAGGTCGTTCACAGGCCCTTCTGTTGCCGATCCTTTCGATCCTGTGGCGTACGGATGAACATCTCCACAAAGTAGTCGTGCAGCGCGTCGTAAAGTTGCCGCTGAAAGCTCCACTCAAACTGCGGATCATCCAGGTCCCGCGGATGCAGGTCAAAGTAATAAGTGTGTACAGGCACACTCGCATCCTTGAACTTGATGATGACCTCCACGCCATCACCCTTGGCGCGCGCCGAGAAGTTCAATAGTGGATGCTCATATAACCGCAGCTGTGCCGTAACACGATCAAGACGGACTTGCGAAGCTTCTGGCATCGCGAAGGATTGTAGACGATCTGCCAATCAATGAAAGCAAAACCACAAAAAACACGAAGCAACACGAAGCAAGCTTGTAGTCCTTCGTGTACCTAGTGTCCTTAGTGGTTAAAAGTTTTTGGAAGTGGAAGGCTATTCGTACCGCAGCGCCTCGATCGGGTTGAGCCGAGCAGCCTTGATCGCAGGCAGCATCCCGCTGATGATCCCGACGAAGCTCAAGATCGCCGTCGACCACAGAAGTGTCGCCGCATCGATGTACAGATGAATATCGCCTTCGCTGGCATTGTCTTCAAAAGCGCTCCACAGCGTGAGTGACCCGACTGACCAGGAGACAAGATAAGCAAGCACAACGCCCATCAGTCCGCCAATGGCCGTGATCACAAGCGCTTCAGCAAGAAACTGGAACAGAATATGCCAGCGATGCGCGCCCAGAGCCTTCTCCACGCCGATCTCGCGCGTGCGTTGGGTTACGGAGACCAGCATGATATTCATCAGCCCAACGCCGCCAATTCCTAAAGTCAGCAGGCCGATAAATCCCAGAAGAATCTTGATGCCCGTCGAGATCACCTGCAGGTCCATCAGATCCGCGAACACGTCGAACACGAAGATCGCGCGCTGGTCTTTGGGATTGAAGCTGTGATGGAATCCCATCGACTGTCGAACCCCCTCCACGACCTTCCCGTGATCTCCCTCGTACTCCATAACGATCGCGTTCAGATAGTACGTATTCATCAGATCGCTCATCGCGCTGAAGGGAACGTACACGTGCTCGTTGATATTGTCGTCCCCGTTCTGAATCTGATGTTTCATCACGCCCACGACCTGGTACGAGATCCCGTCGAGGCGAATACTTTGCCCAATGGCCTCCTGCCCCGAGAACAGTCTCTTCTTCGCGTCAGACCCGATCACAGCGACGCGCGTATGAGTGAAATCATCTGCTTCGCTGAAGAAACTGCCTTCACCGATCTCCAACTTCCGCATCCGCCCGTAAGCCGCATAAACGCCGCTTACTCCGTAGTTCGCGCTGCGTGTGCCATACGCGACCACGCAATTCTTCGTGGCCTCGGGGGAAACACGCTTAAGCAGCGGAACCTCTGCGCGGATGTAATCGATATCGTTGACATTTAGCCGTACCTGCGTGCCAGCCTTGGTTCCACCCGCCTGCAGTTCAGTTCGTCCTGGGAAGATGAAGACGAGGTTTGTGCCAAATGATCGGAAGGCCGACCAAAGTCCGCGCTCGAATCCCGTCCCGTAAGCCAGCAACAGCACAACCGTCGCAATGCCCCAAGCCATGCCAAGCATGGTGAGCAAGCTGCGCCGCCGATTGTGCCGAAGCGCGTGATAAGCCTGACTTGCGAGATCGACGATCATAACTGTCAGCGTTCCTTATTCGGTCAGAACTAAACAACTTGTTGATTGCTGATTCTTAATTGCTGATCGAACCACCCTGAACTTAACGCCTTTCAGTCAACAATCGGCAATCATCAATCAACAATGACTTTCTATTCCTGCCTCAAAGCTTCCACCGGCGGAAGCAATGCCGCCTTCCTCGCGGGATACAATCCTGCCGCGATCCCTGCAATCGCCAGCGACCCGATCGCAGCCAGAGCCGATGCCGGAATGATGCGTGGCGTATCGAATCCTTCGGGCGAGGGAAGCATCGCCAGCACCGTTACAAATCCGACGGCAATCGCGAGCCCGATCCCGCCGCTGAATGCCGTCAGGAACGCGCCCTCGATAAAGAACTGCGTCAGGATCGCTCGATACGTCGCGCCCAGCGCCTTGCGCAGCCCGATCTCTTTTGTACGCTCAGTGACCGAGACCAGCATGATGTTGATAATCCCGATTGCACCGAGGCCCAACGTCACCACGCCAACGACGCCGAGGAACCAGTCCATCGCGTCGAAGATCTTGCCGACGCGCTTCATGTTCTCGATCGTGTCCCAGTCCTCAAACGCATCCTGCAGCTTGGGATTGAAACCATGCCTCCGCGCGATAATCCGGTGAATCTCTTCCTTGGCCTCGGCGTGCAGGTTCTTCTCGATCGGCCGGTAATTCAGGAACGAAATCGCATCTTCCGAATTCGCCTTCGTGAGCGGGAACAGGTCACGCATCGTATCGATCGGAATAAAGATGCGCGAATTCGTCCCGTTATTGCCGTCACGACCGACCTTCGCGACGACACCGATCACGTCGAAGTTGACACCGTTAAGGAGAATCGTTGAACCGACCGCAGGACGCCCCGGAAACATGTTCTTCAACAGTTCCCATCCCACCACCGCAACGCGCCGCCGCTCCGTGATGTCCTGCGGGTTGAACCAGCGTCCAGGCTCGACCGGCACATTCCGAATCTGGTTGTAATCGGAAGCCACTCCAAAGACCTGGCCGTTGGTTGAACCATAGTCGCTAACCGCGCGGATGTCCTCACGGTTCAATACCGGCGAGAGCGCGCCCACAAGCTGCGCCTCATTCCGAACCGCCAGATAATCCTTATAAGTGAAGTAATAAAGCTGTCCGGACTGTGTGCTCCCTTCGACCGCCGGAATCCGGCCGGGAAACATAAACATGATGTCTTGTCCGAGGGTCGCGAGCTGCTTTTCCTGCCCGCTGCGGAAGCCTTCTCCCAAACCAACCAGCAGCAACAGCGATCCAACTCCCCAGGCAATCCCGAACATGGTGAGAAAGGAGCGGAGCTTATGCGCCCAGAGGGTCGCCAGCGACTGCCGGACAATGTCGACAAGCATGCGCATAGGGTGAGTTCGACAGAATCATGCCCCCACGCCTCCGGGGAGGAGCGTGGGGGCCCCGGGTAACGTTCAGGCGAGGGGTCTCAATCCCGCCTAACCATCTGATCAGAAATACGCAGCCGGGTTCGGTAAAGTTCCCCGCTGGCATGTACCCATTTAGACCCATCGGAAACGCAAAAGGTTAGCTGGACAGCAAAATCGCTCGACGGCTCCGCGAATCTGGGGGCCCGAGAAAACTAAAGTCATCCGGGAGGACTGCCGAATATCAAACCGTAGCCCAATGAATTGGTTGGAGGTGGTCGATGGCGCTCAACGAACTTTCGCAGTGGAACGAATTTCCCCAGTCCCCCATCTCTTCATTTCAGAACGGCAACGTCGAGTTCTCCATCGACACAGAACGACGGCTGGTCGTTGTGAAATTTGAAGGCAGCGTCAGCGTCCAGGAAATTGCGAAATATGTCGAGAGCCTCGTGGCGCATCCCCACTTTGATCCCTCATTCTCGGAGATTACCGATATGAGAGCTGTTCAGCACTTCGATCTGCAAGCCAACGATTTCCTGACCCTTGCCGATCAGATTGATCCTTTTGCGCTGACTGCCAGGCGAGCATTCGTTGCGCAGACCTCGGCGCAGAACCAGGCGGCCCGCATGCACAAGTTCCTGCGGCCCCATCGAACCATTGAGATTTTTGAATCAGTTGCGCAGGCGGAAGAGTGGCTTGGCCTGTGAACAAAAGTTAAATGTCAAAGTCGTCGAACTGGCTACTGGCTGCTTTTTCCCTTTGGCCGCTCGTAGGCCTTCTGTAGATATTTGCGCGCTTCTTCGAGGGCACCAAAGGTATTGTCGTTGGTTTGCAGTGCCTGGCGATACTGACCGACTGCTCTCTCTCGTTGTCCGGTGACGTCGAAAATCTTTCCGAGCTGGATGCGGCTCCAGACTTCTGTCCATCGAGGATCGCCATCACCATCAATCGCTGCGCGATATGCGTTCGCCGACGACTGATAATTGCGCTGAAGGAAGAAGATTTCCGCGATGCGGTAATGCGCCAGCGAACTGTTCTTGTTCAGGTCGAGTGCTTTATTGAATTCGGTTAGAGCTCCCGACAGGTCTCCCTGCTGCTGCAAGGCCTGTCCACGCAGAATGGAAGCCCGCAGTTTCACATCACTCGAGTTCGTCAGCACGCGATGATCGGGATCGACGGAAATCTTCCGCGGACGGCCGAATGTTTCAATCGTGAATGGCGAATTTGTCCCCACAACCTCGATTCGTTTGTTCTCGGTCTTTCCGTCGGTGTCGATTCTGAGATCCACCGGCATGCGGAAGAGATCAAGGTCCTGCGAAATCTCGCCTGTTACGCGGAAGCCGGGAGTCTTTTCTTCCTTTGGATTCTGTGCTGCCGCTCCGCCCAAACGATACGTCGTGTACTTCACCTTGAACTCTGGCGCACCGGTGGAGTCCAGCCACTGCGAGAAGAACCACGTCAGTTGGTCGCCGTAGACCTTTTCCGCAACCTCGCGGAAATCATCGGTCGTAGCCGATTTACCTGCATACTGCGAGGCAAAGTCACGCATGGTCTTGTTGAATTTGTCCTCTCCCAGAACCCAGCGCAGCATGTGCAGGATCATCGCGCCCTTGTCCGTGGCGAGCGACTGAAACTCGGTAGAGAAGGTATCGAGCTTACTGGCGCTGGAAAGCGGAACGGTGTCGTAGGCCAGCGCGCCCACCGACATATCTTTGACAGCTTCTTCCAAACCCGCAGCCCCGGCAGCGTTCTCCACATACATCGCTTCCGAATACCGCGCAAAGCCGTCACTCAGCCACCAATCATCTTTGGTCTCCGGGCTTACCGATACTCCCCACCATTGGTGAGCAATGCCATTCGACAGCAAACGATAGTTCGTTTTCTCCGTGATAGAGGGCGCAGCCAGACCAACCATCTCAGGCGCCCATGCATAGGGCAAAGTGTCCCCGGGCAGCTCGACCAGATTCAATCTCTGCGAAGGCAGAGGTCCGAAAAGCGTGATGTAGAAAGTGAATTCCTGAACTGCGGTCGTCGTGTACGCCGGAGCGATGCTCTGATGTGTGGGCTTGAAGTAGACATGCATGTCCATGCCGGCTTCATCGCTTTTGTACTCCTGGAAGATGCCGGCAACGATGGTTCCCGGGAAGCTGGGCTTATTCGAGACGAACGTAAATGTCTTCGTCGGCAGTACGCTGCTGGCTGGCTTCTTGGCCGCAGCCACATCTGAGACCGTTTCTTTGCCACTGCCAATGACCAGCATGTGTGCTGGCAGAGTGATGCTGATCGTCGAAGTGAAGCGGTTCAACCCGTATCCGTTGACCGGGAACCAGCGTCCAGCGTAGAGCAGGTAGCTGGTGTCATCCCCGATGTACGCAAGGCTTAAGCCCGGGACGGGGCTGTTATCGGCATTCTCAAGCTGGCCTTCGTACTCGAAAGTCAACGTCATGGAGTTGTCTTTCGACAATCCATTGGGTAGAGGCACCCGCACTGTTGAATCCTGCGTGACACGCTCAGCCGACAACTGCGTGCCCTTTTCATCGACGACCTTCGTCACCCGAAGGTCATTGTGCAGTTCGAACACAGCAACGCTTAGGTCCTGCAGCGCCGTGAACTTGACTTTGGCTTTGGCTGTGATCTGGTGGAGATGCGGCTCAAGGGTCGCTTCGATCTGATAGTCGTCGACGCGCAGGCGCGCTTTCTCTGCGGCGCCTGCGGGTTGCGCCATTGCAATGAGCAACAGAGTCAGAGAAGTCGTGAAGACGCAAAGACCGCGCCGCCGGTCAATCAACATTCAAGAGGATCTCCAGGAAATGATAACCCAATTTCCTATGATGAAGATTCTGAACTAAAAGATGCTGCTAGCACAAGGTTATGTGTGGTGCCGCAAGTCGGCGTCACTCCTGCACATGTGTAAGGTGCCACAGCCCGGTTTTCTGGTCACTCATCGTGCGAATGGGTCGTAACTTTGTGCAGGAGGAACTCCTGAACGATGCCGCCAATCGCGGCTCCGCCAAGCCCGATCGCCGTATTCTGGAACGTCAGGCCGATCCCGTTTCGGTTCGCCGCCGGATAATAAAGATTGGAAAGGCCTCCAGCGGCCAGGCTACCCAGCACACTCGAGTAATTTGGCTGCCAGTGGCCGTTGTCCCCTTTGCAGATCACGCCGTGCGCCATGGCATAGAGTAGCCGCGATTTCTTGCTTCCAGTGCCTCTGTAGAAGTATCGCGGATCCTGTTTTAGCAGTGACGGGAAAATAACATCGCCGAAAAAAGTTCCCGACACGAAGTTGGCGTAAGCTGCCCCGTAACGCTTGAAATACCCCGGCGCTCCCGAGCCATAGCCGCTATACGTACCTCTCGCTTGTTCAATTCCTGCGAAGACTCCAGCTGTGGCAAAAGCGACCGGATTCACAGTGAATTTCCAGCCGAGTTCAAACTTTTGGCGAACATTCAGCGGGGCTGCATCGGACACGTAGCTGACGTAGTAATTGGGAACCACGCCGAACAAATGCTGCTGCTCTTCGATGTGGATTTGTTGCTCGGCTATCTCTTCTCGGGTCTGTGTGACGTTAATCTCAATGGTGGTGGCGACGACCATCTTGATTTCGGGAACGATATAGTCCTGGCCCGCCTGCACCGTTCCGAACCTCGTTTGACTCGCGAATCCCGGAGCACTGATGGCCAATTCAAACGGTCCCGGAGGAACGTTCGTGAAGTCGAACTCTCCCGCGCTCCCGGACTCCAACTCAGCAGCAAAGGCCCCCGAGTTTAGGACGATTTTCGCGCCCTCAACGACTGCTCCGTCCTTATCGATGACTGTGCCATTGATGCTGCCTGTCCCACCGGGAGTCGGTGCATTCGGCAGCTGCTCGGGGCTCGCGATCGTCGAAGATGCCGAAGGAACCTGTTGCGACTGCGCGGACAGCGATACGCCGAACGTCCCGAGCAGAACGCCCACGGCCGTCAGGCACTCGATTGCGAAGCGACGGATGCGCGACGGCTTGACTTCGACAGGCCCTTGGCTCTTTCTCGTCCGACAGTGCAAGATTTTGCGCAGCCCCACTCTGAACCCACTTTCGAGAGCGTCGCAAATACTTGTCACAGCGCCTCGAGGCAGAAATCTCCCCAGTGCTCGCGGGTCCTTGTTCCAGATGGAATAACGCCCCGATGGTGCGTACTGACTTACTGCTGTGTAGGGTTGGATGCGCCGACCTTGCTAAAAGTCAAAATGATTTCGGCCGCCCGGTCTGCCGGTTGGACATACTCATTTGTGGCTTCGGCACCTCGGAGAAGGGCTCTAACATGGGTCAGCCCTTCGAGCATGCGATTCCGGGCATCGCCATCGGGAAGGATTTTCTTCATGAGATGGACTACTTTGTCCGCAGTAAAATCGTGCTGCACGAGCTCCGGGACGATTTCCTCGTCAGCAATCAGATTCACCATGGCAAAGCGCGATACCTTCACCCGCGGCTTTCCCAAAAGATAGGTCAAAGGCGAGACTCGGTAGACCATAACAAACGGGGTATTCATCATGGCGGCTTCTACCGTGGCCGTGCCGCTGGCGACAATCCCTGCTCGGGAGTGGAAGAGCGCCGGCAGGGCCTCGGGAACGAGTGTGATTTTCTGTTGACCAATCATGTTACGCAGGAAATCGGGATCTAGTGTGGGTGCCACCGGCAGGATGTATTCGTAACCGTTGCCGAGCTGTGCCGCCGACTCGAGGATGGTCGACAGGTTCATGCGAACTTCTTTCCTGCGGCTCCCCGGCATGAGTGTGATCCAGTGTCTCGCTGGATCCAGGTTGAAATTTCTTGCATATTCCTCGCGGCTGATCGCGGGGCGTGACAGATCCGCGAGAGGATGTCCGACGAATGTCGCGTCAACTCCGCGGTCGCGATAGAACTTTTCTTCAAATGGAAAAATGACGAGCGCCTTGTCGATGTAGTCGCGAAGTAGTTTTACTCGCCCCTGCCGCCATGCCCAGAACTGCGGAGCGACATAGTAAATCGTCGGAATGCCACGGCGCTTCATTTGCCGTGCCACGCGCCAGTTAAACGCCGGCGAATCGATCACGATGGCCAGGTCGGGTTTTCGGTGGTCCGCCTCGCGAATCAGGCGTTTGTAGAGCCCGAGGATCTTCGGGAGATGGCTCAGGATCTCAGTGATTCCGACGACGGCCAGATCCTTGGCGTCGACGACGGTATCGCATCCCGCCGCGCGCATACGATCTCCGCCCACGCCGAAGAAGGAGAGTTTCTCTGCGCGTGTGGGGACGACCACTCCCGGTGCTCCGGCAGAGTGAACTTCGGACGGGCTTTTCTCAGCAGCCCGGAGCAGCGATTCGATCAGCTGCGCCCCATACATTTCACCGGAAGCCTCCCCGGCCGAGATCAGGATCAGCACCCGACCATTGTAAAGTCTTGTGGGCTGCGGAGATACGGAAGCTTACGGAAGTCAAAATGGACCCAGTACGTACGTAATCTGGGAATGTCGGACCTGCTCACAAATAATTGAACTCGTGTTGCAGTCCCGCCAAACCAGCGTTTGCCCGGTGTGCCACAACCGGCTGGCTCCCTATGTTCAAGAAGTCACGGACACCGTCACGGGCCGGCAGTTTGATGTACTGAAATGCGACGCTTGCGGAGTAGGGATCACGAGTCCGTTTCCTGAGCGTCTGCACACTCATTACGCGGGCTACTACGGGTCTCGCCATAGCATCACTGCGAAACTCTGCCTAAAGCGGCGAATGGCGCTTGTGACCAAGATGATGGGCAAGGGCGAGGGACGCCGTCTGCTCGATGTGGGATGCGGCGAAGGCAGCTTTCTTCAGGCCGCGCATGATCAGGGCTGGCAGGTTACAGGGACTGAAATCAATCCCGATCCGGGGCGACGGATGGGATTCGATGTCTTCGAAAACGTGGAAGAGTGTGCCGCGAGCGGTCCATTCTCATGTATCACGCTGTGGCACAGCCTGGAACATATGACGGACCCGCGCGCGGTAATCGCGAAAATTCGCGAGCTCGTCGCGGACGATGGCATTATTTTGATCGCCGTTCCTGATTTTGAAGGGTTGCAATCCAAGACATTCCGCCAGAGCTGGTTGCATCTTGATGTGCCGCGGCATCTGTATCACTTTACCGCGACTTCGATCGACCGCATGCTGAATCAGTCGGAGTTCGTCCCGGTGGCGCACTGGCATCAGGAATTCGAATACGACCTCATCGGCTGGTGGCAGAGCGCGCTCAATCGCCTCTTGCCGACGCCGAACGTGTTGTTTGATTTTCTATCTCGCAAGAAGGTTCGGGGAACGTTGTTCGATCGGATTGTCAGCGGCATCTCCGCTCCGCTTTTCTCCGTCGCTTCACTGCCACTGGTGTGGCTTGGATCGCTGGCTGGGCAGGGCGGAACGCTTTTGGTAGCCGCGCGCACCAGTGGGCGGCAGTTAGCCAGCATGTCTGGCGACTGATCACGTCCGCTTCTGAATTCTAGTGGACCGTCGCGGTGAGTTCATCATAGTGGGAGCCGAGAGGATTCGGCGCATCGCCAGTGAGATTGAACGGGTAGGATCCTTCGACTCCGCTCAGGATGACAAATCTCCAAGTCCGCGACAGTAGAGCATTCTCAAAGACAAGCAACTAGTCATCAGCGCTGACGGTCGACTGGCTTCCCGCCGGAATTTCTTGATCCTTATACTGCAACTGATACAGCTTGTAGTAAATCCCTCGATTCGCCAGCAGTTCCTGATGGGTGCCCATCTCACGGAGTTGTCCTTTATGCATGACGATGATCTTGTCGGCTCGCTGAATGGTCGACAACCGGTGGGCGATGATCAGCGACGTGCGTCCTTCGACCATGCGTCCCAGGGCGTCGCGCACGCGCAATTCGGTTTCGGTATCCACGCTGGAAGTTGCCTCATCGAGAATCAGGATCTTCGGATCATGGGCCAGGGCGCGAGCAAACGAGATCAGCTGCTTTTGTCCGGTCGAGAGCGTTGATCCGCGTTCTTGCACTTCTTCATCGAAGCCCTTGGGAAGCTCTCGAATGAACTCGCCGAGATTCACGTCTTCCGCGGCCTGCTGTACGTGCGCATCCTGAATCCGTTCAGTGCCCAGGCGGATGTTACCGCCAATTGTCCCAGTGAACAGGAAAGGATCTTGCAGGACTACCCCGAAACGGCCGCGGAGATCGCCCAGGTCCATATCTTTCACATCGACGCCGTCGATGCGTACCGCGCCTTTCTGCACATCATAAAAGCGAAGGAGCAGGGAGATTATCGTTGTCTTGCCTGCGCCGGTATGTCCGACGACCGCAACGGTTTCCCCCGGTTCGATCGCGAAGCTGACATCGCGGAGGACCCAGTCCGGGCTCTTACTAATTTCAGCAGCATTGCCGTTGGTGGGGGCTGCTGTCGAGCTTTGCTCGACCGGACGGCCGAGGGCCGTCCCCACAGGAGCCGCTGTCTCGACATGATCCTTGCTGTCGTCTGCCAACTCCCGATAGGCGAACCACACATGATCGAATTCAATGCGACCGGCGCCGGCTGGCTTCATTGGAGCGGCGGGAGAGACTACTGCGATCGGAATATCAAGTAGCTTGAAGATACGTTCGCTAGCTGCCATCGCTGATTGCAGGATGTTGTACTTCTCGCTGAAGTCCATGATCGGACGGAAGAATCGCATCGAATACTGGATAAAGGCGATCAGCACTCCCAACGAGGCTGCGCTCCCTACCAGGTGCAGGGAAACGCTGCGCATTACATCCTTGCCGCCCCACCAGATCACGCAGGCGATCGCAATCGAGGAAAACAAGTCTACGACGGGGTAATAAAACGCATACGCCAGGATCGCGTCTTTGTACGCGTCCATGTGATTGCGGTTGATCTCGGAAAAGCGGTTGTACGCCCGTTGCTCACGATTGAAGAGCTGCAGCACCACCATCCCGCTGACGTGTTCCTGCAGATAGGAATTGATGCGGGCAATCGCAACGCGAATTCGGCGGTAGGAGTCGCGAACCTTGTCGCGGAAAATCTTTGTGGCCACCACGATGAACGGCAGCACGGCAAACGTAATCAGTGCCAGTTTCCAGTTCATGCTGAGCATGATCGCGACGATTCCGGCCAGCACAAAGAAATCTTCGAAAATCGAGACCACGCCCGAGGTGAACATCTCGTTCAGCGCATCCACGTCGGTCGTTACCCGCGTCACCAGCCGCCCTACCGGATTCTTGTCGTAGAAACCGACGTGCATGCGCTGCAGGTGGCGGAAGATCTGGCTGCGCAGGTCGAACATGACCAGCTGCCCGGTCCACTGCATGAAGTAG